>JACCED011255128.1_pt1 | contig 23878 bp, 26 predicted proteins | sample 7455021 | NCBI WGS metagenome assembly JACCED01 (sample SAMN15323456, study PRJNA562643) | freshwater metagenome | isolation source: river surface water | place: USA:Blue River Watershed | collected 2017-08-19
AAAAAAGGGGGTGGCGACGCAACCCCCTCATCGCTCATGGAGCGTGGACTAACAGGTCTTTATGACAGGCTGTTGTGTCCACCGGGGGTCTTTTGCCGCCGGTGGAAAGCCTTGTTTTAAGACCTCTTACTCGGCAGCCTGCAGCTTCGGCGCTGCTACTACGTTTACGTAACAACGCGTGCCTTTGTGTTTGAACTCGACTTTGCCGTCGGTGAGCGCAAACAACGTATGGTCAACACCAATGCCGACATTGTTGCCGGGGTGCCACTTCGTACCGCGCTGACGAACGAGGATGTTGCCGCCACGAACGGCTTCACCACCGAACTTCTTCACGCCAAGGCGCTTGCTTTCTGAGTCGCGACCGTTGCGTGACGAGCCGCCTGCCTTCTTATGAGCCATGGATCTGCTCCAAACCTCTTGCCCGATTGCGGGCGATTGAACCCTTGCGAGAGCTTCAAGCCCTCAAGCGGAAAAAGCGTCTCAGGCGTTGATGCCCGTGATGCGCACGATCGTCAGATCCTGACGGTGACCGCGCTTGCGCTTCGAATTCTTGCGGCGGCGCTTCTTGAAGGCAATGACCTTCGGGCCACGAGCCTGTTCGACGATCTCGGCGGCGACGGAAGCTCCGGCCACGCTCGGCGTGCCCATCTTCGTCGAGTCGCCATTGACGACCATCAGAACATTATCGAACGTCACCTTGTCACCGGGGTTTCCGGCAACGGTCATGACGGTAATCGTGTCTTCGGCGGCAACCTTATACTGCTTGCCACCGGTCTTAATGACTGCGAACATCTTTCATCCTCGTGTTCGGCCCCGACCTGACCGGAAAACCGGGTGATCGGCTTTTTGGCAGTTGACCAGTGAAACTTCCAAAGTCCCGTTCGCCCGGATGAGCAAACGAAAAAACGCGGCAAGAGCCGCGCGAAGCCCGCTCTCTTTCGCAAAAGCCTTTGCCAGAGTCAACCTAAAAACCCGCGCCAAGCTTGCCTTTCAGCCAGGCCTAGACTTAATCTTGGCCATTCTGTGAGGCTATTTTGATGACGCTCTGGTTGCCTGAAGGGGTGGATCCCCCGCCCCCTGCCCCCAACGCCTCGCCAAAGCTGACTTGGGCGCAGCTTGCCCGCGCTGCCGGACGGCAGGCATTGAACCTGCTCTATCCCCCCTCCTGCCTCGCCTGCCGGGCCGCGACGCAGGACAGCGGCGTTCTCTGCACCACCTGCTGGTCTGAGATGCGGTTCATTGAGCGGCCTTATTGCGAGCGCCTTGGCACCCCCTTCACCCGCGATCTGGGGCCGGGCCTGCTCTCCCCGGAAGCCATGGCTGATCCACCCGTTTGGGCGCGCGCAAGGGCGGTCGCCATTTTCGAGGATGGGCCCGTGAAGCGGCTGACCTATCGGCTCAAATATTATGACAGAATGGAGGTCGCCAAGGCGCTCGGCCTGTGGATGGCCCGCTCTGGCATGGAGCTTCTGGAGGAGGCGGATCTGCTGATCCCGGTTCCGCTCCACCGCACGCGCCTCGCCGCGCGGCGCTTCAATCAGGCCATGGCGCTTGCTGCCAGCGTGTCGGATCATTGCGGCGTCCCGGTCGATGGGCTGACCCTGGAGCGCGGCAAACGCACCCCGCCACAGGTTGGCCTGTCGCGGATGCAGCGCGCCGCCAATATGCAAGGTGTGTTTCGCATTCCGCCTGAGCGCAAATATTTGATCGAGGGGAAGCGCATCATTCTGGTCGATGACGTACTGACATCAGGCGCCACGACCAATGCCGCTGCCCGCAGCTTGCTGCGCGCTGGGGCGGCACAGGTTGATCTCCTCGTCTTTGCGCGCGTCGTGGTTGGCGAAGGGGCATTGTGACGCAAGCGTGACTGCCCATATAAAAGGGCAAGAGCCTCAAGGATCAGCCATGCCTGCCGTGACCATTTATACCAAAGCCTGGTGCCCCTATTGCGATGCAGCCAAGGACTTGCTGCGTTCGAAGAATGTCGCGTTCGAAGAGATCTCGGTGGATGGGGATCCTCAGGGCCAGACTGCCATGGCGGATCGCGCCAATGGTCGGCGCACTGTGCCGCAGATTTTCATCGGTGATACGCATGTGGGCGGCTGCGATGATCTTTATGCGCTGGAGCGCGCCGGCAAACTCGACCCGCTTCTCGCCTGAGCCGATACACGCATCATGATCAAATATGCACTCATCTGCGATCAGGAGCACGAATTCGAGAGCTGGTTCCCGAATGCTGATGCTTATGAAACGCAAGTGAAGCGCGGCTTTGTTGAATGTCCGCATTGTCAGTCAAAGAAGGTCGCAAAAGCCTTGATGGCGCCTGCCGTCTCAACCTCGCGCCGCAAGGAGGCGAGGCGTGAGACTGTCATGCCAGACGCATCTGCGCTTCCCGCCGTGGTACCAGAGGCCCCTGTCGCCCTGCTGGATGAACAGCAGCAGCAGATGCGCGACATGATCCGCGACCTGCATGAGAAGCTGACCGAAAATTCCACCAATGTCGGTGAGCAATTCCCCGAAGAAGCACGCAAGATGCATGCAGGTGAGGCACCGCAGCGCTCCATTCACGGGCGTGCATCGCTCGATGAGGCAAAAGCACTCATCGAGGAAGGCATTCCCGTCCTTCCCCTGCCCGTTCCACCTGATGAGCGTAACTGATTATTCGCGCGAGACGACGAGCGGCTCGGAGGTGGGTTCGCCAATCTGCTCCCACATATTCGGATCCGTCTGGGACTGGCGCTTAACGAAGACATAAGGCACATCGCCCCACGGCTTCACTTCATCATTCATATTGTCGAGAATGAAGTCACCGCGATCCGTCTTGACGGTGAGAACGGCGTGCCCGTCCCCCTTCTCATCCTTCACGATGGTGACGAGCAGGGACTGACGCGGCAGCCCTTCACTCATCAACAATTTGCGCTTCAACAGCACATAGTCCTCGCAATCGCCATAGCCGTCGCGCGGCATATCCCAGCGATCAATCACGCCCCAGTGGTCCATGTCGGAGATGGGGTGGATCATCGCATTGACCATCAGATTGACGCGGCGCACCGTGCTCCACAGATCACGGGTCATTTGCGCATCAAGCGCGGGAAGGCGATTGGTCGGGCATTCAATTTCATTGCGCGAACAGAATTCGGCCCAGCCATAAGGCGTCAGTGTTTCCGGCCCAACCTTGATGGAGGTTGCAAGCGGCAGCCGCTCAATCTGCTTTTGTCGCTTGGGTGATGCTTCCAGAGGCACGCCTCCCATCGCCAGCATTGCCAGCGCGAGAATGCCGCCCTTCAGGGCACGCCATTCCAGAGCGATACGCATCACGACAGACCCACTCTCCGGCTTGTCCGCTGTTACGGACCCGCGGGCACCGCGCCCGGCGGACCAAAGGGCCCGCAGGCGCCATTGGTTAAGAAACCGTAAACGAGAGTTTGGCTGTCGTCATCCCGTCACGCTTACGATTCCGGGAGTGTGGTTAATTGGCCGCAGGGTTCATGCGCTCACATGCGCCGACCGCACAACATATAGTTGATATCAGTATCGCGAGACACCGACCACTTGTTGAGCAGCGGATGAAAGACGACCCCCGCGCGGGCACCAGCCGTGATGCCGCCATCTTCCATCGCGTCTTCGAGTTCAGCTGGCGTGATGAATTTTTCCCACTGATGCGTGCCCTTCGGCACCCAGCGCAAAACATATTCAGCCCCAATGATGGCGAGCGCAAAACTCTTCAAGGTCCGGTTGAGAGTCGCGGCGAAAAACCATCCACCCGGTTTCACCATTTGCGCGGCAGTGGCCACGAAGCGCGGCATGTCCACCACATGTTCCAACACTTCCATGGCGCAAACGACATCGAACTGCGCGCCACTGGCGGCAAGATCTTCTGCCGTGCGTGACTGATAGTCGATGGAAAGCGCGCTCTCCTGCATGTGAAGACGCGCAACATCAATCACACCGGGTGAGGGATCAATGCCTGTGACCTGCGCGCCCTGTTCGGCCAAAGCCTCACTGAAGAGTCCACCGCCACAGCCAATGTCGAGCACGCGCAAGCCCGCAAGCGATTGACCATGGGCTTGCAATTGATCCTCAACAAAGCGCAAGCGAAGCGGGTTGATCTGATGCAGCGGCTTCATCGGGCCGCGCGGATCCCACCAGCTTTTACTGAGTTCCTCGAAGCGCGCCACATCGGCGGGATCGACGGATGATCTCATGTCCTGCATCGCTCAAGGCTCCTTGGTGAAGCCCTTCTACTTCTTTTTTCCAACAACACCAATCCGGCCATTGCCATGTGCGACCATGCACCTTAGCTTACCCAGCGTCTTTTATTTCTTTTCGGATTGTCAGGTCCTTTTTAGAGCAAAGTGATTGCACCAGGCTCCGGGGGCTTCTCAATCCTGCCAATGATAGGATCAGGAAACAGATGAAGCGTCCGATCAAGCCCTTCGTCGTTGAAGTGAGGAAGGGGGCCAAAGCCAAGGCCCCGGCGCAGACAAAGACTGTCTTGCAAGAAAACAAGACCATCGCGCATCAGCTGGCCGAGCGGAAATTATTCAGCACCACGCCCGCCAAGGCCACGGGGCAAAAGCCGGCAGGCCGTATTCTGCAAAGCCTCGAAACACCCGCACCCGCTCCACTCCTGCTCGAAGAGCCGGCGCGCCGCCGGGGCCGTCCACCGGGCTCACGTAACAAGCCAAAGGCGGAGGCGGCTTCGCCGGCCATTCCCCGCAAGCGCGGCCGACCGCGCAAAATTCCCGAAGGTCAGGTGCGGCATGTGCCTGTCACGCCTGATCTTGCCAGTGCCGTTCTCGCCCGACTCAGCGATCCGCCCCCCGCCCCTGGCGAAAGTGTCTTGGGCTCGGCCCCGGCTCCAGCCCCACTGCCCAAGGCTTTTGCGGCCCTCGACCAGTTGCTTGCCGCCGCCCAATCGGGCGAGCCATTGCAACGGAAACGCGCTGGCGAAAGATGGAAACGGCGGTTGCGTGGGGCAGCTCGTCAGGCCTTTGAGCGACGCCATGCCAAGGTCTGAGGGGTGAAAAACAGCGCCTCGCGTTGACAGGCGGGAGTGTGACAGCCATAGAACCGCTCGCCTGCGGCGGCTCCGCCTTGGGCAAATCACACCCCCGTCGATGCGGTCGCCTGTGCTGGCCGCTCGGCTTCAAGTGCAAAGAGACCCATGGCCCGGCTCGTTATGAAATTCGGCGGCACCTCTGTCGCCAACATCGAACGGATCCGCAATGTCGCGCAGCATGTGAAGCGCGAAGTGGAAGCCGGCAATGAAGTAGCTGTCATCGTCTCCGCCATGTCCGGCAAGACGAATGAACTCGTCGCCTGGTGCGCTGATGCCTCGAAACTCTATGACAAGCGCGAATATGATGCTGTCGTTGCTTCTGGCGAACAGGTGACATCAGGCCTGCTCGCCATCGCGCTGCAGGAGATTGGCATTCCCGCGCGCTCATGGCAGGGCTGGCAGATTCCCATCCGCACCTCCGATGCGCATGGTTCCGCGCGCATTGAGTCGATCGACGGCTCTTCGCTGATCGAAGGATTCAAGCGCAAGGAAGTGGCCGTGGTTGCGGGCTTTCAGGGCATTCATGCTGAGAGCGGTCGGGTGACGACACTGGGCCGCGGCGGCTCTGACACAAGCGCCGTTGCTGTAGCAGCTGCCATTCAGGCTGATCGTTGCGACATCTATACCGATGTGGATGGCGTCTACACGACCGATCCGCGCATCGTGCCCAAGGCCAAGCGTCTCGACCGCGTGGCTTTTGAAGAAATGCTCGAAATGGCGTCGCTCGGCGCCAAGGTGCTGCAGGTGCGCTCCGTCGAAGTGGCGATGGTGCATAAGGTGAAGACCTTTGTGCGCTCATCCTTCGATGATCCGGCCAATCCGCAGCCGGGTACGCTTATTTGTGACGAGGAGGATATCGTGGAACAGCAGGTCGTCACCGGAATTGCCTTCTCGAAAGATGAGGCTCAATTGACGCTGCGCTCCGTGGCGGACAAGCCAGGCGTGGCCGCAGCGATTTTCGTTCCGCTGGCGGATGCCAATATCAATGTCGACATGATCATTCAGGTTGTGTCCAACGACAAGAAATCCACTGACATCACCTTCACAGTGCCCACGGCCGATTTCGAACGCGCCAAGGCCATTCTTGAAGGCCTGCGTGGACAGATCGGTTATGAATCGATCCAGGGCGCCACAGATGTGGTGAAGATTTCCGCGATCGGCATCGGGATGCGCTCCCATGCAGGTGTCGCTGCACGCGCCTTCAAGGCGCTTGCCGACAAGGGCATCAATATCCGCGCGATCACGACCAGCGAGATCAAGTTCTCGGTGCTCATTGATGCGGAATATACGGAGCTGGCCGTGCGCACGCTCCATACGCTTTACGGCCTCGACAAGGCGTAAATGACGCGAGCGACTGATCAGAAGTCGCTCGTCAGTCCCTTGATCTCCCAATCGCCATAGCGAACCGGATCAAGCCCGCCTCGCCCGTTGATCTCACGGGGGCGGGCTTCTTCTTGCGCGCGCAGACGGCGACGTTCTTCAGCTTCCGCCAAAGCGCGCTGCGCTGCTGGGCTCAACACTTTTTTGGGCGCTTCTGCCTCGGCTGCCCTTTCGGCATCTGCGGATCGTGTCTCTTCGCTCATCACACTTGCTTGTCCGTTCAGGCCCCCACTTGCGGCAAGCCCACTCACAACACCAAATATAGGTCACATGGCGCGGGTTGTGTACCGCCCCGCTTCAGGAGAGTTCGATGCCTGCCAATTACATGCGTACCGCTTTGCTGCTCGCCGCGATGACCGCGCTTTTCGTGATGGTCGGCGGCTTGCTGGGTGGACAGACAGGCGCGCTTCTGGCGCTTGGCTTTGCTGCCATCACCAATGTGATCGCATGGTGGAACTCTGACAGCATGGCCTTGGCTGCGACAGGTGCTCAGGAGGTTGATGCGCGCAGCGCGCCTGATCTCGTGCGCCTCGTCAGCGAGCTTGCCGCACGCGCAAATCTACCCATGCCGCGCGTCTATATTGTCGAGAGTGACCAGCCCAATGCATTTGCCACAGGCCGCGACCCGCAAAACGCAGCCGTAGCGGTGAATACGGGCCTCATGCACATGCTCACCCGCGAGGAATTGGCTGGCGTGATCGCCCATGAGCTAGCCCATATCAAAAATCGCGACACACTGACCATGACCGTCACGGCCACGCTGGCCGGTGCCATTTCAGCTCTTGCCAATTTCGGCATGTTTTTTGGCCAGCGCCGCGATGGCCCCGGCCCCATCGCCTCCATTGCCATTGCCATTCTCGCGCCCATCGCAGCGATGATTGTGCAAATGGCGGTCAGCCGTTCGCGTGAATATGAAGCCGACCGCATGGGCGCGATGATTTGCGGCAATCCGCACTGGCTCGCTCATGCGCTTGTGAAAATTTCCGGTGGCGTTGCGGCTGTGCCCGATGCCAATGCCGAAGCGCATCCCGCCATGGCACATATGTATATCATGAACCCTCTGTCGGGTGCTGGCATGGATAATCTCTTCTCGACCCATCCCAATGTCGAAAACCGCGTGGCCGCGCTTCAGCAGCTTGCACAGCAGATGGGTGTGAGATCTGCACCCAGCTCCTTCCTGAACGGTGGCGGACTACGTCCGACCTCGCGCGGTCCCTGGGGCCGGCGCTTCTGACGATGTGAGCCAACTTGCCTCAACCCGCCCTGCCACCTATGCTGGCAAGGTGCTTCGCCGTTGATGCCTGATCGGTGAACCTGCAACCTCTGGCCTGAGCGCAAGCGTCCTCGCGTGACAAAAAATTCCCGAAATTTTCGCCCGCGCGGCCAGCACGCGCCGCAGCCTCTTCCGCAAGGCTTGCAGCCGCGCATCATTGCTGCTGCTGTGATCAGCGAAGTCGCTGGACAGGGCTTGAGCCTCGATGATCGGCTTGCGGAAGGCCCTGCTGGCCGCATGGCTGATCTTGAGCCACGCGATCGCGCGCTGGTGCGCTCAATTGCAACCGTTTCCTTGCGCAGGCTTGGCACGATCCGCGCAGCACTTGGCCAGTTTCTCGAAAAAGGCCTGCCACGCAAGGCCAACCAGCTCGAATGGTTGCTGGTGGCAGGCGCAGCGCAGATATTGTTTCTCGACGTGCCAGATCATGCTGCAGTTGATCTTGCAGTTCACGCCGCACGTCGTGATCCCCGCAGCCAACCCTATGCCTCTCTCGTCAATGCCGTCTTGCGCAACATTGCGCGTGCGCGCGATGATCTGGTGATCAGTGACGATCCTTTCATTGACACGCCACAATGGCTCGCAGCGCGCTGGCGCCAGCATTATGGTGAAGAACAAGCACGCCTCATCGCGCAGATCCATCAATGCGAACCAACCCTTGATCTCACCGTCAAAGGTGACGGCGCAACATGGGCGAAAAAACTAAACGGACTTCTTTTGCCGCAGGGCTCCATCCGCCTGATCGAGCACACGCCGATCAGCGAATTGCCCGGCTATGAAGAGGGCGCCTGGTGGGTGCAGGACGCCGCGGCGAGTCTGCCAGCGCGTTTGCTGAATGCGAAGACGAGTGAACATGTGCTTGATCTTTGCGCAGCGCCCGGCGGCAAGACAGCGCAACTGGCGGTGACTGGCGCCGAGGTCACAGCGCTTGATCGTTCGGCCGAGCGCATGAAGAGACTCAGCGTCAATCTCGAACGTCTCGGCCTCTCTGCGACACTGCGCGTCGGTGATGCGCTCACATTCGAAGCACCTGCATTTGATGCCATCTTGCTCGATGCACCTTGTTCAGCAACAGGTACGATCCGCCGTCACCCCGACGTTGCATGGATCAAGCGGGCAAGCGACATCACCTCCCTTGCAGGCGTTCAGGCGCGAATGCTCGACCATGCCATGGAATTACTGAAACCCGGCGGTCGGCTTGTCTATTGCACCTGTTCGCTGGAGCCCGAAGAGGGTGAGCAGCAGATCTCGGCACTTCTGCGCCGTAACCCCGATGTGATGCGCGTGCCCATTTCCCCAGCGGAAATGACTGGACTTGAGCCGTGCATTAACGCAGAAGGTGACTTGCGCACGCTTCCCTGCCATCTCTACGATAGAGATAGCCGCCGGAGTGGACTGGACGGCTTTTTTGCTGCGCGTCTCACCCGTCGCGCGTGAGGTTGGAATCGGAGTAGCGCAGGCTTGTCTCAAGTGGTGGCTGAACATCGGCGTCTGGCGCGTCTCGTCGCGCAGCAAGGCTTGGGCCTGCTGCGTCGTGGATTCGTTTGGCCCATGCGCATCATTTCAGCCGTGCAGCTGCGCGGGCCCGAACGTTTGTTGATCGCGCCACAAGATATCCGCACATCCGATCCCACCGTCGCTGCAGATATCTATGCGGGCTATTTCAGCTTCTCTGGGCGGGTGGTCAACACACATGGCGAAACGCCGTTCAATTTGCCGCCACCATCGGCAGCTTGGGCGACGACACTGGCAGGCTTTGGCTGGCTGCGCCATTTGCGCGCGGCCGATACGGCCCTGGCGCGTGCCAATGCGCAGGCCCTCGTGGATGACTGGATCGAATTGCGCGGCCGCAAAGATGATGGCGTTGATTGGGAGCCACGCGTTGCCGCGCGCCGCCTCATCTCTTGGCTCTCGCAATCGCCTTTGATCTTGGAGCAGGCAGATCGCGATTTCTATCGGCGCTTTCTGAAAAGCATCAGCCGTCACGGCGCAATCCTGCAAAGCGCGATGCAAAGCGGACTTGCTGGCGAGGAGCGGCTTCTATGCGCCATTGCACTTGCCAATCTGGGCCTATGTGCCGATGCAATGAAAGGCTTGCAAAAGCGCGCGACAAAATATCTGAGCGAGGAACTTGACCGGCAGATCCTTGGCGATGGCGGGCATGTCAGTCGCAATCCGCAAGTGATTGTCGATCTCTTGCTCGACCTCCTGCCCTTGCGCCAGACCTATCTTGCGCAAACAGCAACTGCGCCATCGCAGCTCCTAAATGCAATTGATCGCATGATGCCGATGTTGCGTCTCTTCCGTTTGGGCGATGGTTCACTCGCGCTCTTCAACGGCATGGGCTCAACCGCACCCCATGCGCTCGCCACCGTGCTTGCTTATGATGATGCCCGCGCAGATCCGCTAACCAATGCACCCTATAGCGGTTATCAGCGCGTGGAAGCCAATGACGCCATTGTGGTGATGGATTGTGGGGCCGCGCCGCAGCCTGAGTTTTCCGAACGCGCACATGCAGGCTGCCTGTCCTTCGAGTTTTCCAGCGGGCCGCAGCGCATCATCGTCAATTGCGGCAGTCCAGACGAAAGTCGCGGCACCTTGCGCGAAGCCGCCCGCTCGACCGCCGCACATTCGACGCTGGTTGTGGCTGATTCCTCCTCATGCCATTTCGCATCAGGCCAAGGCCTCAATCGCTGGCTTGAGGGACGCATCATCAGCGGGCCGGTTCATGTAGCTGTCGAGCGACATCTGTATGACGGCATGACGAGACTTGAAGCCAGCCATGACGGTTATGAAAACCGTCAGGGCCTCATCCATACGCGCACTCTCACACTCACCCATGATGGCGAGCGCCTCGAAGGTGAAGACAAGCTCACTGTCGCGAGCCGCCGTATTCCCGGCGCTGGCATGATCGATTATGCCGCGCGCTTCCACTTGCATCCTGCGGTGCGCGCAAGCTTGCGCGATGACAATCGCGTCATTGAACTTAGTCTGCCGAATGGGGATTTATGGACCTTCCACGCAGGAGGTCGTCCGCTCGCGCTCGAAGAGAGCATTTATTTTGCATCCGCCGATGGCGTTCGCGGCAGCGAGCAGATCGTCATTCATGCCAATATGCGGGAAGATACGCATTTGCTGTGGCGCTTCACGCGCACCTTCCGCAACGAATTGTAATCAGCGCCCACCGAGCTTGATGAGCGTGCGCGGCTGGCCGGGCGCGCCGAGACCGCGGAAGGGCTTGCGCTCCACCACAACGCCATCGCTTCGCTCGATCTTGAAGCTGCCCTTGCGCTCCACCGTCACAGATGGGCGACGCTCAACGACAACCGCGCGCTGCGTGCCCTGACGATTGCTGGTGAAAGTGACCTCAGGTTCGGGTGCGCGCTTCACTGCCGCTGCCTTCACCCACATCTTGGCAGCCAATTCGCGCGCCTCCTCAAGCGGCGCGCCCATGAGCTCAGCGGCGATGGCCGCCTGATGCTCAACATCATCGCTCAAACCCTGAGCCGCGAAGACGGCCTCTTCAAGCGTGGGGGGATCATGGCGCACGCGCACGGGCGGACGAGGAGTGGTTTTACCCTTGGGGGCAGCGTTGGGACGCATGTCGGTTATCCGGTCTTATCAGTTGGTTACAGGCTTTTGCGCTGCAACAGGTCATTTTGTGCACTGCACAATACGCCCATTCACCTCACTTGGCAAGCTGGGCCTTCGGCAGAGCACATGTAGGAAGCGCCTTTTGCCATGACAACGCTTTGATTCGCCAAAAAAGCACCTGCGGCGAAGCGCCGCCCTGAGCTTACGCACAAAGCCGCCGCCGGATCGAGCTTTGCAGAAGTTTTCCCGAACCTTCGTCGAATTCCTCGGCGCGGCTCCTTTTGTCGCCCGCCGCGCCATGATAAGCGCCGCGCAGACTTCTCCATCTGGCAGGCATCATCATGGCTTCCGACCTTCGCCGCGTGCAGCGCGCGCTTCTGTCCGTTTCTGACAAGGCTGGCCTTATAGATTTCGCCAAAGCCCTTTCGGGCCTTGGTATTGAACTCGTCTCAACAGGCGGCACGCGCAAGGCTCTCGCGGATGCAGGTCTGCCGGTAAAGGATGTGTCGGATCTGACAGGCTTTCCTGAGATGATGGATGGGCGCGTCAAGACCCTGCATCCCAAGGTGCATGGCGGTCTGCTCGCGATCCGCGAGAATCCTGAGCATGAAGCTGCCATGCTGGCTCATGGCATCGGTCCGATCGACCTTCTGGTCGTCAATCTCTATCCCTTCGAAGCAACTGTGGCGAAGGGCGCGGATTATGACGACTGCGTCGAGAATATCGACATTGGCGGTCCAGCCATGATCCGCGCTGCAGCCAAGAACCATGCGGACGTGGCGGTTGTTGTCGATGTGAGCGACTATGCTAGCGTACTGGAAACGCTGCAAGCCAATGCCGGGGCCACCACACTCGTCCTGCGCAAGCGCCTCGCCCAAAAAGCCTATGCGCGCACCGCAGCCTATGATGCTGCCATCTCGAACTGGTTTGCCAATGAGATTGGCGAGAGCGCGCCTGATTATCGCGCCATGGGCGGTGCACTGCTCGAAAAGATGCGTTATGGCGAAAACCCGCATCAATCTGCTGGTTTCTACAAAACGCCTGAGCAGCGCTTCGGCGTTGCGACGGCGCGTCAAGTGCAGGGCAAGACGCTCTCCTATAACAATGTGAATGACACCGACGCTGCTTTCGAATGCGTCAGCGAATTCGATCCCAAGCGCACCGCTGCTGTTGCCATCATCAAACATGCCAATCCCTGCGGCGTTGCCGAAGGTGCCAGCTTGCTGGAGGCTTATGAAAAAGCGTTGCGATGCGACCCTGTCTCGGCCTTTGGCGGCATTGTTGCCCTGAATCGGAAGCTCGATGCGCAAGCAGCTGCCGAGATCGTCAAGATCTTCACCGAAGTCATCATCGCACCCGATGCTGATGACGAGGCCATCGCGCTCGTGGCGGCAAAAAAGAATCTCCGTCTGCTTCTGACTGGTGGCTTGCCTGATCCACGCGCTGGCGGCCTCACCCTGCGCACAGTGGCGGGTGGCTTGCTGGTACAGGGCCGCGACAATGCCGTTGTTGATGACATGGATCTCAAAGTCGTCACCAAGCGCGCACCGAGCCCACAAGAACTCGCTGATCTCAAATTCGCCTTCCGTGTGGCCAAGCATGTCAAGTCGAATGCAATCGTCTATGCGCGGAATGGGGCAACCGTTGGTGTGGGCGCGGGCCAGATGAGCCGCGTTGATTCCTCCCGCATCGCCGCTTGGAAGGCTGCGGAAGCGGCCAAGGCTGCGGGCCTGAGTGAGTCACTTGCCAAGGGCTCGGTGGTGGCGTCTGACGCCTTCTTCCCCTTTGCCGATGGCTTGCTGGCTGCGGCCGAAGCTGGCGCCACCGCCGTGATCCAGCCTGGCGGCTCGATGCGCGATGATGAAGTTATCAAGGCAGCGGACGAAGCAGGCCTTGCCATGGTGCTCACAGGTCACCGACATTTCCGTCACTGAAACAAATCACGGCGCTGTTCATCTGCTGTTTATCATGATGGCAATGAACAGCGGCGCTGCCTTGATTGCGGCCAAGCTTTTCCCCATTCCGATCCTCAAGCAGCCTTGAAGCTGAGCGAGAACAATCGCGCGGCACCATCATGGCCGCGAATGGGGACCTACAGAAATGCGCATCAGTTTCACCGATCAGATCGAAGGCTCAAGCGTCCTTTATCCTATCGGTCGTCTTGAAGCAGGCTCGCCATGGTTTGGTCAGGCAGACCGCGAACGACTTCAGGAAAAAGCACTCCAGGCCCTGATTGATCGCGCCCGCGAAGTGGACGCTGATGCGCTGATCGGCGTGCGCTACAGCGAAGATGGCGTGATGATGGAAGATCTCGCACCCGTGCCGTTGAAGCGCATCAGCGCGCATGGCATTGCAGTGCGTCTTGCAAGCCGCTGATCAGTCAACCTTCTCAAGCGGGCGATGCGGCCCCTCCGGCAAGAGGACTGTAATCGTATCGCCCGCATAAACATCGCCGCCTTCCAGCACAACAGACATCACGCCGGCTTTCCAAAGCACTCGACCGTCCTCGCGCTTGCCAATCGTCTCAGCCATCAGGCCACGTTTGAACTTGTCGATGAGGCTGCACGGTTTGCGCAAACCCGTCAGCTCCACGAGCGCTTGCGCTCCCAGACGCAACCGCGTGCCTTGTGGCAGATCGAGCAGGTTGACACCTCTTACGGTGATATTTTCGCCCATCTCGCCCGGCTTCACCTCAAAACCCTGTGCAGCAAATTCCTCCAGACGCTCTGCGTCAATCAAGTGAACCTGCCGCAGATTAGGCGCATGTGGGTTTTTCTGCATCGTATGGCGATGTTTCACCGTAGCACCGAAATGCGCGTCACCTTCAACACCAAACCCAGGCACCAGCCTGATGGACATTTCATTGGGCTTTGAAAAGCTATGCGTCTTGCTGCGACTAACCGCAATGATGAGGGCCGCACGCATCATGCCTCACTTGCCGCAAGCTGCGCTGCCTGATGTTCAGTGATGAGCGGATCAATCACATCATCCAGCGCTTCGCCCGTGATCACCTTGTCCAATTTGTAGAGCGTGAGATTGATCCGGTGATCCGTCACCCGACCTTGCGGGAAGTTATAGGTGCGAATGCGCTCCGACCGATCTCCTGAACCGACTTGGCTTTTGCGATCCGCCGCACGCTCGGCATCAAGCTTCTGACGCTCAGCGTCATAGAGCCGCGCCTTCAAAAGCCCCATGGCTCGCGCGCGATTTTTGTGTTGCGAGCGCTCATCCTGCACAAATATGACAGTGCCACTCGGCAGATGCGTGACACGAATGGCCGATTCCGTTTTGTTGACATGCTGGCCACCCGCGCCTTGTGCACGCATGGTCTCAATCTTCAAATCTGCCTCATTGATGTCGATATCAACGTCCTGCGCTTCGGGCAGAACTGCCACTGTGGCTGCAGATGTGTGGATGCGCCCTTGCGTCTCTGTATCAGGCACGCGCTGCACGCGATGCACGCCTGATTCAAATTTCAATCGCGCAAAGACACCGCGTCCGGTAATGCCAGCGATGATTTCCTTATAACCGCCAGCGGTTCCTTCGCTCGCGGACAATAACTCAACCTTCCAGCCTTTGCCTTCGGCATAGCGCTGATACATGCGAAAGAGATCGCCCGCAAAAAGCGCAGCCTCATCGCCTCCCGTGCCTGCACGCACTTCCAGAATGGCACCACCCTCATCTGCTGCGTCCTTCGGCAGAAGTGCGATGCGAATTTGCTGCTCAAGCCGCGCAACAACATCACGCGCCTCGTCACGCTCGGCCTCGGCCAGTTCACGCATTTCAGCATCGACACTGGCATCCGCCAGCATTTCCTCAACGCCTTTGAGATTGTCTTGCGCTGCACGCCATGCCCTGATGGCGCTCACCACATCTTCAAGATCGGCATATTCACGAGAGAGATTGGCAAATTCAGCCCCGCTCGCACCTTCTGCAAGCTTGGCCGATAGTTCCTCGTGACGACGCAGGATGAGATTGAGTTTGTCTTCAGGCAGCATGGGCTCTCGCAAGATCGGAAATGAATATCATGCCCGACTGGCTAGAGCGGTACGCCCTTGGCCTCTGCATAAGAGCGCAGCGCCTCGCGAATATGTTCGCTACCATGATTTTGCGCGATCAACTGATCCATCAATTCGCGTAACGGCTTTGCTTCCAATGCCAGGATCATCGCCTTTACAGGTCCGATCGACGAGGCGGTCATGGACAGGCCATTCATCCCAATGCCAATCAGCGCCATCGCTTCAATGAGGCGACCACCCATCTCACCGCACAGCGTCACCGATTTACCCGCCGCCTGACCCTTATCGACCACCTTGCGCAATGCACGCAAAAAGGCGGGCGAAATGGGATCAAAACGATTTGCCACGCGCCGGTTATCACGATCAGCGGCAAACAGATATTGGAAGAGATCATTGGAGCCAATGGACAAGAAGTCCACTCGCTCCAGCACTTCATCAAGCTGCCATAAGATCGAGGGCACCTCAATCATGATGCCTAGCTTCAGCGAAGTCGGCAGCTCATACTGATGGCGGGAGAGGTGACGCTTTTCTCGCTCGACAATCTCTTTGGCGGCATCAAATTCACTGACGTCAGAGACCATGGGGAACATGATACGCATGTCACGCCCGGCACCCGCACGCAACATCGCTCGCAACTGCGACCGCAACAGCCCAGGACGATCAAGACCGATGCGGATCGCCCGCCAACCGAGCGCGGGATTCTCTTCATCAAAAGCCTGCATATAAGGCAGGATCTTGTCGCCCCCGATGTCCAGCGTGCGGAATGTCACAGGCTTTCCACCCGCTGCGTCAAGCACTGATTTATAGAGCGCGATCTGCGCTTCCATGCGCGGAAACTGCGACGCGACCATGAATTGCAATTCGGTTCGGAACAGGCCAATCGACAAGGCCCCCGTCTCTTCCAGATGCGGCAAATCCACCAAAAGGCCGGCATTCATGTGAAGATCAATCGTCACCCCATCCTTGGTGGTAGCGGGAACGTCCCGTAACTTGCGATATTGTTCCTGTCGCCGCGCACGCAGACGCGCTTTTTCCGCGTAGGCGGCCTCCACATCAATGGCCGGGCGCACATAAACTTCGCCCGATGAACCATCAACAATGATGGCATCGCCCTGCTCAACGTGGTCGATGATGTTTGGCACCTCGCCAACAGCCGACAGGCCGAGCGCGCGCGCGACAATTGCCACATGGCTTGAGCGGCCACCTTCTTCAAGGACGAGACCGCGTAGCTTCTTGCGATCATAATCAAGCAGAGCTGCAGGCCCCATGGAGCGGGCCACGACAATCGCATTGTCGGGCATATCCTCATTGGCTGCGACAAAGGATTGGCCGGTGAGTTGATGCAACAGGCGATTGGCAAGATCGTCCAGATCATGCAGGCGTTCGCGCAGATAAGGATCCGGCCTGCGTTGCAATTTCGCACGCGCATCATTCTGCACACGCTCGACCGCCGCCTCAGCCGTCAAGCCGGTATGAACGGCTTCACGCAAGCGACGCAACCAGCCCTGATCATGCGCGAACATGCGGAAGGTTTCGAGGATCTCGCGATGTTCCCCCGGTCCCGTATGGTCGGAACGATCAACGAGCTTGTCGATCGATTCACGTACCGCATTGATCGCTTCTTCGAGCCGGTGTTCTTCTGCCTTGAGATCTTCGGCAACAAGTTGGGTGATGACGATGCGCGGCTCATGCAAGACAACATGACCAAGCCCCACGCCTTCCGCCAAGGGCGACCCTTCAAGCGCGATCGGGCCGCGAAGGCCAATCTCTGCGCCGGGGCGCACAATGGCTTGCAGCTCGCCCGAAGCAATCATCTCCGCCAGCAACATGGCGGTTGTTTGCAAGACCTCGATCTCTTCTTCCGAATAGGTGCGGCGCGCCCTGTTCTGCACGACCAGAACACCAAGCGTATTGCCACCACGCAAGATCGGCACACCGAGGAAGGAGTGGTAAATCTCTTCGCCCGTCTCCGGCTTGTAGGAGAAGGCGGGATGCGATTGCGCATCTGACAAGGCAAGCGGTTCCGCGCTTTCGGCAATCAAGCCCACGAGGCCTTCGCCAGCGCGCATGGTGGTCAAATGCACCGCCTCGCGGTTCAGACCTTCCGTTGCGAAAAGTTCGAGCCGTCCGTCAGCACGCAACACGTAAACAGAACAGACCTCGGCCACCATGTTGGAGGCGATATGGACGACGATCTTGTCGAGGCGCGCCTGTGGGCTGACCGGCTCCGCCATGGCTTCGCGGAGACGGCGCAGGAGCTGTCGCGGTCCGGCAAGTGCGCCACGATCCGGCATCGGTCCCTCTCTGCGATGGCCAAATGGCCATCAAACCCGGCGAGACCGCCCCATGGCAGCCCCCTTCAAGCCGTATAGGCAAGGGTTATCCCCCCGGCAAGCGCAACAGGGACCGGATTTGAGGCCTTTTCCCCGTGCTGTCCCAGATGCCGCGACAAGACGGGGCCTGACTTAAGTTAGGCAGACTTAATCTTGACAATGACTAAGGAATGGCCACCACGAGTGTACCGACCTGCACTCGTTCGAAAAGGTCAATCACATCCTCATTCAGCATTCGAATACAGCCATAGGAAGCTGCCTGCCCGATGGAAGCCCGCATGGAGGGGCTGGTGCCATGGATTGCGATTTCCGCCCGGTCGAGCGTCAGCGCTCTGGCCCCCATGGGATTTTGGGGCGCCCCGCCGGGGATATAGTCCGGCAACCGGGGATTGTCGCGTTTTACGCTGGCCGGGGGAGACCAAGCCGGGGCGACATGCTTGCCACTGATTCGGGCGGGCCCCAGCCAGGCCTTGCCCACCATGCCCACGGCCACGCGATAGCTGCGGACTGAGCCTTGACCCTCCACCAGAAACAGACGTCGCGCGCTCTGGCTGATGATGATCGTGCCCGGCGCATAGTGAGTGGCCAGATCGTCATACTCCACCCGCACACGCGCATCGGCCTGTGAGAGATGGACGAGACAGATCAGCAGGACAGAAAATGCAGCACATAAAGAGCGCGGCATATTGCACCTTTTGCAGCATGATGAAGGTGCAATAGCTGCGCGCCGGTCGCGGTTCCTCCGTTGAGGCAGCGCACGCGGGATGCTAGAAGATGGACAGCGGTTCCGTAGCTCAGCAGGATAGAGCAGCGGTTTCCTAAACCGAAGGTCACAGGTTCGAATCCTGTCGGGACCGCCAGACACGTCCAACATTCCATGCCGATTTCAGCGGGCCTTTGCAGCACGCGGGCGGGCAGCCCCACCTATTGCCACGGTCACGCGAAAACGCATTGCCTTCGCCCGCGAGCTGACGCAAACTTGCCTCTAAAGCGGAGACACATCCGCAATCGGAGGAGCGCGTCCATGCAGGCTTGGTACTTCACGGAGATGCCCTATCCGCATCTCCCGCCATTTGATGAACTCTCGACCATCCGCGTCACATTGCCGAGCAAGCATTTCGATCCCAAGATCGGTGCGGATCTTTATAATCGCTATCTCGACGAGCATATGATTGCCGATGATCTCGGCTTGAACATGATGGTGAATGAGCATCACCAGACCGCCACATGTCTTGACGTTGCGGCCCCTCTATCGCTTGCCATCCTTGCACGCCAGACCTCGAAGGGCCGCATCTGCATCCTTGGCAACCCGATTGCCAATCGTGGCGATCCGATCCGCATCGCGGAAGAAATGGCGATGATCGACTGCATTTCGCGCGGACGCCTGAATGCAGGCTTCGTACGCGGAGTGCCTTATGAGATTTTCGCGGCGAATACCAATCCCACCACGACGCTGGACCGGCTCTGGGAAGGCGTGGACCTTTGCATCAAGGCCTGGACGAGCCATGATGAGCCCTTCAATGTGGAGACGAAATTCACGCATCGCCGCTCGGTGAATATCTGGCCGCGTCCCTATCAAAATCCGCATCCGCCTGTCTGGGTGACCGGATCAAGCGACCGTGAATCGGTGAAACGCTCCGCCGAGAAAGGCTTCGTTTTTGCCACCTTCCTGCAGCCTTGGCCTCGCGTGCGTGAACTCTTCGATATCTATCGTGCGCATTATCGCGATAACGGACAGCCGGGCGGCGGCGGCCTTGCTTTCATGCCCATCCTCTATGTCGGAGACACGGAAGCGGAAGCTGAACGCGGCGCACGCGAACTCACCTGGTACCTGAAATCGAAGGTTGAGCCCCAATTCCGCAACCCTCCGGGCTATGTCCCCGTGAGCGCAAATGTTGCAGCCCTGAAATCGGGAGGCGATGCACGCTCACGCACCAATGACGGTTTGCGCGAAACGACTTTGGAAGAACAGCGCGAGCATGGTGTTGTGATTTACGGGACACCTGATCAGGTTGTGGCCCAGATCAAGCGCGAATATGAACGCATCGGGGGCTTCGATCATCTCTTGATGATGATGCAGGCCGGCTTCCTCGACCATAAGAGCACTGTACGCAACATGACGCTCTTTGCCAAAGAGGTCTATCCGCAGATCAAAGACCTTCCTGGTCTTCAGCATACGCTCTCACAAGCGGCGGAATGATCCAGACACAAGCGGGGCCACGTGCCCCGCTTCTCATTTCAAGTGACGCGCGAGATGCTTGTTCATCTCGAACATATTCACCTTCGATTTGTGATCAAATACTGCCTCAAGCTTGTCATCCGCGATGATCTCGCGTTTGTTCTTTTCATTCTGCAGCTTGTGCTTCTTGATATAAGCCCACATCTTGCTCACTGCCTCCGATCTCGGCAGCGGCTCGTCGCCAACGATTTCGGCAAGCTCCTTTGAGGGCTTGAGCGGCTTCATGAAGCCACTGGCTTGCGACGCCTTCTTGTCTGACGATTTTTTCCGACTGCCACTCGCGGTTGCCATGGAACCTCCGCGTGATCAAGGGATCTGGCGGTGCAACGGCGCGCGCCTGTGAATGTTCCATGAGGCAGGCGAGCGGAACTGTGGGATGGCTTGAGCGTTTCACGAAAGATGCAACTGACCAGAAGGACGAGATTGTGTCGGAGCGCCCCATCCGGATTGCGATCGTCGGAATTGGCAATTGCGCCTCTTCGCTCATACAAGGCCTGAGCTTTTACCGAAATGTGGACGACCAGTCGACCGTCGCTGGATTGATGAATCCTGTGCTGGGCGGCTATCGTATCCGCGACATTATCCCTTGTGCTGCCTATGATGTGAGTGCCGAAAAGGTTGGCACCGATCTGGCCGAAGCGATCTTTGCAGCGCCCAACAACACGGCTGTCTTCAGCGCTGTTCCTGCAACGGGTGTCCGCGTTGAACGAGGACCCACTCTCGATGGACTGGGCCCTACTTTGCGCGGGCTAATTCAGGAATCCGCAGCACCCGTCTGTGATGTAGCACGCAGCCTGCGGGAAGCGCGTACAGATGTTCTTGTCTCCTATCTGCCCGTAGGGTCTGAAGAGGCAGCTTGCTTTTATGCAGAGCAAGCGCTCCTTGCAGGTTGCGGCTTCATCAATTGTATGCCCACCTTCATTGCGTCCCGTGAGGAGTGGCAGAAGCGCTTTGCGCAACAAGGGCTGCCACTGATTGGCGATGATATCAAAAGCCAGCTTGGCGCAACCATTGTTCATCGGGTTCTGACCAAGCTCTTTGATGATCGCGGGGTCAATCTTGAGCGGACCTATCAGCTTAATTTCGGCGGCAATGCTGACTTTCGCAACATGCTTGATCGCGAACGCCTCGTCTCCAAACGCATTTCCAAGACGCAATCTGTGCAGAGCCAATTGCAACATGAGCTTGCCGCGACTGCCATTCATATAGGCCCCAGCGACCACATTGAATGGCTGAGTGATCGCAAATGGGCACATATCCGCATGGAAGGAAGAAGCTTCGGCAACCAACCCGTCACAATTGATCTCAAGCTCGAAGTCTGGGATTCACCCAATTCAGCTGGCGTAGTCATTGATGCCATCCGCTGTGCAGCCCTTGCAAAAAAGCGGGGCCTCGGCGGGCCACTCATTGCCGCATCGAGCTATTTCATGAAATCTCCGCCACAACAATTTTCGGATGCGCAAGCTCTTGCTCATTTGCAGGCCTTTATTCGCGGCGACGCATCCTCCATTTATGAGGCCGCTGAATGAGGCGATTTCACCTGATCCGCCACGCCGAGCCAGATACACCAGCAGATATCCTCAATGGCAGGCGGCCCGGCAGGCCCCTCTCTGCGAAGGGACGAATTGAAGCGCAAAGGCTCGCCCACCATTTCCACATGACAGAGTGGACAAGCCTGCTCTCCAGCCCTTTAGAAAGATGCCTTGAAACAGCACATGCCATTGCAGGCCAGCGCGAAGCACATCCTTGCATTGAGCTTGTCGAACTTGATTACGGCGCCTGGAGCGGTCGCAGTTTTGTCTCCCTGCAGACAGAACCTCTATGGTCGAAATGGAATAGTGATCGCGGACGCGCCCAAACCGCTGGAGGGGACAGCCTCGCACGTATTGCAACATCGCTGATCGGTCTCTTGAACAAGCTGCCGCCTCACGGGACATTCCTGCTGGTCACCCATGCAGAGGTCATCCGCGTCTTCGTAGCGCTTGCGCTTAATCTCTCCCTCACCCACAGCATGGCCTTTGAGATTGATCACGCCTCGATCAGCAGTTTTGAGGATGCCAACGGCTATATGCGCTGTCTTGGTGTGAACCGGAGCGCCATGTCATGACGAGTAGGAACGATCATCTTGCCTTTGAAATAGAACGATTGGGACCATGGTTCCATAACCTCGTTCTCGACGGCATCGAAACTGCCCCAAATCATTATCTTGGCAACTATCCCGCAACCAAGTGGCAGCGCTTTGCGCATAGCATTCCTGAACGGCTCGACGGACTGTCCGTACTCGACATCGGATGCAACGCAGGATTTTACGCTCAAGAGATGAAGCGTCGTGGAGCTGCACGCGTCTTGGGCATCGACTTTGACCCGACTTATCTCGCACAAGCTCGTTTTGCAGCAAAGATCAATCAGCTCGATATCGAATTCCGCGAGCTATCCGTCTATCAGCTCAAACGCCTCCATGAGACATTCGATCTCGTGCTCTTTATGGGCGTCCTCTATCACCTTCGTCATCCCTTGCTTGCGCTCGATCTCATCCGCGACTATGCCGCCAAGGACATGCTGATCATGCAGACGCTACAACGCGGCAGCCCGAATTGCGCTGAGGTCAATCAAAATTATTCATTCGATGAGCGGAGCCATTTCGATCATTCCGGCTATCCCAAACTCCATTTCGTCGAGCATTATTATGCAAATGATCCAACAAATTGGTGGTTTCCCAATCGGGCCTGCACGAAAGCGATGCTGCGCTCAGCCGGTTTCAAGATCCTGAATAATCCAGATCCTGAAGTGTTTATCTGCCGCATTGCCGAGAAACCCCCTCATTATGGCCCGCCACACTTCCCGCAGGATGATCTGCATGATTGAAGCTGCGATGCTATGGAATGAACCCAATAACAAATCGCATTGGAACCCAGTGCTTGATCCTGATTGGTCGCGCTTTGCACAAATGACCATCAAAGCAGCCAAAGCCATTCATGCAGTCAATCCGCATTTACCTGTGATTTTGGGGGGCATTTCTCCCATTGATCCGGCTTTTATTCAGCGCATGATGGATTATGGCGTCCTGAATGAACTGGATGCAATTGCTGTTCACGGCTTCCCGCTCGACTGGAATTTGTGGAACATCCATGAATGGCCGAACAAGATCGCAGAGATCGCCAAAGTCACCCATTTGCCTGTCTGGGTGAGCGAAGTTGGTGTATCCAGCTTCGGTGCAGAAGAAGTACAGCTTTGGGGACTTGAGCGCAGCGCGGCCTTGCTTCTGGGGCAAAGTCCTCGCATTCACTGGTACAGCCTATACGACCTACCCAGAACATGGGAGGCGACAACGCGCCACCGCGAGGCAGAAGGCTCTTCCTATTATCGGCATTTTCACATGGGCCTGCTGCGCGAAGATGGCACACCCAAACAAGCCGCCCATCTTTTTTCACGTTATGCTCCAGAGATGGGGCTCTGCCAATGGTTTCACTTCGAAGATCATCGCTTGGACGATGCTGTCAAATGGATGCAAAAACTCGGTGTTACCTATCTGCGCACTGGATTGTCATGGGCAGATAGCTATCGCCCCAATGCGCTACAATGGTTTGATCGGCAAATGGCAGCGCTTGAGGCATTTCGGGTTACCGCAACATTCTGCTTCACACCTGAGCATCGCGGTCTTGAGGCTCACCACACAAGTCCGCCGATTGATACTGATGAATTTGCCCATTTCTGCGCCGCGATGATTGCTCGTTATGCCCCCGTCACCGCACCGGTGTCGAAACAGCAGCTTGTAAAATAGATTTGTCCAGAACGCCGTCCTGAATCTGTTTTTGAGCACGAAACCACGCGATCGTAGCTGTCAATCCGTCTTCCAATGCAACATGTGGCTGCCAGCCCAGGATGGATTTGGCGCGCGTAATGTCTGGACGGCGACGCTGGGGATCATCCACGGGAAGCGGCCGCTGCACGATCCGTGAGGGAGAATTTGTGAGCCAT
>JACCED011013524.1_pt1 | contig 23865 bp, 23 predicted proteins | sample 7455021 | NCBI WGS metagenome assembly JACCED01 (sample SAMN15323456, study PRJNA562643) | freshwater metagenome | isolation source: river surface water | place: USA:Blue River Watershed | collected 2017-08-19
AAGCAATGACTTATTTACTGGGCATACTGAATACCTAGCTAAGCTTTGCCATCAAGAGCATGTTGTCATGATGTTGTGTGCGACATTACCAGCAGGCTTTTTGGGACTCCAGAAAAGTTGCGATCTTCGGGTGGCCTTAGTTACAACCCATCTACCTTTGAGAGAAGTTCCCGGCGCACTCGATCATCAGTACATTTTGGAAACGATTCAGATTGTGAATCGGGACTTGCAGACAAAATTTGGTATTACTCAACCCATTATTAGGGTGGCGGGACTCAATCCCCATGCAGGTGAATCAGGCTATCTTGGCCGCGAAGAAATTGATGTGATTGAGCCGGCTATCGAAGCTGCCAAAGAGTTAGGTATTCAGGTGAGCGGACCCTATCCAGGTGACACGATGTTCGATGTCAATTCCCTGGGTAGTGTGGACGCCTTTATTGCGATGTATCACGATCAAGGATTGGCGCCATTTAAGTTTGTTAGTTTTGGTGGTGGCGTGAATGTCACATTAGGCTTGCCGATTATTCGCACTTCGGTAGATCACGGTACGGCACTAGACCTTGCTGGTAAAGGCCTGGCAGAATCAGGCAGCATGCTAGAGGCTTTGCGACTCGCCCATCAATTAGCAGTTAATGTGAAGAAACTAGAGGCATGACGCACCGCGCCCGTAAACGATTTGGCCAAAACTTTTTGCAGGACTCCGGAGTAATCTATTCCATCGTGGCTGCAATCAATCCCAGTGAAAATATGCACGTGATTGAAATTGGCCCTGGGCTAGGCGCACTAACAAGGCCTTTATTAAGTAATCTCGATCATTTGGACCTTCTGGAAATCGATCGAGATTTAGTGGCTTACTGGAATCAAGAGAACCTCAAGGGCCTGAACGTGATTGAGGGCGATGCTCTCAAATTCGATTTCCTCGAATGGGCAAATGCAAGACCAGCTAATAGTGGTCTTTGTAAGGTAGTTGGTAATCTGCCTTACAACATCTCTTCCCCATTACTGTTTCATCTCGTTTCTGCTGCCCACGCGATTGATGAGCAAGTATTCATGCTGCAAGCTGAAGTTGTGGAGCGCATGGTCTCCAAGGCTGGTGGTTCTGAATTTAGTCGGCTGTCTGTGATGTTGCAAGCTCGCTACGATATGGAGCAAGTTTTAGAGGTTCCACCTGAAGCTTTTGATCCACAGCCTAAAGTGAATTCAGCAGTAGTACGAATGATTCCGCGCAGGGATTTCAACTTAAGCGATGCGCAGTGGCATGCTTTGGAAAAGGTAGTGGCAGCAGCATTTTCTCAGAGAAGAAAAATGCTGCGTACGAACTTATCAGCCTTTGCTGATCGATTATCTTTGTCTGAGTCTGAATTAAAAGCGCGTGCCCAGGATATTCCGGTAGAGCGCTATATTGAGTGGGCCAAGGTTTTAGCCCACTAAACTTGTAGTTTTACTGGTAAGCCATAGGATCAATCACCCGCATTTCAGCTTCAATCCACTTTTCTACCTCTTGATGAAGCTGCCCGCCAGTTTTTCCAGCGGAGGTGATTGCAGGTCCAATCGAGAAGATCACTGTTCCAGGTTGCTTTAGAAAACTGTTTTTAGGCCAGCAACGACCTGCATTGTGGGCAATTGGAATCACTAGCGCCTCGGTAGCACTTGCTAGCCTTGCGCCACCCTTGCTATAGGGTTTGTGGGAGCCAGTAGGTGTTCTGGTTCCTTCCGGAAATAGCAGAATCCACTTACCTTCACTTAAGCGTTTTTTTCCTTGGCCGACCACGGAGAGGGCGGCAGTTTCTTTACTATTGCGATTGATATGAATCATTTTGAGTAAAGCCAAAGCCCAGCCAAAGAAGGGGATCCAAAGCAATTCTCTTTTGAAAACGAAGCAGACTTGCTTGGGTAGCAAAGCAATATAAAAAATAGTTTCGTATGCAGATTGATGCTTGCTCAGCACGACTACAGGCTTATCTAAAACCGCCATCATGTTTTCCATACCGCGAATCTCATAACGAATGCCGCAGAGAGGCTGCAATATCCAGATAACGACCTTGTTCCAGAGCCCGATAAAGCGATAGCGATTCTCAGGATTGAGGAATGGAAAAACGAGGATACAAAGCACCGACCAGATCGGGGTGAATATCAGCAAAAAGAGCGTAAACAGGGCTGAGCGAATAAAAGTCATATTTGCATTAAACCTTATCTTGTAAAAGTGCATTCGCAAACGCCATCAAATCCGCATGAATCTGCGTTCCCTCCGGGAGGCCGCCTTTATCCAAGGTTCTCCTCCCTTTACCGGTTAATACCAAGTGGGGGCTAGCACCTAAAGCAATACCCGCCTGCAGGTCGCGTAAGGAATCACCAACAATAGGCACTCCCAATAATGGCGTGGCACTCTGATTCTTCTTGTAACGAAGGGCAATTTCTTTCATCATCCCTGGTAAAGGTTTGCGGCAATCGCAGGCGTTAGCATCGGTATGCGGGCAAAAGAAAATGCTATCGATATGACCGCCCAAGGGTTTGAGTAGCTTCTCCATCTTGCTATGCATCGCATGGAGTTCTTTGATATTGAAATAGCCCCGTGCCAAACCTGACTGATTGGTTGCCACGGCAATTTGATAGCCCGCTTGATTGAGTAGTGCGATAGCTTCAAGACTACCGGGCAGTGGAATCCACTCATCGCTCGACTTCACATAATCATCTCGGTCTTCATTGATCACGCCATCGCGATCAAGAATAATCAGTTTAGAAGAGCTGGTGCTCATGCTAATTTGCCGAGGTCGGCAATGAGATTCATTTTCTGGTGAAGTTGTTGCAGGAGAGCGAGGCGGTTATCGCGCAGCTCTGGATTGGGATCCATCACCATGACATCGGCAAAGAATTGATCAATTGGAGCACTTAAGGCTACGAGAGCTTTCAATAGACTTACGAACTGACGTTGCTCGTAAGCAGTAGTCAGTGTGGGGGTAATTTTCTCAAGCGCCTGATGTAATGCGACTTCAGCGGGAACTTGCAAGAGCTTGCTTGAGCAAGCTGCAGGAATAGCAGTGGCATTCTTTTTCAGAATGTTGCTAATACGCTTATTGGCGGCAGCTAATTGAGCTGCTTCAGCTAAGGCGTTAAATTCACGCAATGCAGTTAAGCGATCAATTAAATCATTTAGCTGAGCAGGCGACTGACTTAATACGGCATCAATTTCTTCGGTAGTGAATGGTTTGCCGGCCACTGCTTGATCGCGCAAGTAAGCGCGCAGACGATCAATAATGAAGGCGTAAATATCATTAGCCCGAGCTTTGTCTTGAACATCTTGTTGCGGAAATTGTTTGCGAGCCAGTTCAATTAAATCAGGCAAGTTGAGACTGAGATTCTTCTCTAGCAGGAGTCGGCAGATTCCGAGAGCGTGACGACGGAGGGCATAAGGATCTTTATCGCCAGTTGGGGCAAGGCCAACCCCCCAAATGCCGACTAGAGTTTCTAACTTATCAGCAATCGCTAAGATGGTGCCAGTTTGAGTCTGTGGCAGTGCATCGCCAGCAAAGCGAGGCATGTAATGCTCGCTACAAGCAGACGCTACTTCAGCATTTTCGCCGTCGTGCGTGGCATAGTAGCGACCCATGATGCCTTGGAGCTCGGGAAACTCACCCACCATATCAGTTAGCAAATCAGTTTTAGCGATCTCAGCAGCGCGACTCGCCAACTCTTCATTGGCTGACAAGGCTTTGGCAATGCCGACCGCGATTCCTTGAACACGCTTGGTGCGATCCAATTGATTGCCGAGCTGATTGTGATAAACCACTTTTCCAAGATCGGCTACGCGGGATGCTAGCGGACGCTTTTGATCTTGCTGGAAGAAGAAGCGTGCATCGGATAAGCGTGGGCGTACTACGCGCTCATTACCCGAAATAATCGCTTCTGGTTTATCGGTCTCGATATTGGAAACAATTAAGAATCGATTGCGTAACTTGCCTTGTTTATCAGTCAGCGCAAAGTACTTCTGGTTGGTCTGCATGGTCAGAATCAAGCACTCTTGTGGAACCTCTAAGAACTCTTGATCAAAATGACATTCATAAATTGCTGGCCACTCAACCAAAGCCGTTACTTCGTCCAGCAGACTGTCTGGCATCAATACTAAATCAGCACCAGCAGCTTTTAATAATGCGGACTCAATAAATTCACGGCGCTTGTTAAAGCTTGGCAATACTTTAGCTTTAGTGGTGAGATCGGATTCATACTCATCAGCGGAGATAATCGTAATGACGCCTGGAGCTAAAAAGCGGTGACCTTCTGTTTGGTTTGCTGCATCGATGCCTAGTGCGCTGATGTTAAGGGCTTGTTTGCCATGCAGGGCAATGATGCGGTGTGCTGGACGTGCAAACTCAACGTCTGCCAATTCACCATTTTTTTGGAGCACTTGATAGTGCATCATTTTGGCGATGGGTAATTTGCTGAGCGTTTGCTCAAGTGCTTGTTGAGCGGTTTGCTCTAGTGCCGCCCCTTTGGCAACGACATTGAGATACAAGGCTTCATTTTTGCCTTCGCCTGCTTTTTCTAAGGTGGAGAGCTCGATATCAGGGTAGCCTAATGAAGCCAACTTTTTTTGTAGTGGTGCAGTAGGCTTACCGTCCGCATCAAAAGCAATGCTGGTCGGCAGTAATTTTTCACGGACTGGATAGTCCGGAGCTTGGCCCAACACATTTGTGATTTGAACCGCAAGGCGGCGCGGTGTCGCATACCCAGTGGCAACAGAGTTTTCACTCACAAGACCAGCAGCTTTTAGAGCCGAATAAATGCCCTCACTAAAAGCATCACCTAAGCGACGTAGTGATTTGGGTGGAAGCTCTTCGGTAAATACTTCAATCAGAAGCTTGTCTGACTGAGAGAGGGAATTCGGTGTACTCATAATTAGATCGAGCTGATTAGGCTTTGGATTGACGTTGGCACATCGGGAATCCCAACTTCTCGCGAGACTCGAAGTAGGCTTGCGCTACTGCACGCGAGAGATTGCGGATACGCCCGATGTAGGCTGCACGCTCGGTAACTGAAATGGCGCCGCGGGCGTCAAGTAAGTTAAAGGTATGTCCAGCCTTAAGTACCATTTCATAAGCAGGTAGGGCCAATGGCACTTCCATTAAACGCTTAGCTTCACTTTCATAGTTGGTGAAGTTTGCAAATAGTAGGTCGGTATTGGAGTGTTCAAAGTTATAGCAAGATTGCTCCACTTCATTTTGGTGATACACATCACCATAAGAAATGCCATCCGCCCAGACGAGGTCATATACGTTGGAGCAATTTTGGATGTACATCGCCAAGCGCTCAATACCGTATGTGATTTCACCTAAAACAGGTTTGCAGTCAATGCCACCAACTTGTTGGAAATAGGTGAACTGAGTGACTTCCATACCGTTCAGCCAGACTTCCCAGCCTAGACCCCAAGCACCCAAAGTTGGGTTTTCCCAGTCATCTTCAACAAAGCGTACATCGTTCTTTTGAAGATCAAGACCCAGCGCAGCAAGCGAGCCCAAGTAGAGCTCAAGAATATTTTCTGGCGCAGGCTTGAGTACTACTTGGTATTGATAGTAGTGCTGCAAGCGGTTTGGATTTTCTCCGTAGCGACCATCTTTTGGTCTACGCGAGGGTTGGACGTAAGCCGCTTTCCATGGCTCGGGACCAATGGCCCTCAAGAAAGTGGCTGTATGAGATGTACCGGCACCGACCTCAAGGTCAATAGGTTGCAGTAGGGCGCAACCTTGTTGGTCCCAGTAATCTTGGAGTTTGAGAATAATTTGCTGAAAAGTAAGCATGATGTACCTGGCTAAGCCTTTGATTTTACATGGCTAAGCTAGCGAACTATGAAATAGCGATTAGATTCGTTTTTGACGAATCAGGCTCAGGATGAGCAAGAGGCAAGAAAGGCTCAAAATGGGCGCATTTCCCCAAAGTACGTATGGGGTTGTGCCTGAGTAGGCTTGGATCTTGAGCTTGAGTACGCCTTGGGTAAATTCGCCTAGCTGGGAGAGAACTTTCCCGTCTGGACCAAGCGCTGCCGTAATGCCCGTATTTGTGGCGCGTAGGGCTGGAAGACCCGTCTCTAAGGAGCGCAGCTGGGATAGTCTTAATTGCTGTGCTGGCGCTTGAGAATCTCCAAACCAGGCCAGATTAGTCATATTGATCAACAGGTTGACGGGCTTGGTGCTGTGATGAATTCGGGAGGCTAATTCCGCACCAAAGACATCCTCATAGCAAATCGTGATGGCCGCATGAATCGTGTCCTTGCCAGAGCGAACAATGCCAAAAGGGGCTTGGTCTAATCCGCCGCGTGCAAAGTCACTCATGGGGACATGGAAGGCATTCACAAACCAATGAAAGCCAGGTGGAATAAATTCACCAAAGGGTACCAAGTGGGATTTGTCATATTGATAGCTTGGTGCGTTGGGAGAAAGTCCAAGAGCACGATTGGTGTACTTCACCCCAGTGGAATCACGTGTCTCTCCAATCAAGCCAAGCAAGACATTGCTGGAGGTATGGGTAGAAAACTGCTGGAGTGATCCTAGCAAGCCGGTAGGGAGATTGCTTTGTGGCCAAGGATAAGCAGTTTCTGGGGTGATGATGAGATCAGCTGCTTGGCTCTCAATGGCATTGGTATAAAAACTAAATTGTTCTTCAATGGCTTTGGGGTCGAACTTGAGGCTTTGCTCAAAATTACCTTGAATTAAATGAACACTCAGTGGCTCACCAATTGGTTTTGTGAAAGTCCAGAAACTGGCGAGTTGCGAAAGGGCGATGGCAGAAATAATGCAGGCACCACTAAAGAGCAAATTTTTCCTTAACTGAGCAATTTCCCAGGAAATCCATACGGCTAAAAAAGTACAGGCTAGGCCACCGAAGAATGGCGCCACTGGAGCAAAGGGACCATTGAATTGTGCTTCAGCAAACCCCATCCAAGGAAAGCCAGTTAACACTACGCTGCGCAAGTATTCAACGAGCACCCAAGATGATGCCAGTACCAGACCTGTTAGATATCTAGACCTAGCAAGGCAGAGGGAGAGGGAGGCGCTTGAGAAAAATAAAGCCATGCCTGCTGCCAGTAAAAAAACAGCCAAGCAAGAAATCACAGCGTGCATTCCACCTACGTCATGCAGGCTGATGTAGATCCACCACAAACCTAGAACAAAGTAGCCTATGCCAAAAGACATTCCAGCAAAAAATTGATTTTTGATGGATGAACTTGTTTGCTGAGTCATCCGCCACCAAATCAAACTTAAGATCGGAATTTGTATCCAACCACCATAAGGAAGCTCTGCAGCAGCAGCCAGTAAGACCCCTAGAAAAAATAGCACCAATAAGTTGATGCTATTCCTAGGCCTTGCTGATTGCAGATCAATCAAAGTAATTCTCAGGAAGGCTTCTTCGGGAGTTGGCGTGCGAGCAGAATATGAATCTGCCTTGGGTCGGCGCGCTGAACCTCAAATTCAACTCCATCGATTTCAATTAGCTCACCCATCTTCGGCACTCTACCAAGATGTTGAATAACTAAGCCAGCAACTGTTTCAATGCCTTCAACATCAAATTGGGTGCCTAAGGTCTCATTAAATTGCTCTAGCTCGGTAATGCCTTTAACGCGAATATCGCCGTTGTCTAATGAGATGAGGTTGTCGGCTTCCTCGTCAATATCATGTTCATCCTCAATATCACCAACAATTTGCTCAAGCACATCCTCAATCGTAATCACGCCTGCGACGCCGCTGTATTCATCTACAACAATAGCTAAGTGATTGCGGTTATCTTTGAAGTCACGTAGCAACACACTTAAGCGCTTAGATTCAGGAATGAATACGGCAGGGCGGAGCCAATCGCGAACCTGAAAATCTTTTTCAGTGGAGTGACGCAATAGATCTTTTGCTAGCAGGGTGCCGATGACATTGTCGCGGCTACCTTCAAATACTGGGAAGCGTGAATGAGCTGCAGTAATCACGCTCTTGATGATTTCCGATAAAGGTTGATTGATATCAATCCAGTCAATCTGCGCTCTGGGAATCAAAATATCGCGTGCACACAATTGGCCTACCTGGAATACGCCCTCAATCATGGAGAGGGCATCTGCATCAATTAAGCCCTCAGTCTGAGCTTCTCTGAGGGTATCAATCAGTTCTTGACGACGCTCTGCTGGGCTGGTTGGCTGTGGCGTTAAAAAATCGGCCAAGCGCTCTAAAAGGGATTTATTGGGGTCAGGCATGTAGCAAGAATATCGTAGAAATGTGTAAATTCAATGAAGAGGATGTCAAAGATGCCTTAAATGGGTGCGTAGGGATTGGCAAAGCCGAGAGACTTTAGGAGGGCAATTTCCTTACCTTCCATTTTCTTTGCCTCTTTATCGTTCTCATGATCAAGGCCTTGCGCATGTAGACAGCCATGAATAATCAAGTGAGCCAAATGGGTCTTCACAGCCTTATTTTGTTCGGACGCCTCTTTTTGAATCACGGGAAGACAAAAAATAACATCAGCCGTTAATGTCTTTTTAGTTAACTCGTATGGAAACGTGAGTACGTTAGTTGCATAGTCTTTATTGCGAAAAGCAAAATTTAGTTTTTTACCTTCCGCTACGTTAACAAAGCGCAAAGTGATGAGACCATTCAATTGAACTGCTGCTTTCACCCATTTCTTAATGGTCGCTAGAGATGCAGTTGCAAGAACTTTTTCTTCGATAGCAGCGCTAGCAAATTGAATATCGATCTCTAATTTAGAGGGAGATGCTTGCTTGGTCATGATCTCAGTGAGTATGGGTAGTGGTGAGCTCGCTCATGAGATCGCCTCGGAGTGTGAAGTTGAGCACTTCGGTAATGCGGATGTCTACCATTTGGCCCACGAGGGATTCGATATCATCACTTGGCGCAGTGAAGTGAATGACACGATTATTAGCAGCGCGACCTTGCAGGTTCACGCCATCCTTCGCCAGTCCTTCAACAAGTACTCGCTCAGTATTGCCCAACATATTTTTGCTAATCTGATTTGCTTGTGACTCTACTAGGGCGAGTAATGTTTGTAGCCGTTTGAGTTTGACTTCATAGGGGGTGTCGTCACTCAAATTAGCAGCAGGCGTCCCGGGACGTGCGCTGAAAATAAAGCAAAAGCTATTATCAAAATTGAGCTCTTCAACCATCTTGAGTAGTTTTGCAAAATCCTCATCCGTCTCGCCAGGAAAGCCCACAATAAAGTCACTAGAGAGCGTCAGGTCAGGCCTCACGGCACGCATCTTGCGAATAATGCTTTTGTATTCTAGTGCGGTGTAGCCGCGTTTCATGGCGGACAAAACGGAATCCGAAGCATGCTGTACGGGCAAGTGGAGATGACTTACTAGCTTAGGCACTTTGGCGTAGACATCAATCAAGCGCTGGGTAAATTCTTTTGGGTGGCTAGTAGTAAAACGAATTCTCTCTACACCAGGAATTTCAGCAATGTATTCAATGAGTAGAGCAAAGTCTGCAATCTCTTCACTACCACCCATCTTACCAAGATAGGCATTCACGTTTTGGCCAAGCAGGACAATCTCTTTTACACCTTGGGTTGCAAGACCGGCTACCTCAGTCAGTACGTCATCAAAGGGGCGCGATACTTCTTCGCCACGAGTGTAAGGAACGACGCAGTAGCTGCAATACTTTGAGCAGCCTTCCATGATGGAGACGTAAGCTGAGCCACGAGTTTGACGAGAGGCGGGAAGGTGATCAAACTTTTCTATTTCCGGAAAAGAGATATCTACCTGAGATCTACCAGTTTCGCGACGTTGTGCAATCAGGTCTGATAGGCGATGCAAGGTTTGCGGACCAAATACAACATCAACATATGGCGCCCTACTAATAATTTGCTGACCTTCTTGGCTAGCAACACAACCGCCCACACCAATTAATAAATTAGGCTTAGTTTTCTTAAGCTCGCGCAGGCGCCCTAAGTCTGAAAATACTTTGTCTTCGGCCTTTTCACGAATCGAACAGGTATTGAGCAGAACCACATCTGCATCTTCTGGCGTATCGGTCATGACCATGCCTTCATCGGCATGTAGGAGGTCGGCCATCTTGCCCGAGTCGTACTCGTTCATTTGACAGCCAAAGGTTTTGATATAGAGCTTTTTCATATGCCGTTCTCAGGTTTATAGCTGGGGGCGAAGCTCAGATTTTACGGGATAAGACGTTTAGAGAAGACGTAGGGCCAGAATCGCAACAATCGTCGGTGGAATGGCGGCTACAAACAGTAAGCCTGCAGAAACTACCGCATTTGGGAAGTAACTACGCAAAATGGCTAGTCCGGCAGGATTGGGGGCGTTTGCAATCACGGTTAAGCCACCACCTGCCACTGCACCACCAACTAAGGCCAGCTTGAACTCTGGTGAAGTACCCTGCACTAAAGAGCCTAAATAGGTGAGAGCTGCATTGTCAGTAATCGCAGTTAATACCAGGCTGCCATAGAACACAGCGGTGGGACTCATGGTTTCGAGGATTGGTTGCAACCACCAACCTTGCAGTCCGCCTAGCACTACGAGTCCAGCTAAGAAGAATCCCACTAGCAAAGCTTCGCGCAAGATGAGTGGGTTTTGATGTTTTGGATAAGCGGTGGTGTAACCAATAAAAAAGAGTAATAACCACATGAAGATGACTGGATCATGAGCAAAGACCACAATACCCAGCAAAAATAAAAGGTGAATTGCTGTAATGGTTAGTGGAATTCGAACGTGATCCACTGTGCTTGTAGGTTCAATAAGTTGCTTACGAAAGAGTAAGGTGAGGATCCCAGCATTAATAAAAATAGCAATCATTGCCTCAAAGCCAAAGTTTGAGAACATGAAAGCAGTAGTCCAGCCCCATGTGGATGCAACCATCAACACCGGTGGTGCTGCAAAATTAGTGAGCGTACCGCCGATTGAGATATTGACGAACAGCACACCTAAGGTACCAAACAAAAGTGGGGTAGAGCATTTATGGCGATAGACTAGGTCGCGCAACAAAAAAGCTGCCAGCGTCATTGCGGCGGGCTCAGTAATGAGTGAGCCAAGTAATGGCGTGATGCTCAGGGTTAAAAAATACAGCGTTGGAGTTTGCTTGGTGCGCAAGACAAATTGAATTGCTTTGCCGAGCTTATAAAGAAGCTGGGTTGCAAAGTGTAGGATGGGTTTGCTACCAGCGACAACCATGATGGCAAAAACAAATAGTGGCTCTGTAAAGTTGCGTTTATTGGCGTACTCTTTTGCTGTGGCTAGATCATTTGCAAACCACATAAAAATAATGAGGATGGCCGCCCAAAATCCAAAGACGATTTCTACTTCGCCAAGGAGGTGCCATAAACCAGCATGTCTTGGAGATTTTTTTGCGAGCGCCTCAAAATAGGAAGTGCAAAACGTATGTAGCACTGCGATGGCAAAAATAATGCTAGCACCAAGCTCGGTAGGGGTAAAGTTCATAGGTACATATTATCAGGGCAGAGTCGATAAAACGCTCTTAAGAATGATCAAATAAATGTATTAGTAATTTTGGAGATTTTGATGAAATTAAAACTCGGTTATCAAGAGTTAATTGCAAACGCGATGGCACAAATTGAGACCGTTCCATTGGGGCAGGCTCAGCAACTACTAGATGATCAAAATACGGTTTTTGTGGATATTCGGGATGTGAGGGAGCTTGAGCGCGATGGCATGATACCCAATGCAATTCATGCTCCTCGGGGCATGCTGGAATTTTGGGTTGATCCAGATAGCCCGTATTACAAGCCAGTTTTTGGTGAGGGCAAGCGCTTGCTACTGTATTGCGCATCCGCATGGCGCTCGGCCCTGGCAACAGAAACCCTTCAAAAAATGGGTGTCCCTGGAGTTTGCCATCTTGAGGGCGGCTTTAGTGCCTGGAAAAAGGCTGATTTGCCTGTAGCGGAGAAGCATTCAAAGCCACATCCGGGCTAAATTTCTGGTTTAGTAGATCTTGAAATGTATTAGATGACCCCCATTTACAGGGGGTTATGTTCATTAATTAAGAGGGAAGAGGGAATACGCATGACTGTAGCTAGTAAAGAAACCTTAGGTTTTCAGGCCGAGGTAAAGCAACTTTTACAACTAATGATTCATTCCTTGTATTCCAACAAGGAAATCTTTCTCCGTGAGTTGATCTCTAATGCATCTGACGCTTCAGACAAGCTCCGCTTTGAGGGAATCGAGCATCCTGATTGGTATGGTGATGATCCTGATCTGAAGATCAAAGTGAGTTTTGATAAAGCCGCTAGAACCGTCACTATTTCGGATAACGGTATAGGTATGAGCCGTGACGAAGTCATTTCCAATTTGGGAACCATCGCCCGCTCTGGCACGAAGGAATTTTTCTCCAAGCTCTCTGGCGATCAACAAAAGGATGCTGCATTAATTGGTCAGTTTGGTGTGGGTTTCTATTCAGCCTTTATTGTGGCTGACCGTATTACTGTTGAGACACGGCGAGCAGGCTTGCCGGCGACCGATGGCGTCCGCTGGGAGTCTGATGGCTCAGGCGAATTTACAGTGGAGAGCATTGATCGCCCACAGCGCGGAACGTCGATCACAATGCATTTGCGCGAAGGAGAGGATGATTTCCTCTCCACCCATAAGTTGAAATCGATCATTCGTAAATATTCCGATCACATCTCTTTACCAATTCAGATGAATAAAGAAGAGTGGGATGCAGATAAAAAAGAGCAAGTCATTAAGGACGAGCTTGAGAGTATTAATCAGTCCAGCGCTTTATGGGCTCGATCTAAATCTGAAATCACTGAAGAGCAGTACGACGAGTTCTACAAGCACTTATCACATGATTATGAAAATCCCTTGTGCTATTCCTTGAACAGGGTTGAAGGCCGCAGTGAATTTACACAGTTGCTGTATGTGCCTGGACGTGCGCCTTTTGATTTGTGGGATCGTAATAAGCGTGGCGGTATCAAGTTGTATGTGAAGCGGGTATTCATCATGGATGATGCTGAGCAATTGATGCCGATGTACTTACGTTTTGTCACTGGTGTGATTGATTCAACAGATCTCCCCTTAAATGTCTCACGTGAAATCCTGCAGGAGTCCCGTGATGTCAAAATTATTCGAGAGAGTTCTACTAAGCGTGTACTGAGCATGCTGGAGGATCTAGCAAATAGCGATGATGCGGCAAAGAAAGAAAAATATCGCACCTTCTGGACTCAGTTTGGGCAAGTGCTTAAAGAGGGCGTTGGCGAGGACCAGCCAAATCAAGAGCGCATCTTAAAGCTCTTGCGTTTTGCAAGTACGCATAACGACTCCGTAGAGCAAACTGTTTCTTTGGCTGAATATATCTCCCGTATGAAAGAGGGTCAGGACAAGATTTATTACGTCACTGGTGATACTTTTAACGCTGCTAAAAATAGCCCGCATCTTGAAATCTTCCGTAAGAAAGGTGTTGAGGTCCTATTGCTATCCGATCGAGTGGATGAGTGGATGCTGTCTTTCTTTACTGAATTTGATGGCAAGCAAATGACCTCAGTAGCAAAGGGTGGTCTTGATCTTGGCAATCTCAGCGATGAGAAAGAAAAGAAGGAGCACGAAGAAACTGAGAAAAATTTCAAGGATTTGCTGGATCGCATGAAGGCGGCATTAGAAGACCGGGTGAAGGATGTCCGTGTGACATTCCGCTTGACTGATTCTCCAGCATGTTTGGTCTCTGATGAGAATGAGCTTTCTGGAAATCTATTGCGCATGCTCAAGGCTGCAGGCCAGCAAGCACCAGATACCAAACCTATTCTGGAGATTAATCCAGAGCATCCTTTGCTGCTTAAGCTGAAATCAAACGACCAACATTTTGATGAATGGACTCAAGTCTTGTTTGATCAAGCTCTCTTGGCTGAGGGTGGTCAGTTGAATGATCCTGCTGCTTATGTAAAGCGCATTAATCAGCTCTTACTTTCTTAACTTGCTGAACTCTTAAAGAAAAACCCGACTTGCATGACGCAGGTCGGGTTTTTTGTTTTTGCAACTCAGTTTTACTGAGGGGCTTTGGCAGGCTGATTATTTTTTCCTGCGTTGTAGCCAGAGTTGTACTCAGAGGCCTGCTCTTTTTTGTAGGCATCGTATACGTAACCAGAAGCTGCACCAACTGCTGCGCCACCGACTGCACCCCAAATTGGGTTGCCGTGGAAAATAGCGGTGCCAACTGCACCAGCTGCAGCACCAATACTAGCGCCCGATAAAGTACGTTGTTCTGTGTTGCTCATGTTTGAACAACCTGCGATTGCGAGAGTTGCGGCGGTAATAGCGATAATTTTTTTCATATCAACTGTTCCTTATGTCTATAAATTGAATTGGCTAGATGTCTTGGATTATTTTCTGGCGCAAGGAAAGCGTGCTGCCAAGAAGCCCAAGAAAACACCTGCCGCTGGTTTATCGGAAACCTGTTGGTTAGTTTGACCAAATTTTACAAACTCACCAATCACTTCGTCACGTGACGGTGCTGGTTGCTTTACGCAAATATATGGCTTAGCGCGTTGTGGATGACGAGTAGCTAAATAAGTGTCGTAAATGGCGGTTGTGTAGCCTACACAAAAGCTGCGGGATTCTGGGCTTGCAGGTAATTTGCAGACATTGACGAGCTCTTGAGTGCTGAGTACCTGAACTTTTTCTTGAGCCTGGGCTAAGCCGGAAAGTGCGCCTAAAGCGGCCAATAGAACTAAAACTTTTTTCATGGGTTCTCCCTTCGGTGTATGTAAATTTCATAATAAACCATATTGCGGGCATTAAATTGCACTAAATGAGTGCATTATTGCTAAGGAGCCACCTCTAAATTCCCCATAATGATGCAAAAAATAGAGGGGGTTATTCAGTGGAAACTTTGAAATCAGGCAGTGATGTCTTGTTTATTTTGCTCGGAGCCATCATGGTTTTGGCGATGCATGCGGGATTTGCATTTCTTGAGCTTGGTACGGTTCGCAAAAAGAACCAAGTGAATGCCTTAGTCAAAATCTTGGTCGACTTTGCAGTGTCAACTATTGCCTATTTCTTTATTGGCTACAGCATCGCCTACGGCGTTAACTTTTTCTCTGGTGCCGAACTATTGGCCGAGAAAAATGGCTATGAATTAGTCAAATTCTTTTTCTTACTGACCTTTGCTGCTGCTATTCCTGCCATTATTTCTGGCGGTATTGCTGAACGTGCGAAGTTTAATCCTCAATTGATTGCCACCTTTATTTTGGTTGGCTTTGTTTACCCTTTCTTTGAAGGCATTGCCTGGAATCAGCATTACGGTATCCAGGCGTGGATCAAGTCGCTCACTGGCGAAGAGTTCCATGACTTTGCCGGTTCAATTGTTGTGCATGCGGTGGGTGGTTGGATTGCGCTACCAGCAGTCATTCTTCTAGGCGCGCGTCGTGGTCGTTACACCAAAGATGGCAACGTTGCAGCACATCCTCCTTCAAGCATTCCGTTTTTGGCTTTAGGTGCTTGGATTTTGGCGGTAGGTTGGTTTGGATTTAACGTCATGAGTGCGCAAACGATTGATAAGGTCAGCGGCTTAGTTGCTATGAACTCGTTGATGGCGATGGTTGGCGGCACTTTAGCTGCCTGGATTATCGGGCGCAACGATCCAGGCTTTACTTATAACGGCCCTTTAGCTGGCTTGGTGGCAGTTTGTGCTGGCTCAGACTTGATGCACCCCATGGGCGCATTGGTTGTTGGCTTAATCGCCGGTGCTCTTTTTGTGTACATGTTTACCTTGGTGCAAAACCGCTGGAAGATTGACGATGTTTTGGGCGTTTGGCCGCTACACGGTCTTTGCGGTTTGTGGGGGGGATTAGCTGCCGGCATATTTGGGTCTAAAGCCCTGGGCGGTATTGGCGGTGTGACATTCCTGGGTCAACTCATTGGTAGCGCTTTAGGGGTCGCGATTGCCTTGATTAGCGGCTTTGTGGTCTATGGGTTGCTCAAAGCTGTTTTTGGCATCCGGATGTCCCATGAGGAAGAGTATGACGGAGCAGACTTGAGTATTCACCGTATTTCTTCCACCCCTGATCGTGAGCCTAACTGGTAGGCTTTCTTAAATATAGCCATTACTTATAATGAGTCATGGCTATATTTGAACTAGACGGAAATGCTCCCCACTTAGCTGAGGGAGCCTGGGTCGCCGAAAGCGCAGAAGTGATCGGTCGGGTTGAGCTTCATCCAAGCGCGAGTGTGTGGCCCAAGGTGGTTATCCGTGGTGATAACGATCTCATTCAAATTGGCGAGGGCAGTAATGTGCAAGATGCTTCTATTTTGCATACTGACCCTGGCTACCCCCTCATCATTGGTAAGCAAGTAACTGTTGGTCATCAAGTGATGCTTCATGGCTGTCACATTGGCGATGGTAGTTTGATTGGTATTGGCGCGGTCATTTTGAATGGCGCCAAAATCGGAAAAAACTGTTTAGTGGGTGCTGGCGCATTAGTTACAGAAGGAAAAGAATTTCCTGATGGCTCGATGATTTTGGGTTCGCCAGCTAAGGCGGTGAAGACGCTCACACCAGAACAGATTGCGGGTATTGAAGATATTGCTGGTCGTTATGTCAAAAATGCGCAGCGATACCAGAAGACTCTGAAGAAAATTGCTTGATCTAAAAAAGCACATTTAAATTGTTCTACGTTTTCAATGTTGTCTTCCCAGTATTTGCACTAATTCTGATTGGCTACATTTGCGGCAGAACTGGCAAGTTAGGTGAAAGCGCATCTATTGAATTAAATCGCTTTGTCGTTTGGCTTGCCTTACCTGCACAATTATTTAATTTCGCATCAAGCAGTAGCTGGCAAACACTTTGGCAGCCTGGTTTTATTACCGCTTTCTTTCTGAGTTGCCTGCTAGTATTTCTTTCGGTGTTGGTAGTCAGCTGGGTTCGTAACCGAGATGTAGTGGCCGCAAGTTTTTCAGGCTTGAGTGCGTCATACTCCAACACAGGATACATGGGCATTCCGCTCTGCGTTTTAGCGCTTGGCCAAGATGGTTTGGCGCCAGCAATCATTGCTACCTTTATCGTCTTTGTGATGTTTGCTGTAGCAACCGTGCTCATTGAGGTCGGCATACAGTCTCATAAAAAATCCCATGAAATTGTTTGGAGTGTATTGAAGTCTCTGTGCACTAATCCATTATTAATTGCACCAGTTGCCGGTTTGGTGTGGTCATCTACTGACTTGATTTTGTATGACCCGTTGGCGCAAGTGATTTCTTTCTTAGCCGCAGCCGCAACACCTTGTGCGCTAGTTTCTATCGGCCTATTTTTAATGCAGCAAGAAAAGTCAGCGCCTCAACAGGCGTGGAGCATTGGTTTTGCAAAACTCATTATTCAGCCTCTAGTTGCTTGGTTAATCGCCGGACCAATTTTAGATTTACCTGCCTTATGGGTGAATGCCGTTGTGATTCTGGCGGCGCTTCCCACTGGTACAGGCCCATTTATGTTGGCGCAGTATTACAACGCTGACGGTAAAGTCATTTCTCGGGTCGTACTCTTAACCACGGTGGGGTCTTTACTGACGCTATCTTTATTCCTGTGGTGGAGCAAAGGGGTTTGATCCCTCGGCATCAATTTGATTTTCCCAAGAGGCTTCAATAAATGCTGGTAGCGCCATGCATTGATGAAATATCCCCATCAATGTTGGATAGGCCTTCATATCCATCTTTACACTAAGCGCGTTAAAGATTTGTGGCACCAAGCAAATGTCAATCAAGCCGGGTTGATCGCCATAAGCAAAGCGACCTACTCTTGCATCTGTACTCAATTGCTTTTCTAGGCTCTCTAAACCTACAGTCATCCAGTGCTGACTCCAGACATCTTTTGCCTCTGGACTAACACCCAAGGTTTTCATGAGATAGCGCAACACTCTCAAATTATTCAGCGGGTGAATTTCAATTGCTACGTCCATTGCGACTGCGCGAACCCAGGCTCGATCAATTGCAGACAAGGGCAGAAGCGGCGGATTTGCTTGAATCTCATCAAGGTATTCGATGATCGCAAGAGATTGGTGAATAGCGTGTGTGCCATCGGTATAAAGCGGCACCAAACGATTGGGATTTTTGCTTGCATACTCGGGGGTGCGTTGTCCGCCACCATCTTTAAGGAGATGCACTGGAATTACTTCATAAGCCATACCTTTTAAGTTCAGGGCAATCCGTACCCGAAAGGCTGCTGAGCTGCGCCAAAAGCTATAAAGCTGAGTTTTCATAAAAGGTCCCTTGATGGCATTTCCCTCAGTATATTGAGGACTTGATTGGTTGGCTTGCTCCAGTGATTTAGACTAGATGCTATGGATCAAATCAATTTTTGGATTGGCATCATTGCTACGATTGCTTTCGCGGTGACTGGGGTGCTGGCTATTGCCGATCGAGGCGTAGATCTTTTTGGTGTGCTGGTATTGGGTGTGATTACTGCCATTGGTGGTGGAACGCTGAGAGACATTATTTTAGAAGTGCCCGCTTTTTGGTCGATTGCTCAGATTTATATTTGGGTGGCATTGGGTGCCTGCATAGTTACTTTTATAGCTGAATCTTTTTTTACACAACCTCAAATTTATCGCTGGATGCTTTATATCGACGGCCTTGGCGCTGCATTGTTTGGTATCCAGGGGGCTGATAAGGCTTGGAACTTGGGCTTTGGATTGCCAGTTGCACCAGTGATTCTGGGTGTTGTTACTGCGATTGGTGGCGGATTGCTGCGTGACATCTTGGCAGGTAGAAAGACTTTATTGATGTCACATGAGCTATATGCAATCCCTGTGACCTTGGGTTGCTGCATCTACATTCTGATTCTGAATTTCTTTCCTGAGTTCACGCTCGAGGGATCTGTGATTTGCATGCTCGCTATTTTTGGATTACGCGCAGCTGCCATTTACTGGGATCTGCGCGTACCCAAATTGTTTATTACTAAAACGCGCTAACAGCGCCATCACTGCGGGGATCCCAGCCGCCATGCAAGGTACCAGAGGGATCACGAATAATGCAGCCTGCGTGGCCAACGGTTTCATCAAAGGCATCGAGCATTTCAATTTCGTGCCCTAGGGCGTGGAGTTCTTTAGCAACCCACGGACTAAAGCGTGACTCTAATTTCAGGCTATCGCTGGTTTGACCCCAAGTTCTACCAAGCAACCAACGAGGGCGGCTAATCGCATCTTGTGGATCTAGGCCGTAGGTTGCTGTCCGAGTAAAGACCGCGCACTGTGTTTGGGGTTGGCCATCGCCGCCCATCGTCCCGTAGACCATCGATCGACCATCCTTAAACAAAGCCATCGCTGGGTTCAAGGTATGGAATGGTTTGCGATAGGGCTCAAGATGATTGAGTGTTTTTGGATCTAGTGAGAAGCTACATCCACGGTTTTGCCAGTTCACGCCAGATTTGGGTAACACGATGCCAGCACCAAACTCGTGATAAATACTTTGAATAAAGGAGACGCAGTTTCCATCTCCATCAATCACGCCCATCCAAATCGTATCTGCAGGCCCTTTACCTTGACCCCAAGGCAATGCTTTTTCGGGATCAATATTTTTTGCCAACTTCTTTAAAAAAGCGGGCGCCAAGAAAGACTGCGCATTTTTTGTCATGTACGCTGGATCGGTGACAAATTGATCGCGTACTTTGAATGCTTGTTTAGTAGCTTCAACACAGTGATGAACATATTCCGCGCTATCGACTTTGAATCTCTTGAGATTGAGTTGATCCAAGATGCCGATAATCATCAAAGACACGACGCCTTGGGTTGGGGGAGTCATGTTGTAGACATTACCCATGCTGTGCTTGAGCTCAAGTGGATCAATGAGCTTGGCTTGATGGCGATGAAGGTCAGATAGTCGGAGAGGGCTGCCGATATCCGTGAGTTCCTTAGCAAGTAACTCAGCTAAATCACCACGGTAGTAATCTTCTGTGCCTTTGCGAGAAATTTGGCGCAAGGTTTTTGCAAGACGTTCTTGCTTAAAGATGCTGCCCACTTCGGGCGCTTTGCCATTCACCAAGAAGGTTTCGGCAAAGCCAGGAATATCAACTAGCTCGGCACGTTTTTTGGCTGTAAGACTAGATTGACTGTAAGTAACTGGAACTCCTGCCTCCGCGTAGTGAATCGCATCTGCCAATAAGCGAGAGAGTGGAAGCTTTCCACCTAAGCCTTGTTTTGAAAGCTTTTGCGCAGCACCCCAGCCAGAAATGGTGCCTGCAACAGTATTGGCTGCAATAGCTCCCCTGAAGGGAATAGCCTTGGTGATTCCGCGCTCGGCATACCATTGTTTAGTTGCTAGGCCAGCAGCTGCGCCGCAGGCATCAATTCCGCCCATCGCTTTACCAGGGGAGTGGACTACCCAGAAAGAGTCTCCGCCAATTGAGTTCATATGGGGGTACACAACTGCGATCGTTGCGGCAGCAGCGATCATTGCCTCAAGTGCATTGCCGCCTTCGCGCAGAACTGCCAAAGCAGATTCAGATGCTAGTGAGTGTGGCGCTACCGCCATCCCTCGAATACCCCATTTTTGTTGCATAGTCATTTGTCCCTATTTTAGTTTTGTTAGATACAACAAATTTTAGTAATTCATTTTTTCACGCTTTTGAATTTAATTGTTGTAATGCCCCAAAAGTATGCGCGTGCACCAGATAGGTGTTTTTATGCCCATAAGTCAGTATTTCTACTGATGAGTAAGTCCAAGTTTCAATAAATTGGTATCGAGAAGCGAAGCGGTATGCGCTTCCCAAACGAGATCAATAACAGGAGAGCTTAATGACTACAAATCGTCGGAAATTTTTGAGTACGGGTATTGGGGCTGGTGTTGCAGGACTTGCCTTAGGAGCCCCAGCAATTGTTCAGGCCCAATCATCCCAAACATTTAACTGGAAGATGACCAGCGCCTATCCCAAGGGATCCCCTTTCTATATGGACGGTCCTGGTAGCGCAACAGATTTGGCTAAGCGTATTGGCGAAATGTCCAATGGACGTCTCAAGATTCAAGTATTTGGGGCTGGTGAACTTATCCCAGCATTTGAAGGTTTTGATGCGGTTCGCTCTGGGACTGTCGAGATGAACCATGCGAATAGTTATTTTTGGACTGGTAAAACTTTTGCCGCTCAATATTTCACGGCAGTACCGTTTGGCCTCAATTATCAGGGTATGAATGGTTGGCTCTATGACGGAGGCGGTATTGATTTATGGAATGAGGTTTATGCCCCTTTTGGGATGGTGGCAATGCCTTGTGGCAACACTGGCGTGCAAATGACGGGTTGGTTTAAGAAGAAAATTAATAGCGTTGCAGACCTTAAGGGTCTGAAGATGCGCATCCCTGGGCTTGCTGGTAAGGTTTATGCGAAATTGGGTGTGGATGTCAAAGTACTGCCAGGCGGCGAGATTTTCCCGGCACTTGAGCGCGGCGTGATTGATGCAGCTGAATTCGTTGGCCCATATCAAGATCGTCGCCTTGGTTTGCAAAAGGCGGCTAAGTTTTACTACACCACTGGTTGGCACGAGCCTGCAACAACTTCAGAGCTTTTAATTAATAAAGCGGCTTGGGAAAAGTTACCTAAAGACCTGCAGGCGGTGGTTCAAAATGCTGCGGCTGCTTGCAATGTGATTGGAGAGGCCTGGTGTCAGAGGGCTAACTCAGAAGCTATGCAAGATCTGGTGAAGAATCAAGGCGTGACCGCATTGCCTTTACCTGACTCTGTAATTGCTGCAATGCGCGCTGAAACTACCAAGATCTTGGATGAGTCTAGTGCAGCAGATCCAATGGTTAAAAAGGTGCATGACTCTTATTTCGCATTTAAGAAAAAATATGACGCTTGGGCGGTTTATAGCGAAGCGGCATATCACAGCAAAGTGCGTGGATAAATAGGGGGCGGTCGTGTTAAATCAGTTTTCAAAAACAGCAACACAAATTGAAGGCTTGATAGACCAAGTTGGCAAGGTTGCCTCATGGGCAACCTTGGCCATCGTTGGTCTTATCTCCGTCAATGTATTTTTAAGGTACACCTTTAGCTTTGGATCAGTATGGGCTCAAGAGTTGGAGTGGCACCTTCTGGCCGTGATGATTCTATTGGGAATGAGTTTTGCTCTGCAACGCGGAGATAACGTCAGAGTCGATGTTTTTTATGCGCAGTTTTCACCGCAGAAAAAATTTATTGTAGATGTTATTTCGGCCTTATTGACAATTGTTGTCTCACTCATCTTTATCAAACTATCAATTAGCTATGTAGAGCAATCTCTTTCGATTGGAGAGGGGTCACCTGACCCTGGTGGCATTCCTGCGCGATGGGCTATTAAATCTTTAATACCAATTGGATTTTGCTTTGTCGCGCTTCAGGGTGCTGCAGAGTTAATGAGATTGATGTTGGCCCACAAAAAGATAAAGGCGAATAATCATGTTTGAACCGCAAGTAATGGCCGTTCTGATGCTGATTGGTTTCTTCGCCATGTTGATGGCTGGAATCCCTGTCGCAATCACTCTCGCCACAGTTGGATTTGTATTTGGATATTTGGGGTTTGGAAGCTCCTTATTTAGTTTGCTACCAGCACGAATTTTTGGAATTGTTGGCGGGTATCAATGGTTAGCAATTCCCTTGTTCATTTTTATGGGAATTGCGCTCGAGAAATCTCGCTTAGCAGACGATCTCTTGGATGTGATGGGCCATATTGCTGGCGGCCTTAAAGGTGGTATGGCTATAGGCATTATTCTCTTCGGTGCATTGATGGGTGCCACAACTGGAATTGTTGGAGCAACAGTCATCACTTTGGGCCTATTAACCCTGCCAACCTTAATCCGTCGTGGATACGATAAAAGTATTGCTTGTGGGGCTATCTGCGCCTCAGGCACACTTGGTCAAATTATTCCGCCTAGCCTCATCTTGATTCTGCTTTCAGACATCATGCAGCTTTCGGTGGGCACTTTGTTTGCAGCCGCTGTCATTCCAGGTCTTTTGCTGACTACTGTTTACATCATTTATATCTTGATACTGGGTTGGTTTAAGCCGGACCTAATGCCGCCGATACCTCTAGAGGAGCGTAGCAAAGTTTCTGGAAAAGAATTGTGGAAGCGATTTTGGAAGGTGGTAGTTCCGCCAATCATGTTGGTGGTTGCGGTACTGGGCTCAATTGTTGGAGGCATAGCCGCGCCAACTGAAGCAGCAGGTATGGGTGCAGTAGGTTCAGTGCTGGTAACTATTTTTTCTGGCCGCTTTTCTTGGGCTAAGCTCAAAGAAGTTGCGATTGATACAACAAAAATTAGTGCGCTCATGATGTTTATTTTGATTTGCGCTCAAGTTTTTGCTCTCTCATTCCGTGGTTTACACGGTGAAGATTTAATTACGGGGATGTTTGAGTTCTTGCCTGGCGGATTAAATAGCGATATCTGGTTCATGCTGTTTTTAATCTTCATTCTCGGTTTCTTCATTGAGTGGATTGAGATCAGTTACATAGCTGTTCCTTTATTCCTGCCGGTTTTACTTTCGCAGGGAGCTGACCCAGTATGGATCGCCATGATGATTACCGTTTGTTTGCAATCATCATTTTTGACGCCGCCATTTGGTTGGGCGCTCTTCTACTTAAAAGGGGTCGCGCCACCAGAAGTTGAGATCAAGGATATCTATAAGGGTGTAGTCCCATTCATCGCAATGCAAGGTGTTGCTTTGTTCTTAGTCTTTTATTTCCCATCTTTATCCTTGTGGCTACCCAAGGCAATTGGCTGGTAAGTACTCTGTAGGGATGACTTATTGGGGGGAAACGTTGTTTTCCCCCATTCTTTAAGTGAAAACCCCGATCCGATTTGATGGGGAATTACCCTAACTAGTGGATTTCTTTGATTTTTTTCAAAGCATAATCGACCCGTTGTTTTTTATTTAATAAAAATAGTTAGGAGCTACTGATGTCAACATC
>JACCED012363012.1_pt1 | contig 23822 bp, 24 predicted proteins | sample 7455021 | NCBI WGS metagenome assembly JACCED01 (sample SAMN15323456, study PRJNA562643) | freshwater metagenome | isolation source: river surface water | place: USA:Blue River Watershed | collected 2017-08-19
AATTCCGCAAACAATAAGCGCCACTTGTGTGATAACCGCTTGGGCAACTGCCCGATTTAATGATGGCGGCTTTACTAGAAGCACTGCTCGCCAAGCAGTAATTACCGCTAGTGTGGTATCCAGACGGACAAGAACCGACTTTAGCGATAGCAGGTTTGGCCGAGGGCGAGGAAGGGGTGCAGTAGTTGCCGCTGGTGTGATAGCCGCTTGGACAAGCACCAACCTTGCTCAGTGGTTGCTGAGCATGCACCGAAAAAGAGGTACAAACCAGTGCAACGGCTATCAGACAGTGGCCAGCGGTGGTGCGGGCGGAGGTGTTGAGCACGGAATGACTCCTGTAAAAGACTTGCTTAGGCTTTGTCTCTAATCTTGATTCGGTTGATAAGTTCGCTCATAGTGTACCTAACGAACTCTTAAATTCTGTCAACGATTGCTAATTGTGTTGCAACGCGGAAACGCACATATTTTGGCGGGGAATCGGCTCCTCAGGGTTGTCTACGGTGCTACCATAGCGGGTTATTGAGTCTTAATCCTGTCGTCACATTGAAACAATGATATGAATCTATCACTTAACGCTCCTGAATACGTCCGTCACCAAGGTTTAAAGGATTGGGTCGGCGCAATCGCCGCCAAAGCTAAGCCGGCTAAAGTGGTGTGGTGCGATGGCTCCCAGGAAGAGTATGACCGCCTATGTGCTGAAATGGTGCAGTCTGGGATGCTGTTAAAGCTTAATCCCGCCAAGCGCCCAAATTCGTTTTTGGCACGCTCGTCACCAGACGACGTTGCTCGCGTAGAAGATCGCACCTTTATTTGTAGTCAGGACAAAAACGCGGCGGGACCAACCAACAACTGGATCGCGCCTGCTGAAATGCGCGCCAAGCTTGATGAGTTGTTCGAAGGAGCCATGCAGGGTCGCACCTTGTATGTGATTCCGTTCTCGATGGGGCCTTTGGGGTCGCCGATTGCCCAGATCGGTATTGAACTGTCCGACTCACCCTACGTTGTCGTCAACATGCGCATGATGACGCGCATGGGCAAGAAAGTGTATGACATCCTCGGCACAGACGGCGAGTTTGTGCCTTGCGTCCATACTGTTGGCGCGCCGCTGGCCGCTGGTCAGAAAGACGTTGTTTGGCCATGCAACGAAACAAAATACATTGTGCATTTCCCCGAGACCCGTGAGATTTGGTCCTACGGCTCTGGTTATGGCGGCAATGCGCTGCTCGGCAAGAAGTGTTTCGCCTTGCGGATTGCATCGACCATGGGCCGTCGTGAGGCCAATGACAAGTCGGTCGGTTGGCTCGCCGAGCACATGTTGATTCTAGGTGTGCAAGCGCCTTGGGGCAAAAAGTATCACGTCGCAGCAGCGTTCCCCTCTGCGTGTGGCAAAACCAACTTTGCGATGTTGATTCCTCCCGCGGGGCTTGCTCAGCAAGGCTGGAAGATCACGACGATTGGTGATGACATTGCTTGGATTAAGCCCGACGCACAAGGTAACTTGCGCGCAATCAACCCTGAGGCGGGTTATTTTGGTGTGGCTCCAGGCACGAACGAGCAGTCGAATTTCAACTGCATGGCCACGCTTAAACGAGACACAATCTTCACCAACGTTGCATTGACAGATGATGGCGATGTTTGGTGGGAAGGCATGACAAAAGTGCCGCCTGCGCACTGCATCGACTGGCAAGGACGCGACTGGACGCCTGAGTCCGCGAAAGAGAAAGGCGTCAAAGCGGCGCACCCTAATGCGCGCTTCACTGTGTCCGCCACGCAGAACCCTGTTTTAGATTCTGATTGGGACAACCCCGCTGGTGTTGTGATTGATGCGTTTATATTTGGCGGTCGTCGCTCAACCACAGTTCCGCTCGTTACCGAGGCACGTGACTGGGCTGAGGGTGTATACATGGCCGCAACCATGGGATCCGAGACCACAGCCGCTGCTGTAGGCCAGCAAGGTGTTGTGCGTCGTGATCCGTTCGCGATGCTGCCTTTCTGTGGCTACAACATGGCCGAGTACTTCGAGCACTGGTTGTCACTTGGTAGCCGTCTGCAGAGCACGGGCACAAAGCTCCCAAAGATTTTCTGCGTGAACTGGTTCCGTACCGATGAGAATGGCAAGTTTGTCTGGCCTGGTTTCAGCGATAACACTCGTGTTCTGAAATGGATGCTGGGACGTATCGAGGGCGATGCGAAAGGTGACGAACATGTGTTTGGCATCACACCACGCTATGAAGATATTGATTGGTCGGGTATGGATTTTTCTTCAGACAAGTTCAAAAAGATCACTTCGATCGATGTGAACGCCTGGAAGCAAGAGTTCAAGCTTCATGACGAACTGTTCGAAAAATTAGCGCACGGACTCCCGGCGCACCTCTTGAAAATCAGAGCTGCGTTCGAGTCACGACTGGCTTGATCGTTTAGCGGCGGGCGCGATCCAGCATCGCATGCAACAGTACGTTGCAGCCCGCCTCAAGATGCTCTGGACGCGCATCTTCAATTTCGTTGTGACTGATGCCGTCTTTGCACGGAACGAAGATCATCGCCGTCGGTGCTACGCGCGCCATGTAGACGGCATCGTGGCCAGCGCCACTTACTACGTCCATTTCTGATAGGCCGATCGTCTTTGCACCGCTGCGTACCGCCGCGACCAGTTCGGTTGCGAAGGCTTGTGGCGGAAAATACACGACTTGCTTGATATCGATACTGACTTTGCCCTGCGTGGCGATCGCCTTGGCTTGTGTATGCAAGTCCTCGACCATTTTTGTCAGGGTGGCGTCTGTGTCCGCGCGAAAGTCGACCGAGAACTTTACGGTACCTGGAATCACGTTGCGTGAGTTCGGGTAGTTATCCAGCATCCCCACGGTGCCGCGCGCATTGGGTGCGTAGTTGAGTGCAATCTTGTTAACCGACTGGATAACATGCGATGCCGCGAGCAACGCGTCTTGCCGCAGCGCCATTGGTGTGGGGCCAGCGTGCGCTTCGGAGCCCGTAACGACCACATCAAACCAGCGTTGTCCCAGCGCACCCGTGACGACACCAATTGTGATGTCATTGGCTTCCAAGACGGGACCTTGCTCAATATGCGCTTCAAAGTAGGCGCCGAAGGTCTTTGGGTCAATCACGTCCTTACCGGCGTAGCCGATGGCATTGAGTGCCTCACCGACTGTTGTCCCGTCTCTATCCTTTTGCGTCAAGATATCGGCGGTTTTGAATTCGCCGATAAAGGCGCCAGAGCCCATCATGACCGGCACAAAGCGTGAGCCCTCCTCATTGGTCCATACAATCACCTCGAGCGGCGCTTCGGTCTCAATGCCCGCGTCATTAAGCGTTCGCAGGACTTCGATTCCAGCCAATACGCCATAGTTACCATCGAACTTTCCACCGGTTGGTTGGGTATCGATGTGACTACCGGTCGAGACAGCGGGCAGGGCGTTATTGCGACCCGCACGCCGTGCAAAGATGTTGCCGACCGCATCAATGCGGATGGAGCAGCCGGCGGCTTTAGCCTGCGCCACGAAAAAGTCCCGTCCTTGCCGATCCAGGTCGGTCAGCGCCAGACGGCATACCCCGCCTTTGGGCGTCGCACCAATCTGCGCAAGTTGCATGAGCGAGTCCCAGAGGCGCTTGCCATTGACACGCAATGTGGCGGTTGAGTTCTGGGTGGCGACGGACATAGTAAGACTCCAATAGTGTTTATCTTTGGGGGCAGGTATTATGGTGGCAACAGTATGCCTGAAATCACCTGCCAAACCGAATTAATCCAGCAAATCGAACTGATACGTTAAAGGCCTTAATACATGAAACTCGATGCGATTTCGCACCGCGATAGAAACACCAAAATTGTAGCGACTCTTGGACCGGCTAGCAGCGAGCCCGGGATGATTCGCAAGCTGTTCGACGCAGGTGTCGATGTGTTTCGTCTGAACTTCAGTCACGGCACACATGCGGACCATCAGGCGCGTTATGACGCCATCCGGCAAATAGAGGCTGATGTCGGCCGTCCGGTTGGTATTTTGATGGATTTGCAAGGTCCAAAGCTACGTTTGGGCAAGATTGTCGATGGCAAGCTTTCGCTGGCCATCGGCCAAAAATTACGCCTGGATTTAGATCCGACGCCGGGCACCCTGAGCCGCGTTCCGCTGCTGCATCCAGAAATTTTCGCGGCGATTAAACCGGGTGATGATTTGTTGATCGACGACGGAAAAGTGCGTTTGCGCGTGCTCGCATCAGGCCCCACTTTTGCTGATGTCGAAGCATTAAACGCCGGTGTCATCTCCGATCGCAAAGGTGTGAACGTGCCAGGTGCTATCTTGCCCTTGTCGGCGTTGACGCCCAAAGATAGGGAAGATCTTGATTTTGGTCTGAGTATCGGGATTGATTGGATTGCATTGTCTTTTGTGCAACGCCCCGAGGACATTGCTGAACTTAAAGCGATTGTTGGTAATCGCGCGTGGGTGATGGCCAAACTTGAGAAGCCCTCTGCGATTGATTCGCTCGCTGCAATTGTCGCGGCCGCCGACGGTGTCATGGTTGCGCGTGGCGACTTAGGTGTTGAGCTGCCGCCCGAAGAGGTTCCTGTCATTCAAAAGCGTATTGTGCGAGCCTGTCGGCAAGCCGGCAAGCCAGTGATCGTGGCTACCCAAATGCTTGAGTCGATGATTACATCGCCTGTCCCGACGCGCGCAGAGGTCAGCGATGTGGCGACCGCAGTCTACGATGGTGTAGACGCAGTGATGCTCTCAGCGGAGTCTGCTTCAGGGTCATACCCGATTGAAGCCGTCACCATGATGGATCGCATCCTCAAAAGTACAGAGTTAGATCCACTGCAGCGGATCATGATGGACGCAGTGCATTCCCATAGAAAAAATGATGCGCGCGATGCGATTTCGGCGGCGATTCGAACGGTTGCTGAGACCCTACCTGTTGCAGCGACAGTTGCGTACACGTCTTCTGGTGCCACGACACTACGGGTGGCGCATGAGCGTCCTCGGGCGCCGATCTTGAGCATGACGCCAGTGGCCGCGGCTGCGCGTAGGCTTTCTCTGGTTTGGGGTGTCCACTCGATTCAGGCGGCAGATGTGGATAGCACCGAAGAGATCGTCATGCGCGCCACACAGGCTGCGGACAAGCATGGATTTGGTAACCCAGGTCAAGCGCTGTTGATCATTGCTGGGACACCTTTTGGTGTGCCGGGATCGACTAACTTGCTGCGAATTGCGTGGATTGGCGACGAGCCGGATGCTTCTTAGAGGTACTGCTTATCGGGCGTGTCTCCCTGTGCTATAAAACAAACTAAAAATAAGAGTAGAACAGGAGACAACGATGGCCCACGCGGGTTTGCGGTTCGGAATTTTTTTGGCTCCGTTTCATCGTCTGGGGGACAATCCAACGCTCGCGCTCGCTCGCGACTTGGAACTCATTGAGTGGCTCGACCACCTTGGTTACGACGAGGCGTGGATTGGCGAACACCATTCGGCCGGGTGGGAAACAATCGCGTCACCAGAGATCTTTATCGGCGTTGCTGCAGACCGCACGCGTCGCATTATGTTGGGCTCAGGTGTCACAAGCTTGCCCTATCATCATCCATTTTTGGTGGCACAGAGATTTGTACAACTCGATCACATGACTCGCGGTAGAGTCATGTTGGGCTGTGGGCCAGGAGCCCTTGTGTCTGATGCCTACATGATGGGCATCCAAGCCGAGCGTCAACGTCCGATGATGGACGAATCGCTCGGCGCAATTATGCGTTTATTGGCATGTGATGAACCTGTTACGTTAAAAACGGACTGGTTCGAACTCAATGACGCGCGGCTGCATCTGGCTCCGTACACCAAAGGCGGCTTCCCGGTTGCGGTCGCAAGTTCAACGACCCCGTCTGGTGTGTTGACGGCTGCGAAGCATGGTGTTGGTTTGATTTCCCTTGGTGCGGGCCTTCCTGGTGGACCGCAGAAGTTGGCTGAGCAGTGGGCATTGGGCGAAGCCGAGGCAGCCAAATTTGGTAAGACCATGCGGCGTGAGGACTGGCGCTTAGTTGTCAATATCCATGTCGCTGAAGACGATGAGCAGGCTGTTCAAGAGGTGCGCAAAGGGGAGCGGCTTGAAACGCTGAGTTACTTTAGTGAAACCTTGGGCCGTCCTCCTATGCGCAGTGAGAATCCTTTGGCAGAAGGTTTGAAAGCGGGAACAACGATTGTGGGCTCGCCTGAGACAGTGGCAGCTGGAATTGAACGGCTTTTATCGTTTACAGATGGTGGTGCCGGAGCTGTTTTGTTTAGATCCCACGAGTGGGCGACACGTGAACAAACCTTACGAAGCTACGAACTTTTCGCACGCTGGGTGATGCCCCGTTTTCAGGGTAGTTTGACGACACTGCAGACCTCTAGGCAGTGGGCCAGCGATAATCGCAGCGGTATTTTCGGTCCGCAGATGGGTGCGCTGCGCAAAGCGTTCACTGACGCAGGACAAGATGTCCCAGATCATATGCGCCTGCGTTTGCATACTGGTAAATCGCCCATCGACGAGTGATTTTAAGATCGCCCTTGAATTTGTCCGAAATTAGCTGTTTTTTTTGCAGCCAAATGCTAAATTTTGCCGTCTGATTTTATAAATGCATCCTTAGCTCTCCATTCTGTTGTCACTTTCACATCGCTTAGCGAGGTTAGTCATGAATATTCGTTTAGTCCTGTCTACAACTGCTTTAGTTCTCGGTTTAACTACGACACACGCATCCGCGCAGGTCGCGTATGGCACGCCAATGGGTGATGACAAGTATCAACCCTCAGTCGGCCAAAGTGGTAAGGATGTCATTTGGGTTCCAACCAATGATGCCGTCGCAGATGCGATGCTCAAAGCGGCAAATGTTGGACCAAATGACCTGGTGTTTGACCTTGGTGCTGGTGACGGAAAGATCGCAATTGCTGCAGCAAAAAATTACGGCGCACGATCCGTTGGTATTGAATTCAACAAAGATATGGCAGAACTTGCGAAGCGCAATGCGGAACGCGCTGGCGTATCTGACAAGGTGAAGATTATCAATGGTGATATTTTCGTTGAAGATTTCTCAAAGGCAACTGTCGTGACAATGTATTTGTTGCCCGACCTGAATTTGAAGTTGCGCCCCACGCTTCTCAAAATGGCACCCGGAACCCGTATTGCCACCAACTCCTTCAACATGGGTGATTGGGAGCCTGATCAAACTATCGGAACAGGTTACACACAAGGTTATTTCTGGGTTGTCCCCGGTAATGCCGCAGGTAAGTGGACGATCAAAGGTATTGATGGCGGGCAGGGCGATGTGCTGGAGTTAACGCAGCGTTACCAAAAAGTAGGCGGGACGTTGACGATTAAGGGCAAGTCGCAGCCCATTCTTGGTGGAACCTTGAACGGCAACCGTTTGAAATTCAGCTTTATTGACCAAAGCGGTCAGTCGCGTATCTTCGATGTAGAAATCAAAGGGAACGCAATGACCGGTAACGTGCATGAGAACTCACCTCTGTATGAGATTTCCGGTACCCGCGGTTAATAGAATAAAGTTGCTCAAACGATGAACTCGCCTGCAAACATTAACGAACCAACAAAACGCTTAAAACCTTTCAGTGCCATTGCAATCATTGTTGGCATTGTGATTGGCGCAGGCATTTTCAAAACCCCTTCCATGGTGGCGGGGGTGACGGGCGATGCCGGATGGTTGCTCGTGGCGTGGGTAGCAGGTGGGTTGATTTCATTGGCTGGAGCGTTGTGTTACGCGGAACTCGCGACCACCTATCCCCACGCGGGCGGTGATTATCACTTCCTTGCGCGCGCTTTTGGGAAGCCAATTTCGTTTCTCTATGCCTGGGCTAAAGCCATGGTCATTAACACGGGATCGATTGCCCTATTAGCCTTTGTGTTTGGTGACTACATGAGCAAGGCGTTCAGTCTCGGTCCATACTCGACCGCGATTTGGGCGATTGGTGTGGTTCTTGTATTGACGGTTGTAAACCTGATCGGTATCTCAGCCGCGTCATGGGTACAAACATTACTGACACTGATTGAAGTCTCGGGTTTGATCCTTGTTGCGATTGCGGGTTTCTATGTTTCAGGTGATGCACCCGCGTCGCCCGCTTATTTTTCATCTACACCCAGCCTAGGCATGTTTGGATTGGCAATGGTGTTCGTATTGCTCACCTATGGTGGGTGGAATGAAGCGGCCTACATCTCTGCCGAGGTACATGGCGGGCGTCGAGCAATCGTGCCAGTCATTGTTATTAGTATTTTTATCTTGACGATTATTTATGTGTTTGTGAACTTTGCGTTGTTGTCGGGTTTGGGCCTGAAGGGCCTAGCTGACAGTAGTGCTGTGGCGGCCGACTTGATGGGGCGCGCATTCGGGCCTTCTGGTGAACGTGTGCTTGGCGTATTTGTTGCAACGGCCGCTTTGACTAGCATCAATGCGACCATGATTGTCGGGGCACGCACGAACTATGCACTCGGCAAGGACTGGCCGGCATTGTCCTTCATGGGGCACTGGGAGGGCGGTAGAGGGTCTCCAACGCGTGCTCTTTGGGTACAGTCTGGAATCAGTCTGGTGCTCGTTATTTTTGGGTTGTGGCAGACCGACGGTTTTGGTGCGATGGTTGAGTTCACAGCACCTGTGTTTTGGTTTTTCTTGTTTTTGGTAGGGATTTCGCTGTTCGTGATGCGAGTGAAAGATCCTTCGGCTGATCGTCCGTTTAAAGTGCCACTCTATCCGTTTACGCCCATTTTGTTTTGTTTGACTTGTGGCTATCTGACATACTCGAGCATCACCTACGCTGCGAGTAAAAACGCCGTTGATATCTCCTTGTGGGTCATGGCGCTTGGTATCGTGGCACTTCTCTTGATGCAGTTACGTAAAAAAATCTGATCGATCTTATGGAGAGTTAGTGTTTGATGTCTAGAGCTGCGAGGGCTTCGCCATAGACAATGGCGTCTTCGCATAAATAGGCGACTACATCACCGCTTTCCATGTTTTCAAGAATCTGTACGATTTCTTCGGAAACATCTATGCCTTTCGTGAGCCCAGCGACGTGGACCTGCGCCTCGCTCTCGAAAATATGTTGTGGGATGATTTTTTCAACGACATTGATATCTATTTTCGAAATCACGATGTAGGCCTGCACGCTAAGGTCTTCGACCTTGATCGCGAGAACGACGCCTCCCTCGATTGTGTCAAGCACAGTGCTCTGGATCATCAGGTCCATGTCAGCTCGCCTTTATCATGGTTTTTTCTTCTAGAGCATTGAGCAGAGCGCCGAGCAGTTGATTGAGTTCAGCGCACATCAAGGTCATGTCGCTGTCAAATTTCTCGGCCTCATTCTCGAGGGCGGTTTGCTCCGACTCATCCAGGACATCTTGTGGTGCGATACGTTTGATGTCGAGATTCTCGGTCAGCACAAAGGACACACGGTCATTCCAGGTTAATGCTAGACGCGTGCATTGCTTTCCATTTTTTATATGCTTGTCGATGTCCTCTGCGTCGAGTGCATGCTTGACGTATCGCACTGCAGCGGCCTTGTCACCGCCAGCGCGTAGTTCGGCATCCTGATCAATACTGAAATAGGCGGGTGGTTGCGCAGAGGAGATCCATGAGGTCATTGCAACGGCTGGACTAATCGTCACCTGGATCGGCTCAACTGGAAAAGGGTAAATCGCCTTGCCGAGAGCTGAGATCACTTCCTCCGCCTTCGCTGTCGAGGCAGTGTCAATGGCTAACCAGTGATTGACGGGGTCAATCCATACGCGCGTGTCACGCAGCAAACTAAAAGCTCTGGGGAGTAGGGAGCCGGTGACTTCTTCTTTGAGATCGCGACGCTGTTTTCGGCCAGGCTTAAAGCCTTGCTGTTCCTCAAGCTCTTGCGCGCGTACGCGAACGAACTGATTGATAACAGACGCAGGTAGCAGTTTTTTCTCAGAGCGAAAGGCGCAGATGATTTGCTTTCCGATCGGATAAGCGAGGCGCTCGTCTTCTTCGCGTACAGCGACCCAACCAACAGAGGTTGCGGCGCTTGCGTCAGCCTCCGCGAAACGCTCTTTGTTTAAAAACGCTTCGATATGATCGACGGTCCAGGCCCACTCTGTTGAGAGGCGAAATAGCTTTAGATTTTTAAACCACATGGCAGATCCGACAAAAGAGGTCGATTCTAGCTGAGGTCGGGAGTCTTGCGCTCTAAGTAGGTCTGCTTTGTCCCATCATGCCTTGAAAGGTCGTTCTGACGATCAGTTCGGTGATCTCGTCGTCGCTGAATGCACCGCCTTGCTTTAGAAAATCTGCAACCGGATCGCATGAGCGAGCAAATATTGTGTAGAGCATCACCTCGCCGGGCAAGTCACTTGATAACTCGCCGTTTTCTTGGGCACATTGAATCCAGGTCCCAAGCTGTTCGATCAGTTGGCCAAGGCAATCCATATAGGGTGCATGGTTCTGGAGCGCTGCTTGAATGGTGGAGCGCGTCGAAGGCAAGAGGGGCATTGCACCCTGCAAGTGCGTGTTGACCGTCCACCGAACAATAGCCTTGAGCTTATCAACTGGGCTGTCATCCTTGGGCAGGCTGACTATGACTTCAAGCGCGTGTTGAAGTAAACGTGTCATGGATGCTGCAGCGAGCTCCTCTTTGGAGGCAAAGTGCTTGTATAGACTTGCCTTAGCAATGCCTACAGTCGCCGCGACTTCGTCCATCGTCATGAGGTCAAATCCCTTTTGCGCTAACAATTGGTTCACTGCATCCAAGATTGCAGTTTCGCGGAATAAAAGCTGCTGTTGCTTGAAAGAGGGCTTTTTTGGCGCTACAGAAGGCATCATGGCGAGAAATATACCGGGAGGAACAGGTCCAATATCCAAAATTATACTATATGGTCACAAAATAGACTAATATGTATGAATTATTTATCGTGTAGTTACACCACTGAACCCATGCAGACCTGTCATGACTATTCCTAGCACTGCCTGCAATGTCGCGTTCGCAGAGCCGCGTCACGCAGAACTTCCACCGTGTGTGCTGGAAGCGCATGCCGGTCCTTGGCAGCTTTGTGGCCGTGGTATCTATGTTTGGACTGTGTTTCGTTGTTATTGGGCGAGCCTGTATACCCAATCTGGCACATATGATCCTGGCATGCCTGCAATCCTCGACTTGAGTTATTTGAGGACCCTATCGAAAGTGCAGACTGTATCCATCTCCATAGAAGAGATGTTGCGACTTCGTCCAGAATATTCCAACCGCGCACAAAGTTGGCGGTCGACGTTGACGCCAATCATTCCAGATGTGAAAGCTGGCGATCGTTTGGTTGGATATTTTGATACAGAGTATGGGGCGAGCTTTTATTCCGACCAGAAATCTCTTGGTCAAATTCAGGACCCTGATTTTTCTTCTGCGTTTCTTGCAATTTGGCTAGATCCGGCAACCCGCGCGGGCGCGTTGCGCGCAGCGTTGTTAGGGCGTGATTCGAGTTCACCGTCTGCCGAGGTGCTGTCGTGAGTCTACGCGTTATTCCACCCGAGGGAGCGAGGATTGCCGTGGTTGGTTCTGGTATTGCAGGACTCGCGTCTGCATGGCTACTCAGGAAGAATTACCGCGTCAGCCTGTTCGAGGCTGGGAGCTACTTCGGTGGACACTCCAATACCGTTGATGTCACGCTCGACGGCTGTACCCATCCAGTGGATACAGGGTTTCTTGTTCATAATGATCTGACTTATCCGAACTTAATTCAACTTTTCAAGCATCTCACCGTTGATGTGCACGCAAGCGACATGTCGTTTGGTGTATCTCTCGCCGACCCTGATATGGAGTGGGCCGGAACTGATCTATCAACTGTCTTCGCGCAACGTAGAAATCTTATCCGTCCGAAGTTTCTCGGGATGTTGCGCGACATCTTGCGCTTTAACAAGAATGCGCAGCGGTACTTGACTGAGGCGCAAGCCAGTTCGCGAGAGATGTCGCTCAAACAGCTGCTCGATCAGGAGCGCTTTGGTCAAACAATGCGAGATTGGTATTTGTTACCAATGGCTGCAGCGATTTGGTCTGCTCCTGTCAAAGATATTCTAGAATTTCCAGCCGTCAATTTTTTGACGTTTTGCTTGAATCATCGGCTGCTTCAAATTCAAGAGAGGCCGCAATGGAAGACGGTGTCCGGTGGGTCGCGTCGTTATGTCCAAAAAATAGTGGACGCGCTAGACGATGCGCGCCTGAACTGCCCCGTGTTGCGTGTGGTGCGTCGAGATGGAGCCGTCGATGTACACACTGCACTTGGTACAGAGTCCTTTGATGCCGTTGTGTTGGCGTGTCATGCCCCGACAAGTCTTGCCGTTCTCGACGTCACTGAGCGGGAAAGAGGTGTGCTGCAGGCATTTCGTTATCAAGAAAACCGAGCGGTGTTACACACCGATATCCGGCTGCTGCCCCGTCGAAAGAAAGTATGGTCCGCCTGGAATTACCTTTCAACGGGTCAAACCCATCAGGATCAGCCAGTGGCAGTTAGCTATCTACTGAATCAGCTTCAGGATCTGCCATTTGCACAGCCTGTCATCGTGACATTGAACCCCACCTTAGAGCCGGCACCTGAGTCGATTCTGCGCGAATTGCGTTACGAACATCCGGTTCTTGATGGTGCTGCCGCACGCGGACAGTCTCATCTTCCTGCGATCCAAGGTTTAAATCGTGTTTGGTTCTGTGGTGCTTGGACGGGTTATGGTTTTCATGAAGACGGTCTCAAGTCTGCATTGCGTGTTGCGCGTGACTTTGGTGTAGACATTCCATGGGAGGCGGTCTATGACTAATCGTGTGATCGAACTGTGTAGTGGTCGAGTGATGCACGCCCGTCTAAGACCTTTTATACATCGTTTTGTATATCGCGTTTTTTGTATTCGATTGCGTATTGATCGATTGTCTGAGGCCACTAGGTTCAACAGTTGGCTGTTCGGAATTGAAAAGCGTCGACTTGTCAGTTTTTTTTCGCGTGATCATGGGGCGCGTGACGGGTCTGAACTTCAGTCTTGGCTCGCTAGCGTGTTGACTCAAGCTCAGATTGAGTTCAAGACCGGCGCGGTCTGGTTGCAGTGTTTCCCACGCGTCTTTGGTTATGTGTTTAACCCGGTGAGCTTCTGGTTTGTTCATGATCGTGACGCAGTATTACGTGTGCTGGTGGCTGAGGTGAACAATACTTTTGGCCAGCGACATCAGTATGTGCTGGTCGCACCCGAGTTGGCTGAGATTACGGACGAGACTGAGCTGACATGCGCCAAGATATTCCACGTTTCTCCGTTCTGCGCTGTCAGTGGAGGGTATAGATTTCGCGTGGCGAATCTAGCGGGCTTGCACCGCATGGCGATTGATTACCATGATCCAATTGACGTCGCAGCGCCATTATTGCGTACAGCGATTGTGACAAACCGTAAGTCGTTTTCCACGGCTACGTTATTGCGATACCTTCTAACGATGCCTATGATGACCTTTGGTGTGATGCTGCGTATTCACGTGCAAGCCTTTCAATTATGGAGAAAGGGAGGGCGATACCATCCTGTGCCGCCTCTGCCAGAGAGTGAAGTCACGACAAGTGACGTAGGGGGTCGAGGATGAAACTCAATGATCATCCCGTTGGTGTATCGCGTCACGCAGTGCCGCTCTCTGGTCGTTTGTTTATGCGCATGCTTGAGAGAATTTCTGTTGGCCGCTTACACCTTGTTCAACCCGATGGACTTGTGCGTACCTTCGGTCAGCGCGCTGAAAAGCTGCTGTCGGTTGAGCACGATGCACAGCTAGAGATCTATGACTGGCGCGCAATTGGACTCATTCTGCGACAAGGTGATGTCGGATTTGCCGAGAGTTTGCGTCGAGGCTGGCTTGGTTGTGATGATTTGGTATCGCTTTTTACGATCGCGATTTTGAATCAACAGGTTTCACAGGCAGTTGATGGGCAGTGGTGGGCGCTGTTGCTGAAGCGTCTATCGCACTGGGTTTTCAAAGACAACAGTCGATCAGGTAGCCGCCGCAACATCCTGAGTCATTATGACGTTGGGAATGATTTCTATCGAATTTGGCTTGATCCAAGCATGACTTATTCTTCTGCCTATTTTGCAGGGGATACATCACTTGATCTAGAGCAGGCTCAACATCAAAAGTACGACCTCATCCTTGATCAACTCGGTGCTAAGCCGGGACAGTCAGTCCTAGAGATCGGATGTGGTTGGGCGGGCTTCGCAGAGCGCGCTGCGCGTCGAGGTTTGAACGTAGTGGGCATCACTATTTCGGACGCTCAGTTGAAATATGGTCGTGCTCGCATCGCCGAGGCCGGTCTGGATGATTTAGTTGAACTCAGACTGCAGGACTATCGCGACGTGCCAGAGCAGTTTGATCATATTGTGTCGATTGAGATGTTCGAGGCGGTTGGGTTGCTGCATTGGCCAAATTATTTCAAAGTGGTGGCGCGCTGTTTGCGACCTGGCGGCAAGGCAGTGATTCAGGCCATTGACATTGCGGAGGATCGCTTCGATGCGTATCGCCACGGTACTGACTTTATACAGCAATATATCTTTCCCGGCGGGATGCTGCCCTCTGCAACCCGCTTCGCGCGTGAAACCCATTGTGCTGGTTTAAAGGTGGATGACATGGTGTCGTTTGGGCTTGATTACGCAGAGACGCTTAGGCTCTGGGGAGTCGCCTTTGATCGCAATCTTAGTGCGATCTCTGCGCAAGGATTTGATGACGCATTTATACGTATTTGGAAGATGTATCTCGCATACTGCGAGGTGGGCTTTCGTTACGCACGCACGGATGTGAAGCAATGGGTCCTATCGCACGCCTAGCACTGTTCTGGCTCTGCTCGCTTTTGTTAGGAGCTCACGCATACGCGTTTGATCCGCCCGGAGGTATTCCTCAGGTCGGAGAGGTTGGTCGTGCGCAATTTTCCCGGTTTGGCTTTCGCATCTATGACGCCAGCCTTTGGGCTCCAGACGGCCGGTACATCGCTAACCAGCCGTTCGCTCTTTCTTTGACGTATCACAGGACAATAGAAGGCTCGCGTATTGTTCAAGCGTCATTCGATGAAATGGCTAAGCTTGGGGTAATGGTTAATGCGCACCCCCAATGGCGTGATCAATTAACACGGGTATTGCCGGATGTTGTCTCCGGAGACACCTTGACGGGAGTCTATCAGCCAGGCGAGGGCGCACGCTTTTATCATCAAGGCAAGCTAACGGGTCAGATTGATGACAACCTTGCGCGTGCATTCTTTGCAATATGGCTGGATCCACGGACCAGCGAACCGGGACTGAGGCAGGCTCTACTGGGCGGCAAGCCATGAGTCCTTATCGTCTCGCAGCATACGGTGCGCTTGGGTTGCCCTTGGCGATGGCAATGATGCCGATCTACATGATTTCGCCAAAGTATTACGGTGAAAATCTTGGTTTGAATTTGGTGTCGCTGGGAGCCATCTTGTTTTTGACGCGTTTGTTGGACACCGCACAAGATCCATTTTTAGGTCGAGTCGTCGATGTTTTTCAAACGAAGCGTTTTGGGTGGCCGATTATCACTGGACTAGCTTCCGTTTTGCTTGCCGTTAGCTTTGTATTGTTATTTTCTCCACCTGACTGGTCGGAGCTTGGCCTCATGGCGTGGCTCGCTTGCTGCCTGATCGCGCTCTATGCGGCACACAGCCTACTCAATATCTGTTACGTCACTTGGGGGACGCGGCTGAGCGATGAACCGCTTGTGCGCTCCCGCGTTGTAGCATGGCGAGAAGGGCTTGGATTGCTTGGAGTGGTTTGTGCATCGGTCTTGCCTGTCGCCTTGGTAGAGCATTTCGGAGCAGGGGTAGGTTATAAAATTTTTGCCTACGGCTTTGCGGCGACGTTATTTATAGCGCTTGCCATCACTTTGTTTTGGACACCGCGCCCGCTCGACAGGGTCGTGATTGCGAGCGCGGGATGGCGTGCTGCGCTAGGGAATCGTCCCGTTAGAAGGGTGTTCCAGTTTTTTTTATTGAACGCTGTTGCAGTTGCTGTTCCAGCAACGCTCGTTCTGTTTTTTATCGGTGACATCGTCCAGCGGCCCCAACAGGCGGGTCTATTCTTGGCGCTCTACTTTCTTGCCGGTCTGATCGCGCTGCCGTTGTGGGTCGGCTTGGCCGATCGTATTGGCAAACGTTGGGCGTGGCTTGCGGGTAGTACCCTCGCCGCAATGGCTCTGCTTGGAGCGAGCGCGGTTGGGGAGGGAGATGTCTTGTTGTATAGCGTGGTGTGTCTTGCGGCCGGAGCTGCTCTTGGTGCGGATCTTGCTTTACCCACTGCGATGTTGGCAGACGTGATTCCCACAGAGCAGCGCCACAACACAGGGCTATATGTTGGGATTTGGGTGTTGATCGGCAAGTTGGCTCTTGCGATCGCGGCCGGTGTGACACTTCCTCTTCTGGGTTGGTTCAATTATCAACCTGGGGTGCCGGCCACTGCCGCACCGCTGTTGCATCTGTATGTTGGCCTCCCGATTGTATTAAAGGCGGTCGCTGCTCTTGTGTTGTTTCGTCCCTGCGCGCCGTCAATTGATGTCCGCTAACCATTGACCAAGGATTCATTGCCATGAAACTCAAAGCATTCATTGCCTCTATGAGCGCGGCTGTATTGACTGCCTGTGGCAGTGTCGATGTCGATCACTATGCCCGCGAGAAACCTGAACTGCAGCTATCTAGTTTTTTTAATGGCACGATTGATGCCTGGGGAATCTTCCAGAAGCGAGATGGTGCTGTCGCGCGGCGCTTTCATGTCGTTATCGAGGCCAGCTGGAAAAGTCCACAGGAGGGCGTCCTGGACGAGCGTTTTACCTACTCAGACGGCGAGACGCAACGTAGAGTTTGGACACTAAAGCGACAGCCGGATGGTACCTGGCAAGGTACAGCAGATGATGTTGTTGGCGTTGCGATTGGTAAGGTTGCTGGTAACGCCTTGCGCTGGACTTACGTCATGCGCTTACCTGTTGATGGTAAGGAGTATTTGGTCGATTTTGATGACTGGATGTGGCAGCTCGACGACAGCTCAATGATGAATCGCTCGGTGATGTCGAAGTTCGGGATTGATCTTGGTGAAGTGACATTGTTTTTTAAGAAACGCACTGAGGGTGCCAAGTGATGCATGCATGGTTCAAGCCATTGAACCCGCCGATTCATGATTGGCGGGACAAAAGAGTGTGGATCGTTGGTGCATCGAGTGGAATTGGCGCAGCGCTCGCTGAGTCTTTGCTTGAGGCTGGTGCCTATGTCACGATTTCAGCACGACGTGAACGTGCGCTTCAGTCTGTTGCAGCGCGCTTCCCTAAGGCCCGTGTGGTGGCATTTGATGCTGCTGACGCAAAGGCGTGGCCAGTGGCGATGCAGTCCACGTTGTCGGCAATGGGGCAGATCGATCTTGTGGTGTTAGGGGCGGCCCGATACGATCCCACACACAGCTGGAGCTTGAATTTGTCAGAGGTTGAAAAGAGTTTTGATCTGAATGTCGTCAGTGTGTATCGGGCACTCGCGTGTTTAGTGCCTTATTTCCTAGGCCGAGAGTCCGGTGGAATTGCACTCATTGCAAGTATTTCGGCTTACACAGGGCTGCCTCGGGCGATTATCTATGGGTCAACAAAAGCGGCGTTAAATAACTTGGCAGAAACTTTATATTTCGAGCTCGCACCGAAAGGCCTGGATGTCTACTTGATCAATCCAGGTTTTGTCGAGACGCCGATGACAGCTGAAAATGACTTTAAAATGCCAGGACTCATGACGCCACAGGATGCTGCAGGTTGTATCAAGAACGGCTTGCAAAAGGGACGATTTGAAATTCGTTTCCCGCGAGGATTTTCCGGAACGTTGCGACTGATTAGTCGCCTGCCTTATCGCTTGCGCTTTTGGTTATTGCATAAAACGACGGGAATGTAATGAATACTGTACAAGCCTTGGATCGTTCGCTACGCTTTCGTGAGATCGCCGATTGGTTCGAGCACCTGAGTCCGGAGACGTTAAATAACATTGAGCAGATCTACGCGCCGTCGACGCGATTCATAGATCCATTTAATGATCTGCGCGGCTGTCGCGATACCCGTAAAGTATTCCAACATATGTTTGACACGTTGGATGAGCCCCGGTTTGTGGTCACACGCATCGCATCCAATGGACTGTCAGGGTTCATGACATGGAATTTTTATTTTTCTTGCAGGGGAAGGGCCCAGAGTATTTCGGGTTGCACAGAGTTTGAGCTCGACCAGGAAGGGTTGATTGTGTTACATCGAGATTATTGGGATGCGGCTGCGCAGGTGTACGAGCAGATTCCATTGTTGGGCGCAATTGTTCGCTTTATACGCCGTAAGCTGGCACTGCCGGGTAGTTAGATTTTTACAAAGTAGCGTCAAGCTCTTTCGCCCAAAAAAATGCCCCCGAAGGGGCGAAAGCCGATTGAGCGCAGCAGTCTCGCACGGCGGGGGAAAACCGATCCAACCCGAATGGAAGAATAAAAACTAACCTGCTAGTCCTGTTTCTCGTTCCAGTTGAGCGGCGTATTTGGGCTCAAACTCCTTCAAGTGTTTGATGATTTTTTTTGTTTCGTCGGGCGCTTGACGGTCGACGTGAATGCGTGCGAGTTGAACCCATGCTTCAGGATTTGTGGGTTCGACACGTGTGGTTCTTTCCAATGCATGAACTGCTTCATCGAGTCTTCCTTGGCGCATCAAACACACACCTAAACCATACCAAGCGTGCTCCTGCTCAATGCCAAGTGTCGTTGCTTTGCGAAAGCATACTTCGGCGCGGTCGAGCACATCGTTCTGAAAATGTAATGTGCCAAGAGTGATCCACACGGCGTCATGTGCGCCAGGTTGTTGTAGAAGCAACTCATAGTCTGAAATGGCTCCCAGTGCATCGCCGCGCTTTGCTTTGAGCTGTGCCGTTTGTGCCAGAGCATATGGATCACAAGGGAATTGAGTTAGCATTTGCTCCAGGGTGGCAAGCGCACGATCTTGCTGCCCAAGCGCAACCCAAGCGGCTGCTAGCCACTTGTAGCGTTTCCAGCTAAGACCGTATTTGGATGACATGTGTCAAACCCTTGCGCTTCTCTTTCGAGGACTTTAAGGGGCTTTGCTGACAGGGGTCTGACAAATCGCTACGCTTCTTCAGGCGATTGCCAGAAAGTGAATTTCAAAGCGTGCGCCGGTTCCGTTTTCTGACTTATTGTGCGCATCAGTAATCTGTATTTTGGCGTGATGGCGCACCGCGATTTCCTTGACAATAGCGAGCCCCAGGCCACTACCTTCTGCTCGTGAGCCAAGGACGCGATAAAAGCGATCAAAGACGCGTTCGCGCTCGTCCGGGGCAATGCCTGGGCCAGAGTCTTCAACGGCTAAAACGACTTGTCGTTGATGTTTAGAGAGACTCACTGTAATTCGCCCAGGAGCAGGGGTGTAGCGTATTGCATTGTCGATCAAATTATTGAGCGCCTCGCCTAGCAAGAGTTGCTGTCCCCGAATCATGATCGGTTCATCGCTACCCTCAAAGCCTAAATCAATTCCGTTGTCAATCGCCATGTCGACCCATCGCAGCGTTTGCTCGCGGGCAAGCGCTGCGAGGTCGACGGGGGGCATCGCCACAGAGCTCGGATTTTCTGCGTTCGCCATCAAAAGTAGTTGGTTGACCAGACGCGTTGCTCTAGAAGTACCAGAAATAATTTGTTCCAAGCTAGCCTGTGTTTCGCCGGGAGGGGCTCCGCGCATCGCAAGCTCCGCTTGGGTACGCAAGCCTGCGAGCGGCGTCTTCAGTTGATGTGCGGCATCGGCAACGAATCGGCGTTGTGCCAGCATTGTCGATTCCAGACGACTGAGCAGATCATTCATTGCGGTGATAAGTGGCGTGATCTCTGAAGGAGCAACGTTCGCATCGATGGCCGAGAGATCGTCTGGACGTCTTGCCCGGAGTCGTTGCTGTAGGGCGTTAAGAGGCGCGACACCCCGTGAGAGTCCGAACCATATCAGTAGCACTGCAATCGGGAGTACAACGAACTGCGGGATGATGACACCCTTGATGATGCTGTTTGCGAGCTCGCTGCGGCGGTCCATTGATTCAGCGGCGACAAGCAGGATGGGATCAGATTGACTCGTGCTCGGATCGGTCCATTTGTAGGCAACGCGAATTTCAAAATCGTGTAGCGTCTTTGTTGTGTAGTAAACCGTATTCGGGATCGTGTCGGCGCGTAGTTCGGGCGAGGGAAGCTCTGCATCGCCTCCAAGCAATTCTCCTGCCGGACCGATCGCCTTCCAGAAAATTCCATCGTTTTCTCGGGTGCGCAAGGCGAGGCGGGCAGAGGGCGACATGCGAAGCGAGACCATGCCTTGGTCGAACTCAAGCTGTTGGTTTAAAACTTGTAGTGCGTTGGCTAAGGTTTGGTCGTAAGGGGCATTCGCAAGCCCTTGTGCAACGATGTAGGTAATCGCGATGCTCATAGGCCAGAGCAGAAACAACGGCGCGAGCATCCAATCCAGAATCTCGCCTAAGAGTGAGCGCCGAGCGGGCGCGGGCGCTGACGCATCAGCACCAGCACGCATGACCTCGAGCGCTTCAGGGTTGTTTGGTAGCAAGCGAGGTTCAGTCACGACGCAGTGGCGTCACGCTCAAGGCAATAACCGAGACCTCGAACCGTCGCAATCTTGACTCCGCTGGGCTCGAGTTTCTTTCGTAAGCGGTGAACGTACACTTCAATAGCGTTAGAACTGACCTCGTCGCCCCATTCGCATAGATGGTCAACAATCTGGGATTTGCTCACCATACGTCCGCTGCGGGTCAGCAATATTTCTAGCAGACTCACTTCGCGCGCCGAGAGCTCAAGCGGTTGTTGGTCAACTGCTGCCACGCGGCCGTTCTGGTCAAACTCGAGCCTGCCATGTTTGAGTATGGTGCCACCGCCCCCTGCACCACGCCGCGCCAAGGCTCTTACGCGCGCCTCAAGCTCGGACAGGGAGAAGGGTTTAGCCATGTAATCGTCTGCACCGAGGTCGAGCCCTTTGACGCGTTGTTCAACACTATCGGCCGCCGTCAGTATTAAGACTGGGAGGTGGGAGTTTCGTGCGCGCAACTTAGCCAGTACTTCGAGACCAGGCATTCTTGGAAGGCCGAGATCAAGAATGAGTAGGTCGAACTCCTGTGAACTTAGCGCTGAGTCGGCCGCAACACCGTCGCTCACCGCATCGACGGCGTATCCACTTTGGCGAAGCGATCGCGTCAGGCCATCTGCCAAAATGCTGTCATCTTCAGCAATTAGGATTCTCATTGGTCGGTTCTTTTATAGGGTGACGGGCGAAATGCAACGGGTTTGATTCTTACACGGCTTTTTAAAGATGCCTACAGTGCCTTACGGTATATGGGGTAAACCCCTAATTATGAAAAATGCCTAGATTTACTTGCCATACTGTTTATATGTACAGTATTATCTGATGCAATAATTTTTCAGTTATCTGATGACGTTTACCAAGGAACTCGCATGGACGAAAAATCACTTAAGCCCGGCTCAGCCGAAAAGGGCAAGGCGCTGGCAGCTGCACTTTCGCAAATCGAAAAGCAGTTCGGCAAGGGTTCGATCATGCGCTATGGCGACAACGAGGTCGAGCACGATATCCAGGTGGTATCGACCGGCTCCCTCGGGCTGGATATTGCTTTAGGTGTTGGCGGGCTTCCTAGGGGTCGAGTGATTGAGATTTATGGCCCTGAGTCGTCCGGCAAAACCACCTTGACGCTGCAAGTGATTGCGGAAATGCAGAAAGTGGGTGGCACATGCGCCTTTATTGACGCTGAACATGCGCTCGACGTGCAATACGCTTCAAAACTTGGTGTCAATTTGACTGATTTGCTGATCTCCCAGCCGGACACAGGAGAGCAAGCACTTGAAATCACAGATGCGTTGGTTCGCTCGAGCTCCGTGGACCTGATCGTCATTGACTCCGTCGCCGCTTTGGTTCCCAAGGCCGAGATTGAAGGTGAAATGGGCGATTCGCTCCCCGGTCTGCAAGCCCGCTTAATGAGTCAGGCTCTTCGTAAGCTGACCGCAAGCATCAAGCGAACCAACTGCATGGTGATCTTTATTAACCAGATCCGCATGAAAATTGGTGTCATGTTCGGCAACCCAGAAACCACGACGGGCGGAAACGCCTTGAAGTTTTACTCTTCTGTTCGCTTGGATATCCGTCGTATCGGTGCGATCAAGAAAGGTGAAGAAGTTGTTGGAAACGAGACGCGTGTCAAAGTCGTCAAGAACAAAATTGCACCTCCGTTTAAACAAGCTGAGTTTGACATCATGTACGGTGCTGGTATTTCTCGCGAAGGCGAGATCATTGATTTGGGTGTGACTGCCGGCATCGTCGATAAGGCAGGTGCATGGTTTAGTTATAGCGGCGAACGAATCGGGCAGGGTAAGGACAACGTGCGTGAGTATCTCCGCGAGCATCCTGCTATGGCAATCGATATTGAGAACCGCGTCCGAGAAAAGCTGGGTATTGTGCCGCGTGCACCGGCTGTTGGTTCTGCGCCTGCTGCCGCCTCGAAGGCCAGCGCAAGTAAAGCAACCAAACTCGCGGCCACCGAGCCCGACAGCGAGGATGACATCTAAGCTGCGCCCGGGTCTTTCCCTCAAGGCCCGGGCTGTTGGGTTGCTTTCTAGGCGCGAACACAGTCGTGTCGAGCTTGAAAGAAAACTGGCTCCTTTTGCTGACTCGCAAGAGGAGCTTGCTCGGGTGCTCGACGAACTCTCAAAGGCTGGGTGGCAATCCGATGAGCGCTATACCCAAGGTTGGGTGCACCGTAAAGCGGGCTCGCACGGCGCAGCAAGAATCGCACAAGACCTTCGGAAAAATGGGATTGCGGCCCACCAAATCGTCGAAGCCCAAGAAGAACTTAAGTTAACCGAGCTTCCTCGGGCCAGAGCGGTTTGGCAGAAAAAATTCGCTCAAGCCCCTCAACCTGGTAACAATGCTGAATACGCTCGGCAAGGGCGTTTTTTGTTGTCCCGGGGTTTCTCGAGCGATATTGTGCGCAAGGTTTTGGGTGGGTGGGAGCCTTCTGACATGTAGCGTCAGGGCAAGGCTCTGCGCTATACTCCAACGCTTTGCTGCATTGTGTCAAAAGATACTCTAAGTTTGTATGCCACTCCCTAAACCAGACTGTCCGCGCAAGCCCATGCACAATCGCTCGATTCAGGTGCATTCCTTTGAGCGCGACGACGGTCTTTGGGATCTCGAGGCCGAGCTTATCGACGATAAGTCGTATTCCTACACCAAGCGTAACGGGACCGAGCAGCCGGCGCACAAGCCGTTCCATCACATGCATATCCGTATTACGATTGATACGAGTTATGAGATCAAGCAGGCGTTTGCCATGTACGATGCCTCGCCGTTTGGTGAGCCTTGCACGTCTGTCACTTCAGCTTACCAAGACTTAGTGGGCATGAATTTGCTCAAAAGTTTTCGTCAGCAGGTCAAAGAACGTTTCGGCCGGACTGCCGGTTGCACGCATATGACTGAGTTGGCAACTGTATTACCCACTGCAGCGGTACAAAGTATGTCTGGCATGAAGCGCTCAGAAGCAGAGAACGCCGGGCGTAAGCCATTTCAGTTGGGCGGCTGTCATGCATGGCGACTCGATGGAGTCGTGACAAAAGAGCATTATCCCCAATGGTATGTGGCGCAACAAACACAGACCTCAACCTAGGCCCTGGTGCATAGCTTTTAGATGGTCAGGAATCGTAGTTAGTTTATTTGGACGGAAAGCAATCCCATGAAAATCCACGAGTATCAAGGCAAAGAGTTGCTAAG
>JACCED011398556.1_pt1 | contig 23782 bp, 4 predicted proteins | sample 7455021 | NCBI WGS metagenome assembly JACCED01 (sample SAMN15323456, study PRJNA562643) | freshwater metagenome | isolation source: river surface water | place: USA:Blue River Watershed | collected 2017-08-19
ACTCATACTCATCATTAAATCCATATCTTATATCTGGACTTAAATGTTTAGTTTCAGCAGGATACCTAACATACATATACCTATGTAAAAACCAATTGGTTGCTTTAGCAAAAAATGCAGCCACATGATAGCTTGGTGTTTTACTCAAACAAAAATTAAAAGTAATAACCTGGTCTTTTATGAATTTTGGATAGGTTAAAAACCATTCGAATCCATGAAACAAGTTAATTGCGTAAGATATAGGTTTTACTAACTTAATAGCTTCTACTAAATTTTCATATGTTTGTTTATCTTTACCAACTAACATTTTTCCTTGTGACTTTTTTTCATTAAATCCACAATTGCCAGCATTATATTTGACGAGTGTATTATATATGTTTTTATTATAATCATATATCCTTTCAGTATTGGTCCTTATTTCACTCATATCAAAATGTGTATCTGGTGGTTTTAATACATCAGACCTAACATCTTTCAAGTTGTGATAATCGCCAAAAGTAAAAAACCAATTAAATTTAGTGTTATTAACGTACCAGTAAGAACGGTTCATTACTATTAGGATTTGTTTTAAGTATTTAATATTTTTTCAATTTTTTTAGTAGTATTATAAAATTTCATCAACTAACCCATATTCAGCACATTCGGTTGATGAAAGTAATATATCACGTTTTAAAATTTTATCTAATACCTTGGCTGATAATTTTCCATTTGTTCTTGTTAAATATGAAGATTTAATTACTCCCATTAATTTATCGCAATTTTCCTTTTCATCCATTATGTCTGAATATTTGCCCTCCACACCTGTTCTTAGTTCATGAATTAACATAAATGAATTTTTAGTAATAAAACGTTTGTGACCTGCAATACTTATTAAACTTGCAGCTGATGCTGCAATTCCTTCCACATATGTATAAACAGGAATGGTACAATTTTTAATAGCATCTATTAAAGGTATTGCTGCAAATATTTCACCTCCATTAGAATTAATATAAATTTTTAAAGGCTTTGGTTCAGCATGTTCAACTAAATCAGAATAATCTGACAAAAATGCTTTCCATCTTTTTTCTGCATTTTTAATAAATTTTAAAATAGACATAACTGTTTGAACTGAAATATCCGAATATAAAAAAAATTCATTATTATTATAATCGCAAGAATCATCTCCGCGTGCATCAGCTACCATCAAATTTTCTAACATGTCATCATCATATTCTTCAGAATTATCTTTTGACTTTTTACTGGTACTTTCAGAGGTTTTATTTTTTTTTAAATAAAAACGATTCATCTATAAATAATTAGAAATTAATTTCCATAAAATAAACGTTTTTTGTAAATCTTTTATAAAATTATTTAAAATTAAAATATAAATTACTTTAATGTCAGACATATTTAATAATATAAAGTCAACAACAAGTATTATTAATCCCAGCTATAAACCGGTTAATATTACAGAGTTAAATGTTAAAATAAAGGATGATGCAGGTACAATTAAGTATAGTGTTAATAACGGAACTACTTGGATATCAATTACATCATGGCCAACAGGTTTTAAAACTTCAAATAGTCAAATAACTGATACCAATCGTTTAATAATTGAATTTGACACAGATTTAAATTTAACAAGCAATTTACAATTTTTTTATTTTACCCATACTAATACTACCTTTGATGGAAAAGGTCATATAGTAACTTTAACAAATTGTAATAATTATAATGGATTATTTTACAATGGATTATTTAATTATACTTCTGGCAATTATGGTTTTGATAATGTTACCATAAAAAATATAGGTATTTGTGTTAAAAGAACTGATGAGAATTACTCTTCATTTTTGTCATCGGGTGGTGGTTATGTTTGTCAAGAAGGATTTGGTTATAATGCAATTAATAACTTGATTGAAAACTGTTTTAGTACAGGTCCTATTGATGGAGATAATTCTGGTGGAATTGCAGGAGCTCACATTGCTTATGAAAATGGAAATGTCACGATTAGAAATTGTTATTCAATTGGTGTTCAAGACTCATATAGTAGAGGAAAGGGTGGTATTGTTGGTTCAAGTGCAGGAAATAATAATGGTACTGTTACAATAACAGACTGTTTTAATGGCACTCCAAATCAAGTAAATATTAATGAAACGGGTTATTTTGGTTATATTTGTGGAAAATATTGTGAAAATGTTATTGTTTCTAATTGTCATTTTAATGGACCAATTAATAGAGTTACTCCTTACGGAAGTTTATCAAATATTACAAATTGTTATGCATATAATGGTAACTGGCAAGATAGTGTAGCTAATGGAATTTTACAAAATTTAAGTGTTTGGAAATCAATTAAACCAAATTTACCTTACTTGCTTTCTAATTTTAATAAAACCAATTACGATAAATATAATTTTCCAGTTCCTTGGATTAGTTCTATTAGTCCCCAATCATGCAGTTTAAAGGGAGGACAGACAATTACTATGTATGGACAAAATTTTTATAATGTGGAAAAAATAATATATGGTAATAATTTAGAAATAAAAACTGGAATTACAGTATCATCAAATGATAATCATGGATTGTATAGTAAATTAACCTTTACTGCACCACCATATTCAGGAGGACAAACATTTTTTCAAGTTAAGAACCAATTTAATAGCGATACTGATAAAGTTGTTTATAAAATTGATACAATTGATTTTATTTATGCAGATGGACCAAATATTACATCAGTGACTCCTTTAACTGTTACAACTGATGGAGGTCAAACAATTACACTTGAAGGTTCTGGTTTCGAAGGTGTTGACAATAGGTTTGGTCTTGAGTTTAGACGCAATGGTGCTTCTGAAACAGATGAATATTCTCATTTATATTGTGAACTAAATTCATCTGGTACTATTACATTTCAAGTACCAAGATATGATGCTTTAGATAGTATTGATTTAAAATTAACAACAATATCCGGAACAACTGTTTATCCAAATGCATACACATACATACCAGGTCAACCATTAATATCCAGTATATTAACAAATACCGGACAAAACTATTGCTCAACAATAGGAGGCGATGAAATTATAATTACTGGTAGAGGATTTTTTAATGTAACATCAGTTGTAATAAATAATACAAGTTTTAGAATAGACACAACGAATACAACACCTCAAACGAACAATACATTTATTTTAAATTCATCAACGCAAATTACTTTAAAAATACCGCCAGCCGGAACAAATAATGAGGTATCCGTTACTATAGTAACTGATGTAAATACAGTAACTAATAACACCCTATTTAATTACACAAGAAGCCCCACTTTGCACACCATTAGTCCAAGGTATAGTTATGTTGGAAGACCAGTTTATCCAGTTGTTTTTACTGGGACAAATTTATTTCCACCATTAGAAGTAATTGTAAATAATACGATTGCCGATATTGCTGGACTTGAAAATTATGGGGTTAATTCTGATGGTACACAACTTGTAGCATTAATACAAGACTTTGTAGCAGTTAAAGGTCAAGCTACCGTGAAAATTAGAGCGGCTGGTGGAGAATCAATCACCTATAATAATCTAATTGGATTTTACGAGCCTCCTGAAATATCAGATATAAACCCAAAGACAGGGGGACCAAATGGTGGTACTCGTGTAACAATTACAGGAAATTATTTTTATAACTTGGATAAGTTTATTGTTAAGTTTAATGGTTCTGATGCCACTGATATTGAATTTGTTAATTTAACAACCATTAAAGTAACAACACCTTCAACTATTTCAACGGGACCTGCACATATTCGCGTAGAAACATCGATAGATCTGGTTGATTATCCAGGAGTTTTTGTTTATGTGGATGGGCCTAAAATTACTGATATCCAGCCGAGGTTATTCCCAGGTAGACCAAAAACTTTAGGTTCAATTGGTTCATTTGCAGTGGAAAATTTAGCCTTTACATCAGCCGATATTCCTTTACCGGCAATAACAAAAACAGGTACAGGAGCAATTACCTGGTCATCAAACCCACCAGGTATAATTAGTATTAATGTTCAAACAAACACGTTTAAAACACTTAGACCAGGTACAGTTACATTAATCGCAACATTAGCCGATACTAATGATTATACATCTGCATCGAATTCCACAACATTTAACATAGGTAAAACCAACGCAAGTTTAATTTCCAATGGATTTACTGATATGGAAATAACTTACAGTCCAGAAAATACACCAATTTTTATTACTTTACCAACAGTTGCAATTGGAACTGGACAAATTGTGTACACTAGTACAAACGAATCAGTTGCATCATTTGATTCATCGCGAGCAAGTATAACAACTCATAAAGCTGGTTCAATTGTCATTACAGCCAGATTACCCGAAACCGAAATTTATAATGAGGTTAGTAAAACCATAGTAGTAACAATTAATAAAGCTTCTAGCACTATAACACCCTTTGCTTTATCAACACAAACCCTAACCTATAATCCGGATTGGCAGACAATTTCTGGACTACCGGTAAAATCTGTAGGAAATGGACAATTTGAATACAGTAGTTCAGATAAAACAATTTGTGACATAAACGGAACTACAGGAACCATAAGAACAATTAAAGCAGGTACAGTAACTTTAACGGCAGTACTGACTGAAACTGAACAATACTTGGGTGCAACACAATCAGTTGAAATTATAGTAATTAAAGCTACTGGTACTCTTGGTGTTTTTCCTCCAATAAAATCAGGAATTATTACTTATTTACCAGTTCCAATTCCACTAGCTCGAACAGAACTTCCGGAAAAAACCGGAAATGGACAAGTAACTTACTCAAGTTCAGATATTAATGTACTAACAGTAGATAAAAACACATGTGCAATAACCACGAAAAAGGCTAGTCCAAATTTAGTTACTATAACGGCAACATTAGCAAGCACAGACCAATATACTGGAGCATCCGTCAGCACAACAGTTCAGGTTAACAAAGCTCAAGGGTCATTAACAAATTTCACTACACTTGGTCGAAGATATTTTACACCAGTGTCATTTATTCCAGAAAATTTACCTAGAGTTGCAAATACTAATGGTGGGTTTGGTTCAGATGGAGCAATTACTTTTTCATCCAGTGATACTACTGTTGCAACCATTAATCCAACATCAGGAGAAATAACAATGGGAAAAACAGGTACAGTAACAATAACTGCAACACTAGCAGAAACGGATAAATATTTAGGTACATCAATATCTAGTGATTTGGTAATACTTGTTTCAACCAGTGAGATTACGTGGACTAACATAATAAGAGTATATAGTTCAGACCCTTCTGAGTTAACTAAATCTGAAAAAGCAACCAGTATAAGAGGAGATGGTACAATTACCTATAGTATTGCTGATGAATCAATTGCTACTATTGATGCAACTTCCGGAACCATAACAATGAAAAAAGCCGGAAAAACTACAATTTACGCGGATTTAACGGGAACTAACTATACACCAAAAAGAGAATCAAGACAATTGGTTATTTTAAACGAACAAGGAACTCTGTCAGATTTTGTATTTGGTTCAAATATCTCAACTCCTGTCACATCAATAAATGTTCAAACGTGTACAATGACATACCAATTGGAAATATTTATGCCTCAAGTACCAAGAACTTCAAATTCAGATGGAGTCGTTAGATTTTCGTCGGATAATGAACGAGTTGCAACTGTTAACGCAGAAACAGGAGCTATTACATTCATAAAAGCCGGGTTAGTAACAATAACTGCAACATTAGCAACTACTGACAAATATTTAGGAACGAGAAAATCAATAATAATCAATGTAACAAAAGCCAAAGGAATTTTAACTGATTTTCCATCCCTTGGTACTCGAACTTATTCTAATGTATACTTTATACCTACATTACCGGAAATAATTGAGTCTAACGGACAAATCATATATACAAGCTCAGCACCAAATATTGTTCGAGTTGTAAATTCCACAACAGGTGAATTAGTCTTAGTTCAACCAGGAACTGCAACAATAACAGCATTTTTACAAGAAACCGACCAATATACATCCGATTCAAAAACGTCTAATGTTGAGGTAGGAATTGCTGATTCTTCATTATCAGAATTTGTAATTCGTAATGCTGATGATAAAGTTATATACGAACCAAACTTGCAAATAATTCCAATTCAAATGCCTAGTGTTATCGTTGGTACTGGTAGAATTGAATATACAAGTAACAAACCAGATATTGCATCTGTTGATATTTATACAGGTCAAATTAGTATATTAAAAGTCGGACCTGTTGGCACATCAGAAAATACCATAACAATTACTGCTCGATTACCCGCGACAACAAGATATTCAGAAAGTGTAATTACGGCTAAATTCGTAATCAGAAAAAATCAGGGAGAAATATTACCTTTGGCTTCTACTTTAAGTAGTGTAACATACAGTAATGTTCCTTATACTCCTGGAGATTTTGCTAATATTGTTGGTAGACAAAGAAGTGATAGTCCCCTTATTTTTACCAGTTCAGATAATACAGTTGCTACTATTAATTCTAACGGTCAAATTAATATAAAAAAAGCAGGTATGATAACAATTACAGTAAGTTTACCCGAAACGGAAAAATATCTCGGTGCTTCTGATAAATCAACACGGATAACAATTAATAAACTAACGAGATCACTTGATAATTGGACTAACAATGTGATAACATGGAAACCTGACCAGACAGAACGTAATTTTAAAGGTACAGCAAAGCCAACTATACCAACAATACATGACAACACAGAAGAATTTGTTATAACAAACTCTGATAACACAGTTGCTATATATAATTTTACGACAAACATATTTACAATGTTAAACCCAGGAGAAACAACAATAACGGCAACATTACCGGGAAATGATAGATATAATACAGTTTCTATTTCATGTGTTTGTCGAATTAATAAAATTGTGTCTGTGTTATCTGATTTTAGAAATTATTTGTATCCTCATGATAAATCAAAAATAATTGACGATTTAATATGGAGTTCGCAATCAATTTTTCCGAGGCCATATCTTACCTTACCGAATATAATTATTGGACCACCAGATTCAAAAATTAGGTATACATATTCAAACATGACAATTGTACCAGTTCTAAAAGATTTATTACCAGGAACTAGTACAGAGTTAAATGTGCATGTGATTAAATCAGGTATGATGACAATAACAGCTAGCATTGATGGGGATAATTATTATACCAGTGCATCAACAAGTTGTAGTTTCTTTGTTGGTAAAGCAAATCCAAATGTTCATTGGGGGGGAGATCAAACTTTTGATTATAGTGGTGGTTTAGGTTATACGAATGGTGGTTTAAGTTTTCATCTTGGTTCACTTTATCATGATGGTAATGGTTCTGAATCATTTTCCATTAGTGATAATTGGGTTGGAAGAATTCAGGGAGGTAATAGTGTTTTTATTTACCATCGAGATTCTAGTAACCCTAGTAGTAAAGTTACGATAACTGGTTATGTATCTGAAACAGATAACTACACTGCAGGTTATGCGACAAAAACATTAACTATTAATTATAATGCATAATTTTAATTTGGTTTTTATTATATAATTATTTCATGGTTATTATATAATGAGTATAATAGTTTTCATAAGTAATAATATTTTAATTCCTGAGAACTTGGTTTCAAGCGTTAAAGTAAATTATTATTTTAATTTAAATTTTACTGAAACAACAGATCAGGTTAAGCGAATTGGATTTATTTGGACTGGGCTATTAAACAATGAACCTATTCCATTTGGTTCAAATAGAAGTTTAACATATAAGTATTTTACAACTGAACTCTATACATTTTTACAAGAATTTTCTAACCAAATTACTGTGGATTTAATTGGTCCCGTTAATGACCTAATGGACTTTACCAATGAGATAAATCAAATTGTATTGGCACTACCTAATGTGCATTTTAACTATGGGCTTGAATTAACTACTGGTGGTAAACTTGTTTTTAAAACATCTGGTGAATCAGTTAACTTGACTTACTTTAATGAAACTTTTTTGCCAGAATATTTGGGGCTGCCGGTTGCGCGGGTTGTAACAATTGAACAAACAAATTCAACCGATCCAACAAATTCAACCGATCCAACTAATTCAACCGATCCAACTAATACAACCGATTCAACTAACATCGCTACAATTACTGGAGATAATTTTTTCGGTTCTATGGGCGTAACTTTTAATGGGGTTTCTGGATATGACATTAATATTATTGATTCAAACACATTAACCGTTCAGGTTCCTTTACTTGATACACGTGGTCCAGTTACTGTTGTTTTATCCAACGAATATGGAACAATTTCTAATGAAACATTGGTTACTATTATTGAACCGACTGGTAGTGTATTTGATGTAAAACCAAATTATGGTTCTGTCAATGGAGGTAAAACTGTTAAAATCACGGGAAGTGGTTTTTATACCAAGTCAGATTTTTATGTCAAATTCAATGAAGTCAATGCTAGTTATGAAATTAATAGCCCATACGAAATAACTGCATTTGTGCCTGCATCAGCATTAACAACATCTGGAAATGCAACAATTACCATTAACTCAGCATCTGGGTTAATAACTAACTCTGAATTATTTACCTATGTTGGAATCCCGACTATTAGTTCAATCCAAATGATTACAACTACATCAACCGGCAATACTACATCAGAAAATGTTTGTTCAGTTAATGGAGGTCCTGATAATTGGAAACTTATTAATAGAGTTTTAACAAATACCGGTCCAAATAAAACTGTAATAATTACTGGAACAGGTTTTTATGGAGAATCAGTTTATGGTGAGTTACCTCGAGTCACATTTAATGATATTGTATTAAATAACGTCATTATTAATAGCCCAACTGAAATTTCCGCACAAATTCCAATTAAAAGTTTAAATCCATCTATTATTGCTGGTCCCGTTAGAGTATCGGTTAGTACAATAGGTGGAACTTATTTAAATTACACAACAGATACTCTAACTGGAACTAAGACGATTAGTAAAGAATTATTTACTTATGTAGAGTCACCTGTTATTTTATCAATAACAAATATTGATACTAATACACCTGCAGCTGCATTAAATACACCGACACGAATTAGATTCATGTTATCTGGGTCTGGTTATTCAACAGATTCAATAATTAATTTTTCAATCAATGGTGGAAAAGCATCTAATATTATTATTGAAACAACTTTAACAACATTAGCAGATAAAACAACAATAATTGCAACTACACCATCAATCAGTAATATTGGCTGGGCAAGAATAAAGTTAGATACAATTTATGGTACATATCAAAATTACACAAACAACCTAATAAATTTCAACTTAATTTATTTTGATAACCCACCAGTTATTACAGCAGTTCAAACACCATATTTAACAAATAAAATAAATGGCAATAAACAAACAAACATTACTATTGTGGGAACCAATTTTAATAATAATCAAGGTATTGTCGTTAAGTTTAATGACATTGATGCAACAAACATTAAATACATCAATTCAACAACTATAACCGTAACAACACCAGTAATTACGCAATTTAATACTGGATTAAAAATTTGGATTGGAATGATAAATGGAATTTATAAAAATTATAACAATAGTGGAGTTATTACTACAAACTTTTGTCAGATTATTAATAATCCAAGAATTTTAAATGTAACGCCTAACATTGGTTCAGTAAGTGGAAATACCCGAATAGTGATAACTGGAGAAAATATTGAAAACGCAAGTAGGATTACATTTGGTAATATTTCTGTTCAAGATTTTACGTATGACCAACAAAACACAAATACTATTATAACCACAACACCAAGTAATTTAAGTGGGCGAGTTAATGTTAATATTGTAAATGACTTCGGTACTGCTACACTATCAGATGGTTTTACTTATATAAATAATCCGCTAATTTCTTCACTTAATATATCAGAAGGACCAGTTAGTGGTGGTATTAATATAAGTATAAATGGAAATTATCTTACAGGTACCAATAAAATTCTTTTTGGAATAAATGAAGCTTCAAATGTATCAGTTAGGTCTAGTAATCAAGTTAGTTGCTATGTACCAGCATCTAAAAATTTTGGATATGTTAATATTACTGTCATAAATAACATTGGTTCATCAGTATTATCAAATGGTTTTAAATATGTTAGTCTTCCAAATATAACAGAGATATCGGTTTTATCTGGTAGTGTTAATGGTGGAGAATCTGTTATAATTACTGGTACTGACTTGGGAATTGTTTCAAATGTGACATTTGGTGGCATAAATGTAACTACCAGCATAACTCAAAATTCTGATGGCACCATAACAATTATTACACCAAAACACTCAAGAGGTATTGTTGATGTGTCTCTAACAAATAGTATTGGAACAACAACATATCCAAATGCTTTTAGATATAGAGACAAACCACAAATAACGTCCATTCCAATAAATCAAGTTAATAAAAGTAAGAATACAATTATTAAAATATATGGAACTGATCTGGATGATATAAATAAAATTATGTTTGGTAATATTGAAGGATTTATTCAATCAAAAGAACCTGATGTAATTAGCGTAAATACACCAATAACAAATGATGATAATAATGTTAGTATTTTTATTAGTTACACTCATTCGGGTGTGTCAGAAACAATAGAATTACAATGGAAAATTACTTTTACGAGTTTAAATTATTTATACTTGATGTATGAAAACAATAAAATTAAACAACAACTAAATAATACCATAACGGAAATTAATTTCACAAATTCGGGTTATACGTTAGTTAATTCTGGATATGTGGTATTGCTTGTTACTGATTTAGTAATTTCAAAATCAAACGAATATTTTGTTATGGGTGCAAGTAATATTACAATTGATGGAAATGAAAAAGTAGTAACAGTTAATAGCGTTTCTGATTTTCCTGGTTTAATACAAAATGGAATATCAATTTTTAATACAAATTCAAATATAATCGACGGAACAAATGGTCAAACAAATATTATTATTAAAAATTTAGGTATATCAGCTTCCAATTCAACCCTTATAGCTAACGGTGGGTGGATAGGACAAAGTTCATTTGCAAGAGGCGTTTCCGGAAATATAATAAAAAATTGTTATTCAAATGGTCCTATTAGTAGTGGTTCGGGTGGTATTTTAGGTGCATATGCTGGGATATTACTACAAGGTGAATCAACTCTCTTAATTAATGAATGTTATTCACATGGTGATATTAATACAAATGGTGGAGGAATTTTGGGCAAAAATGCTGGCTTTGGAATTGGGCAAAACACAAATATTGAAATTTCATATTGTTACTCTCGTGGTATAATATCAGATACTACTACATCAGGTGGAATATTGGGTTCTGACTCAGGTATGACAACACAACTCTCATCAAATGAAACTTTAATAGTTGTTTTATCATGTTATGCGTTTGGAACTATTTGTGGTGCCAATACACAATCAACAATATTAGAATTAAATTGTTATAATATAGATTCAAGTTTACAATGGAACGATGAAGATGCAAAGGATATTTTAACGGGTAGTCCGACACATTTTCCAGGAATCGGAAAACATTGGATATCAGTTAATAGTAATGTTCCTTGGTTGTTATCTTCATTTAATAATACACATTATTACTCTGAAAAAACCAATATTTTGAATATAACAAAAAGTAACTATAATTTTTATCCTTTTGTTACTTTAAGTAACCATAGATATAATATAATTGGTACTATTAGTGATACACAAGTTGATTTAGAATCAGGAAAAGTTACAATTACAAACTTGAAGCCTAATAATTTATATTTGATTCCTGTAATTAACTATTATGATTCTAATGGTTTATATTTTAATTATAATATAAGTAACCTAACCATAAATACAACACCAGAATTTAAAGTAAGTTCAATAAATATTTGTGAAGCAAATATATCTGCTAATATAACAACAAAAATATTTGGTGTTGGATTAAACAACATATCAATAATAAAATTCGGTGCTAATAATGGAACTATAACTTTAATAAGTGATAATCAAATCAATGTTGTGGTTCCTGCTGTTAATAACGAAAAAATTGTTGATATTTCATTTGAACTTAATGGCGTTTCGCAAGTAGTTGGAAAATTTACCTACACAACCCAATCATATTTATATTTACAAAATAGTATCAACGGTATAGAAAGCTCGTCAGATGGTAATACTTGGACAGTAATTAATTTTAATTCATATGGATATACAATTAGAGCACAAGAAAATAAGCCCATTATTGTGCTATTAACATCTGATTTAAAAATAACAAGTTTAACTGGTGGAATTAACGGATTTTTTACAATTGGAACTAACAACATAACAATTAACGGAAACAACCATAAGGTAATAATAAATGCAATTACAGATTATCCTGGCTTAATTAGTAATGGTAATGGATACACTGACGGAAAAACTAATGTTATTATTAAAAATATTATTGTCGAAGCTGTTAATTCTTCTTTGTGTGAATTTGGTGGATGGATAGCACAAGCCTATTTTGCAAAAAACAATAATAGTGGATTAGTTTTAATTGATTCTTGTTATTCAACAGGAATAAATAATAAAATTTCAGGAGGCATTGTTGGTTCAAGTGCTGGTTTTTCAATGAGCGGAACAGCAAATTTGACTATTAACTCGTGTTATTCAACTGGTGTAATTAATGGTAAATCAGGAGGTATATTAGGTGCTAGTGTCGGACAAAAAATGAAAGGAAATGCAACAATTAATATTACGTCATGTTATTCTCTTGGATTAATAAGTGATAATTCTGGCGGTATTATGGGATGGAATGCTGGGGTGGAAATGAGCGAAAACGCAAAAATTACAATTAAAAAATGTTATTCTATTGGAAATATTATAAATAAGTCAGGAGGAATAGTTGGCGCTAATGCAGGACTTAATATGGATGGTAATGGGTTAATTACCATTAGAACATGTTATACTATTGGAAATATAAATGATAATTCAGGAGGAATAATTGGATATGCAATGGGTGATTTAATGAAAAGCAATAATTCTAAAATAAATATAATAAATACTTATTCAATAGGTAGTGTTGATAATACATCTGGAGGTATATATGGAACAATTGGATATATTGTAAATGGTAAGATTAATATTAATTGTTGTTATTCAATGGGTTCAAATAATATTCCTGACGATAAAAGTTCATATGTAACAATTACGAATTATTATAATGGTTTATCCTGGTCTGATAATGCAGCTAGATTAGCTCTTAAGACAGGATTTTCAAATACAAATTTTGAAATAGGTACTATATGGACTCCTGTTAGCGCAAATAAACCTTGGTTATTGTCTGATTTTAATGATAAGATTTATTCAATTAATAAAATTGAAAATCCATTAACTGAAAACAACGTTTATAATTCAGAACAAGGAATTGCCCCTACTGGTTCTACATATAAAATAATAGGTAATAGTTCAAACCCACAAATTAATCCAAATACTGGTATTCTTACATATAAAAATGTTGCGGGATCAAGTGTATTTGTTACAAAAATTTTATCGAGTTTTAATGTTATGGAAAAAGTGTATGGATACCATATTAATTGTTTTGCAATTAATCCTAATAATATAAAATTCAATGTAAATTTATTAAAATCAAGTATTGCGGGTAATGTCCCAATAACAATTACAGGTAATGGTCTGGACACAGTTATTGGAGTAAAATTTGGCGAATCATTAGTTACAGACATTATAAGTAGAAGTTCAAATGAATTAGTTATAAATAATCCTCCAGCTGCAAATGCTGGTCAAGTTGACATAACACTAAAGTGTTTATTTGGTGAAATTTTGTTACTTGATAAGTTTACTTACACAAATAGCACATACTATTATTTAACACAAACTACCGACAAAATAAGTTTTTATAATGGATCATCATGGTCTGATGTTAATTCTCCAGTAAGCATTACTAATTTGACAAATAGTACTGTAGATGTAATTATGTTAACGGATTTAATTGTTACAAATTCAAATATATATTTTATTATTGGTTCAAATAATGTAACAATTAATGGAAATAATCAAACGGTTTTTATTAATGGAGTTACTAATTATCCTGGTTTAATTCAAAACGGAACCCGAACAACTGCTGGATTTAAAAATATTACTTTAACTAACATTAAAGTACGAACTATTTATAACTCAACACTCATTGATAATGCAGGATGGATTGGACAAGCATATTTTGGAAATAACGTTGATTCTGGTACTATAGATATAATATCATGTTATTCAACTGGTGAAATTACTGGTATTAAAACTGGTGGTGTCGTCGGCTCTTATTTTGGTAATGAAAGTACCAATAATACAATTAATATAACATCATGTTATTCAACTGGTGAAATTACCGGAACTAGTACTAGTGGTGTTGTCGGCTCTTATTTTGGTAATGGAAGTACCAATAATACAATTAATATTACATCGTGTTATTCAACTGGTGAAATTACCGGAACTAGTACTAGTGGAGTTGTTGGTGATTATTTTGGTAACAACAGTAAAAATAATAAAATTAGGGTTTCACTATGCTATTCAATTGGGGGAGTTATTGGAACGTATTTTGGTAACGGTGCTGAATCTTGTGTTTTAAGTATTAAATCATGTTATTCAACTGGTGATATTACTGGGACTGGAACTGGTGGTATCATTGGTGTAAATTGTTGTTATGGTAGTGCATACTGCGCAATTAGTATTAAATCATGTTATTCAACAGGTAACATCACTGGTGAAAATGCGGGAGGAATTATTGGTTCTTACTTGGGTAGCAATATTTTAGCCAAGTCGCAAATAACCATATCATCATGTTATTCAAAAGGATTAATAAGTGGAAAAAGTTCAGGAGGAATCGTTGGATTTGGGTTAGGATATAATTCTAGCCATATGTTGTCAACTATTATATCCACATGTTATTCTTTAGGACAAATTAGTGGTACCAATGCAGGAGGTATTATTGGTTCTGACATTTATAATTGTGACGCAACATTTGATATTTCTTATGAAAATATGTTTTTACAAATTTGTTGTTGTTATACTGTTGGTGAAATCAGCGGTAGTGGTTCTGGTGGAATTATTGGTACTAACGCATGCACATCCTATCAAATACAAGGAAATATTATTGTTTTAACTTGTTATACTGTTGGCGAAATTAGTGGTAATGGTTCTGGGGGAATTATTGGAGCAAATGCACTTAATCTTCAACCAAATGACTTCTCATCAATAATCGTAAAATCATGTTATTCAGTTGGGTCAACGTCTGGAAACTCAAGTGGATATATTTATGGTTCGACCAATTACACAGGAAGGAAGACCGTAAGTCAATATTGTTATTATCTTAATGGTGGTGTTTGGGACGATAATCAAGCTAAATTGCAATTAAATGATGGTTGTCCAACTATATCACCCGGTAAGGGACTTGTATGGGTTTCGTATAATACTAATACACATTGGGTACTAAGTGCCTTTAATAATACAAATTATGTGCCAAATTTTGTCGCTAATTCAAATGAATTGGTAAATTCACAGTCAATCCCAAGTGTTTTCGTAAACAATAGTGAATATTTATATAGTATAATTGAATCATCTATTAATTCATCAAATATATTTATCAATCAAAACACAGGTGTTATTAGATTTAGTAATATTGCAAATACAAGTAATACAACAACAGTAATATCGCATAACACAACTTATTCCGTTTATAATATAAGTCAATTTATCATAAAACCAAAACCAATTACAATTGAAAAAATCGCAATAACTTATTCAATTAAATTTAACAAAATTGATATAACTATTACTGGAATAAATTTAAGCGATGTCCAAAGTATAAAATATGGTTATGAAGATATTAATATGTTGAGTGTTAAGGAAAATACTTCGACAACTGTTAGTTTCACTGCTATTAATAACATAGTTTTTACCGATATTGTTTTAACTACCAAATGGAGTTCAATTACTATATCACAACCGTTGTCTATATTAGATTTTTCTACATATGAATTGTTGGGTAATATGTCATTAACGATATATGGCTTTAACTTATTAAACGTAAGTGCCATTAAAATTAATAATAACACTACCATAGCAACATTTACAGAAAAATCAAATTCACAAATAAGTTTGGTCATACCTGAATCTATAAACGACATTAGTAGTTTTTCATTTTTAGGTTCATCACAATACGAAATAATATTTAACAAAAATACCATTAAACTAATCGATTCAAATACTGGTTCAAATACTAGTTCAAATACTGGTTCAAATACTGGTTCAACATCTAATCCTGGTCCAGTTATTACTAGCATTAGTTCTGGTATTGGATATGTGGGTAAAAGTAAAAATGTTATACTATATGGTGACAATTTTGATAATAATTCATTAGCTGTTACTGTAAATACTGTTAGTGTTAATAATTTAAAATGGATAAATAATCAAACAATTAAGTTTACTGTACCTGTTCTCAGTTCGCCTAATAATTCATCTGGTTTTGCTACTATAAATGTTAGCTCTGAAACAAAATCAGTGTCTAATTCCACATTACTTTTATATCATCAATATTTATATTTAAGACAAAATTCAACAACAAATTCTTTAGAACAATCAAATAACACGAAAGATTGGACTTTAATAACTTGGCCATTAAATATATCAACATATTCATCAGTCATTGTTTATTCTGATTTAACTTTAACTAATTCACTCCAATACCTAATTATATCCGGAACAAATAGTGAAATTAATGGAAACAGTAAGATAATTACAGTAAGTGGGGTCAGCGATTATCTTGGTTTTGTCGCTAACGGGTCTGCTAGCTCAAATGGTTATGACAAAATTCAAATTCAAAATATCAGTATCAAGTCACAACAATCAATATTAGCTATTGGTGCTGGTTGGGTTTGTCAAAAATACTTTGGAAAAGGCGTTGAAAATATTATCGTAACAAATTGTAGTAGTGATGGAGAAATTACAACATACTCTGGTGGTATTTTTGGCAGTTATTATGGACAAAACGGGTTCTTAGTCGTAAGTAAATGTTGTTCAGCTGGTAAAATTTCTGGTACGAATGCAGGTGGTATTTTTGGCGCAACGATACAAACTGAAACTGTTCCAAATGCTCCAACTGAAATTAGTGCAATCGGAGGTAATGGTCAGGTCTTATTAACTTGGGCGGTACCAATAGCAAATATACCCATTATAAATTATCAAATTGAATATTCAGCTGATAATGGTACAAGCTGGACCAAATATATTAATCCAACGAATGTTGAAAATATGATAGTAACTGGTTTAATAAATGGTTTATCTTACATATTTAGAGTTTATGCTATAAATCATATTGGGTCCAGTTCTCCAAGTGCTAACACTACTTCGGTAACACCAACAATAACTAGCACTTTTACACTACCAACAAACACAATCAGAAGAAGTATTAACATTAGAGGGGAAAATATCAATAATTCAGTTACCGTAACTAATTGTTATAGTATTGGAGAAATTTGTGGAGATGGTGCTGGTGGAATTTTTGCTGATGTATTTGGGAATACAACATGTACTAGTTCATATAGTGCTGGAAATATTACAGGAACTTATGCGGGAGGTATTTATGGAATTAATTTTTATCAAGACTATACTATAAATTTAATAAATTCATCTGGAACACTAAATGTATCTAATTGTTATTCTAGTGGGATAATTTCAGGTAATAGTGCCGGGGGTATTTATCCATCTAACACTAGATTAACTGGTGTTTCAATATTAGAAGAAAATAATTACGTTGCAAATGGTTTGTGGAATGTAAATACTGCTATGAGATGTTTATCTGGTTGTCCAATTCTTAGTACATCAATTAATATATACATGGGAGATATTTGGACTATGATTAATGATAGTTTCCCATTTTTGTTGTCAGCATTTGATGCCGATAATTATTCTGTAATGTTTGTTTCAAAACCTCAACTTAAAAATAATGCTTGGCAATCTTCTACATCCTTATTTTCTGGTACCACATATGGTTTCATTATTCTAAATATCATAAAAGCTCCTAATACATCTCTCACTAATTCACTTATTAGTGAAACTGGACAAATAACCTTAAGCGGATTAAACAATACGAAAACTTATGGAATTGAAATAATTTCTTACGATAAAAAATATAACAATAAATTTCGTTATAATATAAACATATTTTATGTTAATCCTGTTCCAATTGTGAAATCGGTTACGCCATCTTCAGGTTTTATGAATGATACAAAAAATGTAACAATTACCGGAAATTATTTTGCTAATAGTTTAGGAACTTCCGACATTCACACTATTCAATTTATTAATCCGAATGTTCTAATATACCAAGTCGATTCTAATGTACTTTCTAAAACATTTATTGATGATAGTACATTTATTGTTCAGGTTCCAATGAATTATTTTGGTACTTCGCAAATTATTATGTATGGGGCAAACGGACCAAGTATTAAAACTGTTGGTTATTATTATGAAACACTTGCTCCAGTTATGGCATCATCGGACATATCCACCTTAATTACCCCATTAAGTTCTACAGATTTAGCACGTAAAACAGGTACAACACAAATTTATGGAATAACTTCTCAAAGTACAAGTTTTGTTGTTAGAGGTACATATTTTAACAAAATATCTCTAATTAAAATAGGAAATAAATTAGCTAATTCATTCGTAGTTGAAACGGATGACGACACAGTATATCCACCTATTCAAAAAATCACCATAGAAGCTCCATGTGATTCGCCTGGAACTGTTGATATTGTTATAACTAATAATATTGGTTCTTGTAAATATTCCAACTCATTTGAATATATTTTAGTCCCACCTGTAATTAATTCAACTAGTACTGAAAATTTATTAACAGGGACAGAAATATTTATTTATGGTGCAAGTTTTTATAATGTATCAAGCATTAAGTTTGGTACAGTCGAATGTACAGAATATTCAATTATATCGCCAAATAAAATAATTGCAAAAGCTCCTGCAAATGAACCGGGTACTAATTATAAAATTTCAATTACTAACACTGCAGGAACAACTACATCAACATTTAATATCACTTACGTTAATACAACAAGTTTAATATACTTGAAACAAGAATCTAATAATCAAATTAAATATTCTTTTGATCGAAATAATTGGAATTCAATTGTATCCTGGCCATTTCAAGCTATATCATCAATTAATATCATGTCAGATATTACAATTAATATGTCAATCGGTTCAAACGGATTTATTTTACTGTATTGTGATAAGATAACGGTTGAAGGAAATGGTCATGTAATTACCATATCTGGTATTAGCAATTATCCGGGGGTTTTCGCCAATAAAAATTATAATGTAACAGTTAAAAATCTCTCTATTAATTCAATAAACTCCACTATTTTAAATAACTCAGGATGGTTTTTTCCAAGTGCAAGTTCAAATGTTATAATATATAATTGTAATTATATTGGAAATAACATATCCGGAACAAACGCGGGAGGTATTTTTGGTTCGGAATGTTCAAATATTACCGCAACAGATTGTTTTAACACATCAGACATTTTAGGAACAAACGCCGGAGGTATTTTTGGCGCTAATTGTTATGATGTAAACGCAAATTATTGTTATAATAATGGAAATATAGATGGAACAAAAGCTGGTGGTATTTTTGGGTCTGGTTGTACTAATTCTAATGCATTTGGTTGTTTTAATACTGGAAACATTAATGGGTGGGAATTAGGTATAATTAATACTCATAGTTTACATGATGCAACTAATACAAGTTATACAGATCCTGGAACACCACAATATTATAGCATAGATTCTGTACCGTTCTATTATTCTTGTGGTGGTATTTATGGCTACTTTTGTAGCGGTTGTGCTTCTAATTGTTATAATACCGGACAAATTATAGGAAATGGTTCAGGTGGAATATTTGGTAGTTTAGCTGGTAACACTCAAAAGTCAACAACAGTACAAAATTCTTATAATTTAGGTAAAATTTATGGAATAAATAGTGGAGGAATTTTTGGAATGGGGGCTGGTGCATACACTAGAGTTAGTCAAGAGGGCCCTCTACTACAGATTTTTTTAAGTCACTATCCTGGATCGTATTATTCACATTCGGGGAATTATAACTTAAAAGTACACAAATCAGATGCTTTTACTTACAATTCAATACGTTACAAAATCACCTCAATTATAACTAAAAATTATATAACAAATTTTATAAATTATTCTACATGGATAATAAATATAAGCAATGCAAATATGATAAATTGTTATTCTGTTAGTAATTGTTTTTCACGTAGTCCCATAAATGTGGCTTTGTCAAATATTACATCAACTAATATTTATGAGTATACTACTTGGTCAGATTTAGATGCTAGTAATTCATTATTGGTCTCTAACAATTGGTACTCATTTCAAATAAACACTCCATATTTAAATATGTTAATTAATAAGCAAAATTATGACTCAAATGTTTTTACTTCAAATACATCAGACCTGGGAAAAATAACAAGTGGATATAATTACAAGTTAGCTACAGCGCAAAATTTAACAACAAATAATCAAGTTGTATTTACTAGTTCATCAACAATTAATGAAACAAACGGAATTGTTAATTTCAATGATGGTGAAATTGGAAATAACTATGTTTTAAAAATTTTGTTTTACCCCACAAGTAACCAAGATAATCTCATCAATTACAATTTTTCAACTTTACAATTTAATTTTGCAACACCATCGGTTACACATGTGTCACCAATATTTGGTAATACTGGTACATTGATCGAAATACAAGGTATTGGATTAGGATTATTTAATCGAATTAAGTTTGGAATCAATTTTGGTTTAAACTTTTCAGTAAATTCTACCGGTACGATAATTACTGCAATTGCACCAGACAACACAAATGGAACATATAATGTTATTTTATTAGGAAATAATATTGATGATTTTGAACTAACACAGCAGTTTACTTACGGAAAATTAATTGTTGATTTTTTTACTCCTAATTCAGGTTCTGCTGACACAATTATATCACTATATGGGAAAAATTTAGACTTAATTTCAAATATAATTATAGATAATACTAATGCAAGTTTTCAAGTTAATGGTTCAAAAACATGTTGTTTAATTACGGTACCAATTTTATCCAACGTGGGTGATAAACAAATTCAGTTAATTAGTAGGTATGAAACTATCACTGTAAATACAACATTTACATATGTTACAAATTTAACTTTGTATGTCGGTTATAATACACGAACAAATAATATTCAGAAATCAACAGATAACACTAATTGGACAGACATAGCCATAACTGACTGGCCATTTAATGTTAATTCAAATATAATTTTTATGTCTGATATCACAATAAGTGATAAATTACAATATTTTATCATTAAATCAGATAAAATTCAAATAGACGGAAATAACTTTATAGTTAATATTAACCAAGTTTACCAATATCCCGGATTATTTCAAAACGGTACCAATATAATAAATGGGAAACCAGGTTGTGTAATTAAAAATATCGGAGTTGAACCCGATAGTTCATCTGGTTTAGATTCAAGTGCTGGTTGGATTGCACAATGTTATTTTAGTAATAATGTTACTCAGTGTGTTATAATGAATTGTTATTCAACTGGACAAATTAATTCTCAGTTTTCAGGCGGTATTGCTGGTTCTAACGTAGGTATTTTAAATGTATTTGATTGTTATAGTACTGGGACAATTAGTGGTGAAAAAGCTGGAGGAATTGTTGGTCCTTCGAATGGAGTTAAAATATCGCGATGTTATTCGCTTGGAAATATTACTGGTTCATATTCTGGTGGTATTATTAGTCCAGGTTCTGTTGGTTCAATTAATAATGTATATTCTTCTGGTCGTATATTAGGAACCAATTCACAAGGAATTGGAATGGAATCCAGTTTATTTAATACTTATGTAGCCAATGGTAATTGGTCAGATGACGCAGCAAATGCAAGTTTATTTGTTCTCACAATTAACGGTATTTTACCGCAAACAATTTGGACAACAACCCAACCTAATACGCCATTTTTATTATCTTCATTTAATAAAAATATTTATACTCAATCAGGATTAACTCTAAATGAAACGAATTATCAAAGCTACAACTCAATTTATTCCACCACAAAATCTTATTTAGTTATTGATACTATCGGTATTGATAAAAGTTTAGTAAGTATAAATACTAATGGTGCAATAATACTTAATTCTATTATTGGCACACTAAGTTGTACGATAAGAGTTTTATCATATAAAACTTTATCAACCAATATAATTAGTTATAACATAACGACTTTTTATGTAAATCAATCAGCAACAATAATATCATTTAGTCCTAACGTATCATCAATAAAAGGAGGAGATATCATTACAATAACAGGAACAAATTTAAATTTAGTTGAAGCTATTGGATTCGGTAATAATTATTTAAACCAATTTACAGTTTCAAACACATTTACCACAATTACTGGAATTATACCCGCTAATTCAATTGCTGAAAATATCAATATTATTTTATATTCTCCTAATAATAACATTAAATCATTAGATTTATTTACTTATGTAGCTTTACCAATAATAAAATATATTTCACCAATTGATGGAAGTGTAAACAAAAATTCTTTAGTTACTGTATCTGGATATTTAATGGATTTAGTTACTGATGTAACTTTTGGTAGTAATTCAGTTTCTATTCAAAGTAAATCTTTAACAACAATTACAATTATCCCACCAGCTAACCAAACCGGAACTTGTACAATTACACTTGTAACTCCAATTGGTAATGTTGAAGTACCTGACAAATTTATATTTGGTAGATACACATAATTATAAATCTTTATTAATCATATCTTAATTAAGGTATAATTAATATGGTTGCATTATTTTAAACAAATTCAATTATATAAAAATCATTAGACTTGTATCAAAGATAAAAATTTCCATAAAAATAATTTAAAATTAAAATATAAACTACTTTAATGTCAATATCAGTCAATAATATTATAACTATTAATATAACTGGTTTGAACGTAAAAATTAGAGATGATGGTGGTACAATCAAATATAGCGTTAATAACTGAACAAGTTGGGCACCAATTCCCTCTACTTCACGACCAATAGGTTTTAAAACATCAAGCACCCAAATCAGTAATGAAAATCGCTTAATTATTGAATTTGAATCCAATTTGAACTTAACCAATCCAACTCAGTGTTTTTGTTTTTTACAGCCAAACACTACTTTTAACGGAAAGGGCCATATAGTAACTATAGTTAATTGTAATAACTATCAGGGATTATTTTTATAATGGCTCTCGTGTATATACGGGACAAAATGGATTTAACAACCCCAACCCATAGTCCGGGTCGAGTAAATATAGCTGTTTCTAATTCATTCGGTTCAGCTATTTCAAACGGCTTTAGATATTTAGGACCTCCTGTTGTTTCTTCACTATCTAAAGATGGAGCCAATACTGATGGAACCACAAGATTTACAATTAACGGGACTGAACTTGACACTGTAACAGGAGTAACAATTGCAAATATACCAATAAACTCTTTTACTAAAACAAGTACATACATTGAATTAACGGCACCAGCTCATTCAGCAGGTCCTGTTGACATAACCATAACTAATCCTTATGGTTCAACAACTTTAGTGGGAAAATTTACTTACTTGTCG
>JACCED010089555.1_pt1 | contig 23778 bp, 17 predicted proteins | sample 7455021 | NCBI WGS metagenome assembly JACCED01 (sample SAMN15323456, study PRJNA562643) | freshwater metagenome | isolation source: river surface water | place: USA:Blue River Watershed | collected 2017-08-19
ATTAGCTTAGACAGAGACCAACCTAAATTCAGAGCAACCAGCGTAATGAGTGTCATGAACGTGAATTTCATCCCTAATATACGTTTGCTGAAATCCGGTGGAGGCGTATGAATGCCGACAACGTGAACCAATCGCCCAATGATTAGACTTATCCCAGGAACTGCGACTACCCACCAGGGCGCGCCGTTGAGCTCAAGACATCCAATCAGGATGAGGCCGAAAGGAACATACTCGGCAAAGTTGCCTTGAGCACGAATGGCACGCTCCAAGTCATCGAATCCACCGTTACCGAGCCCAACGCGATTTTGGCGTCTGAGCGCAATGACGGCAAATGAGAGTTTGATAAAAATAATCGTTAGTACGGCGGCGATGATTGATGTGACAAGTAGCATGACATTCCGTTTTTATCTGCGAGGTGGTGACTATGCCCAAAATTCTTCAATTGTTGCTGCTTCGACTTTCGCGCGTTCATAGCCCGTGCGCAAAGCGCCAGCAATTTGGCGTGGGTCCAAGAGGTCAACGCCTTCAGGCGTACCGGCAACGATCCACTTAACCTTGGTGCCCGTAGCCTCAACGTCTTTAATATTTTGGGCGATGGGATGCGGAATCGTGGTTAGAATTGCGCCTGTCACCCCGTCCGTCAACGTAATCACAAGTGCTCGCTTAGAGCCGGCTACCAAGTCCACATGCGCAGGGTTTGAGCAAATCCCTCCGTCCATAACGTAACGCTGACCCAATAAAGTTGGTCCTGCAACGCCTGGTAAGGAACTGCTTGCTGCCGCTCCATGGGCCAGTGGGATGTTATTTTTCCTAGCTGTTATTTGTCCGACTACAACGCGCTCTCCGGTGTAGCAGTCAACCCCGGTTGTATACATTCGGCTTGCCGGCCAGTCTGTTCTGCTATCACCCGTCAACAGTGCCACTAACTTTTCGATGTGATCACCGTTTAGTTTGTTGTTGGCTGCTAACGCGGCATGACCGATTATCTTTCGCGTCTCAATACTGCCGTCAGTCGCACTCATGTTGACTTGATCGGCCCTTTGCTGACTGATGTTCGGCTTCGTGACAGGTGCAATCTTGGCAAATATTTCTGGAAACTTGCCGAAAAAATCGAATTCTGTTCGCAAGCGTGCGAACTGTCCAGAGAGTAACGAGGATCCCATGTATGAACCCGCAGAGGTCCCGACAACCATTTCTGGAATCTTGGCCATATCAAGACCTGCCTCAAACAGACCATGAAAGAACCCGCAGTACCAAGCGATGTAATATTCTCCGCCACCGCCTAGCACCATCGTACGATCTAGCCCAACTGCGAGGGGCGATAAGCTAGGGTTAGTCGCGATCGGTATTGATAAGCCATCATCAGAAAACAATTTTTGTGATATTTCGTTTGCCTTACCCGCCATCTTTGATTCGGACGCGCTTGCCTGCGCTTGCGCCGAAGTCGTCACCGTTCCGTAGGTTCCCGCGATGGCAACCGCACCAACAGTAGAGGCCTTCAAAAAATTACGGCGGGAGGGCTTAGTCATGTTGGGTCCAATAATGATTGATAAAAAGATAACTTAATAAAGGTAACCTCATTCTAGTGGTGGTTACGGAATAAACTCAAGCTTAAGCTAATACAGCTAATGATCATTCCAATAAAAAGAGCTCTTATGCAAGATATGAACGCGCTCATCGACTCTTTACGTCTCGAACCACATCCAGAAGGTGGCTTTTATCGGGAAATGTATCGATCAGAAAAAAGAGTGAGTGATTTAAATCGCATTGGTAATAAAAGCGCCTGCACGAGTATTTATTATCTGCTTTCTGGAAAAGATTTCTCTGCTTGGCATCGGATTAAATCGGATGAAACCTGGTACTTTCATCTTGGATGTGATTTGCTTATTTACTTTCTTGATAAGAATAAAGCGATTCGAACATTGCAGATAGGGGCCGAATCTCAAAACTTTCAAGCGACAATCTCTTCTGACACCTGGTTCGCTGCAAGGCCATTGAGCGAAGATGCTTATTGCCTTGTCAGCTGTGCCGTAGCCCCTGGTTTTGAATTTGAGGATTTTGAGATGGGGGTGCGAGTGGAATTGCTAAACGAATTTGGAACGACAGCTGAGAACGTGAAAATGATTGAAGCGTTAACGAGGGTAGACTGAATCCCGAGCGGCTGCCGTTAACTTGATCCTTCACACTCCAAGGTACAGCAGTTCAGAAAAGTCTCGAACCGTAAACTTGGGTAAAAGTATTAACTTTTTCAAAATGATAAAAAAATTGAACACAGCGCAATTGCTTCATATTGCGAACTCGCCAAAGGCTGCCAAAGCATGTCCTGGATGCGCATCGTTATCTTGTCCCGGATGGGTATCGGTACCGGGCTATTTCGATTTAACTAAGTTACAAGTTTTGGGAACACTTAAAAAAGAGGGGACGGAGGAGTGCTGGGATGAATATCACCCAAATGGCACGCATCTTTGGTCCGAGGATGCTCCCATATCCGTAGGGCACTACCCCTACAGTCGATCAGATATTCTTGGGTGCGGTCAGTGCAAGAGAACGTTTTTGTACTACACAGAATATGGCGGCTACTATTTAGATCAGCGCATCAGGGCGTTGAACGCAAACCTCATCGTTGAATAATGTTGCGTCCAAGGACAAATTCTTTTGCAGCTACGCCAGCGAAACTGAAACGACCGTGACGTCAATCGATCAGTAGGTGTCCGGTCTTAACGAAAATGGTACAGCCCTCTTTGCTGAATGGCTGGTGCATACTCATGTGTGGACTTCTAATCCATGATCCTGCAGGGTAGCGTCCGTGCTCATCTTCAAAGACGCCCTCGACAACAAAAATTTCTTCTCCACCATAATGTTTGTGTGGATTGAAATATGTTTGAGGTGCCCATCGGACTAAAGTCGATCCAGTGCCTTGCTGCATGAGTGGCATCACAGACAGGCCTGGCACCATGCCTTGGTACCAATTGGTAGTTGCAGTGTCAATTACTTCCCTTCTAACTTGATCCGGGCCAAGGTGTCTTAGCTTTACAAAAAGGGTACAGCCTGTTTCGCTATGCGGTGCATGAGAGGACCCGGGGGGGTTCATAATATAAGTGCCAGCAGGATAGTCTCCCGCCTCATCACTAAATACCCCATCTAAGACGAGTATCTCTTCACCATATTCATGAATATGACGTTGAAATTTAGATCCGGGTAGGTATCGAACGATTGAAGTCGCTTTCGCGACCTCATCACCCACACGCTCAAGCATTCGTCGCTCAATACCTGATGCCGGACTAGGAATCCACGGTAAGTCATGCTGATTAATTACGACTCTCTTACTGTAATCAGGGTTGATATTCATTCATGGCTCTTAATCGGGTAGCGCTGATCGATGAAACTGAACAATCTGCCACTTTTCCTCGCGTTTCGCTAAGACGAATGATGTCCTGCCTGGGCGGTAGAAGGTTGCTCCATCTTTCGTACCGCTTACTGTGTCCATTCCGCTAATTAGCACTACCGTGTTTGAGAGCTCCACGGTTGAGTAACTCTCTAACTTCGCGCCTCTTGGCATATCTCTTTTTAGACTTTGAAAATACTTTCGAAAGTAATCCGGAGTTGTTCCAACTTCTTTGCTACCAGTTCCAATAAACAATGCATCAGGAGCGTAAAGACTAACGATCCCTTCAATATCTGAATCATTAAAAGCTTGAATCCAGTTAGCCAACACCTGTAGTGCTTCTGCTTTTGGGTCGGCAATAGCTAACGGACCCGGTGACAATCTTGAGAGAGGCATGATGTCGATTGTGGTAGCGGGACTATTCATTTGATGTTCCGGCTAATCTCAGAGATTAGGGTGCATTGAATTATTGAGATGTATAAAGCTTTTTTAGATGAAGCAGGTGGTAATCAACTCGATCCTTCAACATGCCTGTGATTGTCTCGCCCTTTTCCAAAAAGCTTCTCATCACATCATCCTTTAGGTTGTAGATTGGCCAATTTACTTGTCCTTCTACATTCGGATTGCCGGTCTTTGCAAACTGCGCCCAACTCGTTGCCATTTTTTCAGATACCCCAATGTCCTGTGGTTCGTTTTTATTGGTGCTTGGATAAAAATAAAGTGGCCAAATGCCTTTTCTGTTTTCGGCAAGCGCTGCTTCAAGAGGAGCGCAACGATTTTCCGAAGTCTTTGCAGCGGTCGTCGCCTGAGGGATTAATCCATAGCTACCAAAAACATAACTGATGTCAAACGCATGCGGAACGCCAGGATATCCCGAGCGAATATTCTTGGTTAGATAATCAAAGTAGTAGGCGTATCCTGGCGCAACCCCGTTCATGCTATCGGCCAAAAATTTAGTGCTGGCACGAAACAACATATCGCCCAAGATGGCAGCTGATACTGAGCATTGTTCTGCGATGTTGGCATATAGCTGAGTGAGAATGCTTAGGTCTTCGTGATATGCCTTTGCAAGTGCCTCCATGGGCGGCTGATTAAATACGAAAAGGCTTGCATCCCAAGAGTTGGTGCCAATCATAAAAGGTACTTTGGCTTGCTGGCCCGATGCAAAAAGAGGGACGGGATCCCCTTTGAGAATCTGCCCATCAATCATGGCACTGCCAAATTCGCCCGCTCTTAAGTTAGCTGCGGTAAGTACCAACTTCTGAGCAGGCAGACTGCGGAGTTCTTTTAATGACTGCGCGCCGAGGGTTGTCATATATTTACTAGCAATATCCGTCGCTGGAGCTAATCCCAAGCGCGTTTCTGTTAAACCTCGTATCGGACTTTGTTGAGCGCTCTGAGCAATAGCCCGATGGAAGAGACCTCTAGCTGCATCCGATACCATTAGCCAAGTTACGCTTCTTGCGCCAGCCGATTCCCCAAAGATCGTCACATTGTTAGGATCGCCGCCGAATGCGGCGATATTGCGCTTCACCCATTTGAGAACGGCAATCTGGTCCATCGTGCCATAGTTACCAACTGGCTCGTTCTTTGCTTTTGCTTCTTTAACCAATTCCTTATTGGCAAAAAATCCCAACGAACCCAGACGGTAATCAAAGGTCACAACAATGACATCATTCTTTATCAAATTAATCGGTACATACAGTGGGTCTTTTGCGCCGTCAGTCTGCAACGCGCCACCATGTATCCAAACCATCACAGGTAAGTCTTTACTGGATTTTTTAGGTGTAAATACATTAAGCTTTAGGCAATCTTCGTTGCCAGGCAATCCGAGACCCGTACTTAAATTCTTTTCATACATTTGCGGACAAGAATCACCAAACCTGGATGCATCGCGAGTGCCGCTCCAAGAGGCCGCAGGTTGGGGCGGGCGCCAACGCAAGTCGCCAACTGGTGGAGCGGCGTACGGAATGTTTTTAAATACATTCATGTCGTATTCAACGGCCCCCTGAAGAGAGCCTGTTTCAATCTTTACGACTGGTTTTTCTGTGCTCGCAAAACTATTCAGAGCGAATATTGCCAGTAAAACTAGAAGAGTTTGTTTCACATTAGTCATGTTCAAAAAGTTAGTTCAGGGTTGACGTCGAGCGAATGCTAAAAAAGCGCCAATGCAAATCATCGTCACACCGGATAGGCGATTCAATAATTTGGCGCGTGCTTTGCTAGTTAAATCTGATTTCAATAGAGTATGTGCAGTAGATACGGCTGCAATATCGACGAATGTGTTTAGCGCCACGCATATGCACCCAAGTAAAACAAATTGGGCGACTAGCGGTTCTTGAGGTGTGACGAACTGAGGAAGAAAGGCAAGAAAAAATATTGCGGTCTTCACATTTAGAGTTTCCACAACAATACCTTCGATGAGTGCTCGACGACTACCTCGGGAAGGTACAGACCTCATCTCAAACGACTGTTCTGTATTTCGTAGAATTCGCACACCTAAGTAAACGAGATACGCTGCACCAATGTACTTGAGCAGATTAAAGGCCATGGCGGATTCAGCGATGAGCAACGACAAACCAAGTGACGCCCCGAGAACGTGTACTAGTCCGCCCAAGCTTGTTCCTAAGCAGGAAGCTAAGCCTTCTGCTCGACCGCCAGAAATTGTTCGTGCTACGACATAGGCGATGCCAGGCCCTGGCGTGATAGCCAAAACAGTAGCCGCGAGAACGAATGGAATTAAGTCCACAGAGTCAACACAGTTTAGGAGGGCCCTTTAGCGGTAAGTGCATTTTTTTGAACACCTCAAGACTAGGTGTCTAGACTAGAGTTAGAGAAAGTTTAGCACTCTAATTATTTTAGTTTTTAGTGCTCCGAGCCTTTGCCTTTAGACTCAATTTTTTTCTGCTTCAACTCCATGGTCTCGGACAACACCACTTCATTAAGATCGTTAGACTTTAATGTTTTAATCGTCAAGAAGGGAAAAAGCCCCCGTTATCACTAACGAGGGCTAGGCTTACTGGGTGGCGCTAGGTGGAATCGACCGGAGCAGATGATTCCTGAATCTAGGTCGATAGAAGTCAATTACACAGCTATTGCTTTGCGACCATCAATGCTGATTGAGCCAGCACCTGATGAAGCCAATACCAATAAGCCACCAGTTACGGCAATATTCTTGAAGAATAATAGCTGAGCAATGAATGCGGCATCAGCGGGCGCAGCCCAGAATGCGTGACCCGCAATGCTTGCCAAAATAGTGAAGAGGGCCAACCCAACTGCAGTAAAACGTGTGTGATAACCAAGAATCAAAGCAAGGCCGCCCAAAACTTCGATGGCAATAACCACCCAAACCAATAGAGTCACTGCAGGTAATCCAAGAGAGGCAAAATAGCCTGCTGTGCCCTCAAGCGCCATCATCTTATTTAGGCCGGCCGGCAGAAACAATACGGCAATAGCAATACGACCTAGTAAATTTAATATGTTTTCAAAGTTCTTCATATCGTACCTTAATAAAAATTAATCAAGAGTTCTTAGAGCTTGTTGTGACTACCATCGAAAAACGGCTGATTCTTGCTTAGACCGCAAGAGCACCAGCAGTAAGACTGTCCAGCAGTCACTTCTACGGCATAAGGTGCTTTTTTTTGGGGGGGGCGATGGGTTCATAGCGTTTCCTTTAGCTAATAAAAATAGATTTAAGGGTTTTGAGTGAATTCTCAATTTCTTTCATTTGATTTTTTGACAGCTTCTGGAATGCCAGTCCAAGGTGTTGCAGATGCTCTGGAAAGGCCTTTTCAAATATCTTTTGGCCCTTGGCTGTCAACTTGAGTAAGTGACTACGAGCATCATCAGGGTTTTCGAGGGTCGCGATAAAACCTTTTTGAACCATACGCTCAACAACGCCGGTAAGAGAGCTCTTAGAAATCAATGTTTTTTCTCCTAATTGCTTATAGGTCATTGGCGGCTGATTGGCTAATGTGGCAATTACATCAAACTGGACGGGTAAGAGACCTAGCCCCCGGATATGGGTAGACGAGTAGCCTTCGAACCCTTGATAGGCTCTGGCGAGTTCTTTGATGATAGACAGAAAGTTCATATGCGTACTAATATAGTTCATATATTGACTAATTGCAAATCACTTACAGGTTTAGTGATTTGTCGTTTTAAACGACATCACAGCCCAAATAAAAACCACCCGAAGGTGGTTTAATGAATCTTGGTGGCCCGGAGCGGAATCGAGCGAGGCCGAAGATACTTAATCTAACGAGACTTGATTAAATTAAGGCGAGGTTTTGGATGTCGCAATACCAAACATCCTTCTTAAGAAAATAAGTTGATAATTAACGCGCTCCTTGAGCAAGCCATTAACCGTCTCGCTATTTTCAGAGAAACTTCTCATCACATCATCTTTTAGGTTGTAGATTGGCCAATTCGCGTGACCTTCCAGATTGGGATTGCCAGTCTTAGCAAACTGAGCCCAAATCGCGGACATTTTTTCAGACATCGCGATATCTCCGGGATCATTTTTGTCCGTAATTGGATACCAATATTTTGGCCAAATACCTTTTTTCTTGAGTTCAGCTGTTGCTTCTTCAATACGAGCGCAACGGTTCTCGCCAGACTCGACGATCTTTGGTGCTTGTGGCATTAAGGCATAACTTCCAAATACATAATTAATTTCAAAAGTATGCGGGACACCAGGATAAGCGGGGCGAATATTTTTGGTTAAGTAATCAAAATAGTAGGCATAACCTGGCGCAATACCATTCATACTGTCGGCCAATAATTTAGTACTACCCCGATACAACATATCGCCCAAGGCATCAGATGCTGCAATGCATTTGTCTCGTACGTTGCCATAGAGTTTCTCAAGAACCTTTGGATCTTCATGAAACTTTTTGGTAAGGTCTGCCATAGAGGGTTGGCTAGGAACCAAAAAACTTGAGTCCCACGAGTTAGTCCCAATCATGAAAGGCACCTTTGCCTGCTGGCCTGCAGCAAATAGAGGGATGGGATCCCCTTTAAGAATTTGACCATCAATAAAGGGACCGCCAAAGTCTCCCTCTTCAAAATTAGCTGCGGTAAGGATTAATTTATTAGTAGGTAAGCTTCTCAGCTCCTCTAATGACATCACCTTCAGTCCCGCCATAAACTTTGCGGATACCTCTGTTTCCGGAGCCATGCCCAGACGTTTTTCTGTCATATGACGCAGTGGACTTTGTTGGGCGCTTTGAGCAATTGCCTTGTGAAATAAGCCCCTGGCGGCTTCTGACACCATCAACCAAGTGACGCTTCGGCCACCGGCTGACTCACCAAAAATAGTGACATTGTTTGGATCGCCACCAAATGCGGCAATATTTCGCTTGACCCACTTGAGAGCAGCAATTTGATCCATCGTGCCATAGTTACCGACTGGCTCGCCTTTGGATTTAGCCTCTTCAATCAGGTCTTTGGTTGCAAAAAAACCTAATGCGCCTAAGCGGTAGTCAAACGTGACGACGATGGCACCATTCTTAACCAAGTTGATGGGTGTAAATTGCGGGTCCCTTGCCCCATCTACTAACAATCCACCACCATGTATCCAAACCATGACAGGTGAATTTTTACTTGGCTGTTGAGGTGCAAAAACGTTTAGTTTTAAACAATCTTCATTTCCTGGAAGGTCAAGTCCAGTGCTCAAATTTTTGACGATAGGTTGTGGACAAGAATCACCAAATTGACTGGCATCGCGTGTGCCACTCCATGGTGCAGATGGCTGTGGAGGGCGCCAACGCAAGTCGCCAACGGGTGGGGCTGCGTAGGGAATGTTTTTGAATGCAACCATGTTGTATTCGGTTGCCCCTTGAAGCAGGCCGTTTTCAACTTTTACCACTGGCCGGTCAGTTGCATGCGCAACAGCAGAAAGAAGACTCAATAAAAGTATAGTGAATTTATTCATTTACGACTGTCTTATTCGAATCGTTGCGTGGATGGTGAACTGTCTAGATTTTAATAGGCTTTAAAGCTTTATCGATCGTTTTGATGGGGATTGCCTTCTCGCTAAATCGATTCGCGAACCGGGCCGCCAAAAGCAAAAACCCCGGCGCGAGGGCAGGGGTTTTTCAGATTCGGAAGGTGGCCTGGTGCGGAATCGAGCGAGGCGCGCGGATGCCTCACTCTTTTTCTAGCCCTTCGGACAAGCGTTCGATAAAGGTTTACCGGCGATCCGGTCCTTTACCCACTCAAGATAGATAGGCGCCGAAACACCGGGAGTTGTGAAGTGCGTTTGCTCACCCTGCAGCTGAATTCTTCCTACATTTGCACCCATAGCGCACATCTGCTTTTGATAAATCTCATGCATGATCGGTGGGACCGTAACGTCTTTTGTCCCCCAATAAATCACAACGGGTGCAACTGGTTTGACGGGATTGACGCTTCCAGCAACAAACGACTTTACCCATGCCAAAGAATTGCTAGCTTGGGGTTTTAAAAGAGATTTGTAATTATCGCCGTAGGCATAGTTAAAGGTATCTGCCATCACATGAACACACTTATTGCTAGATAATTGATCGGCGGCTTTTGCACCTTCCTCAGTCAGCACGTCGGTTAACTTCAGATCGGGGTTTGCTGCCTGAGCACCCCACAGGCCCATCATAAAATGGGTAAACAAAAATACATTTGGAACATTTGCTGCCGTAAACTCCTTCATGAGCTTAGCTGCGCCCGCCTCATCAGTCGGAATTTTTGGCAGCATGGCCGCGACATCCTCTGGTGCTAAAGCAACAAAGCCAAGGTACTCTAGGTTGTCAGACGCAGTCCCTTGCTGCGCTTGGTACTCCGGAATGCTTGCCGCCGCAATCGCTGCGCCCCCTCCCTGAGACCATCCGTAAAACACGGTCTTTTTTCCGGCACCAACTTCCATCATGGAGCTAGCTGCCCTTGCAGAGTTAATCACATCTCTACCATTCGTTCCCGCCACGGCATATTGATGTTTGCCACCACCGCCAAGCCCTTGATAATCGGTTGCCACAACAACATAGCCTTCATCAATAAACTCTTGACCATTTGGAATTCCATAGTCGGTCCAAGAGTTGCCCGTCATTAGAAAATACTGATTGAGTGGACGAGTTGGGTCAGTGATCTGGGAAGGGCCACAGTTCTGAGCAGAGCCAGTTGTGCCGTGGGCCCATGCCAAAATAGGTCTACCTTCTTTTGGAGCTGGTCCAATGGGGGCTATCACGAGCCCCGTGGCGATCGTCTTACGCCCGCCAACATCAGATGAAATATAGGCAATTCTCCAAGCCTGCGCTCCTTTGAGTGAGGTCTTAATTTCCTCTTTTTTAATTACTTGCCCCAATTTGCCATCTGGACTCATTTGCATGACTGCCGCATAAAAAGGAGGAAGCGCAGGCTCTGCAAAGACGCTAGAAAGCGTGAAAGACAAGCACACAAAGACTAGACTTTGAAGTAATGATTTCATGTCGTAAATATCCGAGGATTAACCTGGAAAATGTTAACAAAATATTGAATAGTCAGTGACTAAGGGGCATCAAATAGCGAAATGAAAAAAACACCGTATCCCCGCCGCAGGGAGACCTCTGGCGCAACGCTGAAGCCATAGAGCGAGCGGACAAAGGTTCGGCTTTAAAGGCATGATCTGGACCAGTTTGCCGAAATATTTCGTAGACTACACCAGAGACAGGGGAATCGCGGCATGTTAATAACGGTGCAAGGTATAGGGACGTCTCTGGCGGCAACAAGACACCGGTTCCTCGCCCGTCTTGTACCCAAATTTTTAAACCCGTCGCTTTGTTGATGCTCGTCAATAGCGCCTTAAATTGCTCAGGCGACGAGTTACCCTTAAAAAATGCAGATATATACACAGGTTTATCGATCAGTCGGTGAAGCTCTCTGACATCCCTAATAAGAAAGCGACCCAATGTTGACGCATCTTTAGCAGATCTCCAACGACGATCATCGATCTCTAATGGCAGATACCATCCAGAGAGACGATCTTTTGGAATGTTTGATATCCATGTGCGCGCCAACTGAATATTCGCTTCGGTACTACGCAAAAAATAAGGCTCAAGTAAGTCAGATGTCACTTCCAGCGCAGGAAATACCTCTGGGTCAGCGTAGAGCCCAATGACAATGTTCAAGTTTGCCTCAAGCGCTTCTTGCACGCGCCGGTCAAGCCAATCTCGGGGTGCTCCGGCCGAAAAACTATCTCCGTGACGCGTCCACTGCAATACGAGTGTGTCGAATCCTTGTTGCCGCAACGACTTGAATGACCTCGGCCAAAACGAATCGGATACGGTCATGTCACGAAGCTGCGGTTGGTAGATGACTCCGGTCAAGCCATACGCTAGACCGTGTAGTCCACAAAACAGTAGTGCACAAATAAAAGAGGAAGCCACGCGCCTCATCACCATCTGACTCCTAGTGTCATGAGCCCCGCGAAACCATCAGTTTGATATGTTTTGATAGTGCGCTGTAACTCAACGCCAACGTAGTAACGACTTGCATAAGCACTGTAACGTGATTGATTCGCCCACACATTCCACCGAACGCCAGCGCCGACACGGATATCCGGACTGGATTCATTGCTTACTTTGCTACCAATGAGTCGCAAATATGGCTCGACCGTTTGACCTTCCGCTACTTTACGGTGGTATCCGACACGATAATCTGCTGTGAGTGCATAGGCCTGATTCGCCAAATAATAGGCTGCATCTAAATACAGATTTTGCGCGACCCACCCCTCACCGGTTGGACGCCAGTCATCACTGTACTTTCCGCTATTCAAAAAGGAGGCGCTAACACGCAGCATCGTATTCGATGCTGGGCTAGAGCCATTATCAAGTGGCAGTTGTTTTTCAACAGCAAAATAAATGACTTGGCTTGAAAACGGTTTCCAGCGCAAGCCGAGTCCTAAAACAGGGTCATAGATTGGCACTGCAGAGTACTGACCCCCGCTGCCGCTAAATACCCGCGCATAAGCCGAGATCGTCTTACCGTCATTGACTGCTGGGTTCCCAAGACGGTAGTCGAGCTCGAGTTGTGAATAACTCTTGAAGTCCTGCCCTGGAACGGGCGACTGCGTTGACGCCACCGGTGCCGTACCCACTAAGGCGTCGAGACTTAATGTCCACCGCCGAGACAAATCTTCATTCATCCTTCGAAGGGAAAACAGGCGCTCCTTCTGCTCAACCGTTATCTCTTGTGGAGGGTAACGCATCAGAGAATCAACGGACTGCTTGATGTACTCTTGCGCTTGCTCATTTTTTCCTAGCTGCTGATTGATATATACAAGTTGCTCAATAAGACGTGTATCGTTTGGACGTACCTTAAGTGCCGCAACCATGTGAACATTTGACGCAACTAGATCATTTTCTCGGTAAAGCAAGAACGCCAACTCCGCTTGCGCCACGCCATTAAAGGGTTCGAGCGTCACTGCGCGCTTTAAAGATGACAACGCTCCCGACTCATCACCAGCTTCACGCTGCCACTTCGCTAACTCTATATAACGATCTGCCAGTGGTTCCATCTCGATCGCCTGCTGCATCGATTCAATTGCCAAAGGCAAACGTCCTCGGCTCTCAGCCTGCGCCTTGAGAGTCCAGTACTCGGCGGTAAGCGTACCTTGCGCCTTGGCATAATCCGCCAGCCAACGCTGAGCATCTTCGATTCTGCTGGCCGCTATCGCTGTCACTGCGGCTGGTAGATAATCTTCAACCCGCATCTCTCGGAGTTGAGAAAGCTGCAGCCAGGAGTGTATTGCCAACGGGTAGTCTTTATTTTGAAATGCGATGAATGCGACAGCACGTTGGTTATTTGGCGACGGATCCAAATGGACAGCCTTTTCAAAGGCGTACTGAGCAAGTCCAGTCAACTGCTGCCTTTGATAACAGTCCCCAAGAACGGACCAATCAATCGCCGTGTATTCCCGGGAGAAATCTCCCAGGACCTGTCTAATCCCAGCACAATTTTTTAACGCTGTAAGAATCGAGACTTGGATGCGGCGCATCTTTGAACTTTCTAATGGCATTGATAGTCGGACTTGATCCGCTCTCGAAACTAGTCTCGGTGCCGTCTCAACAATCAAGGCCAGTCGCTCCAATAATCGCAATCGCTTGTCATCGTACATGCCGCTAAATGGATAACGCGTCATCAGCAAACGCCAAGCAACGGAGAGGTCTCCTGCTTGAATCAAGCGATACGTCAATGGATCCAACAGAGTATCGCCTGTGATGCCAAGATTTTTTATAACCATTTGCCAATCAACATTGGAGGGCAAGGTCTCTCCAGACGCAATGCGTCTTTGCACTTCGGACTCGTAAAATTTTATATTTGAAGGAAAGCGCACTACGTACTTGATGTAGGCTTCAAGATGCTCCCCGACCGTTTGACTGGTAAGCTCTAGCCAATCACGCTCTTTAAGGCTTGATGTGATGTTTTGGCTCTGTTTTGATAGAAATGCTAAGAACGGCTCCTTATCCTTGGCAGATCGCTGCGCAGAGAGCATCCTACTCATCAGCTGTCCGCGTTCCGATGCGGACGCACCCTCGAACGGATAAGCTTTTATTAAAAATTGTAGCGCTTGATCTGAGAATCCTCTAGAGATCAACTGAAACGTTATCGCATCAATTTCCTTTACATTTTTAAGTTCTGCTGCTGGCCAATCCGCAATGATTTGACTCGCACGCGCACCATTGCCCAGACGCAAAGAGAGCATCAGCGTCAGTTGACGCTTAAGATCAGTATTACTAATAAATTGAACTCTGTAGCGATCTAGAAAGTCTTCTTGCTGAGTGGATGCGTCTGCTAATACGCGTAACCACACCGACTCAGAATAGGCCGAAGATATTTCAGGCTTCGTTGCGCGCACTAATTTTCTTAGATCACCAGGATTTTTTCGTAATGATTCGGCTAAGCGGAGTGTCTCACTCGATATGCGCTCGGCATATGCAGCTCTCATTTCCACTAATTTTTGTATATCGGGTGTTTTGAGTAGTTGCACATCGATAACATCAATTGCCTTAGAAGTCTCGCCTCCTGACGCTAATGCCTCTGCGAGGTATTGAGTCAGGATGGGGCTGTTAGGTGCGAGCTCCACCGCTCGAGAAAATTCTTTAACGGCCAGAGAGTGACGATCCTGCCGTAGCGCACGAAACCCAGCATCCATATGCGGGAAAACCATAAACCGCTGGCGTTCGGTCATCCCTTGAGACCAAATTTCTTGAGACCATGCAACCGAAGCGGAAAGGCAAGCCAAAGCAAACAGCACCGTTAGGGTGCGAGAACAAACATCCGCTAGAGAGATGAGGTAGGCTTTCATGTCACCTGAACATGATCAGTAAAACCGCGCTGATGTGATTGAAAATGAACAATCGCGGTCTCTATATCTGGCTGAATGTTCATTTGTAGGTCAATCGCATGATCCAGTGTCTCTTGGGTAATGATGTCTTGTCGAACTAAAAAGTCCCCTAAACGTAAATCTGTGCTGGAGTGCTGCAGCAAAATTGCTGAAAATGCTGCAGCATCGATATGACCAAGCGTCTGTAGTACTTCACCTAGCATAATTTGACGCGAGACAAAGTACGTCCAAATTAACTCACTCTCTTTTTGGGAAACTCGTCCTTGTTCAACAGCACTCATGAGGTCGGCCATAGGATCAATCTGCGAATATCGAGAATATTTCTGCCTTAATCCAACCGTGACCTGACCAATTAATGCGATCACGCAACGCACGCGCATCCCAATCTTACGCCGCAATGCCGAGAGTGCAACCGGGCTGAGCATCGTTTCCGTTGCAACAACCAAACAGTCGTCTTCGAGACGTATCGGGAAAATCGCATAATGTAAAGCGACACTTGCTGGAACAAGCGCTAAGATATTATCTGGCACCTGACTAGGATTAAGCGCTTCAACCACCGTTGCAGCCTGCTCACTCAAACATTCGGCTAACTGCCAAGGGCTGATCCTCTCACTATGCACCAACCAAGTGCCTAAGCGCATACCTTGCGGCTTTTGCTCCACCGCGTTGATTATCTCGGTTTCAGACAGAATCCCGCGCTGGACAAGTATTTGACCAATCATCCGCCGAGCACGAGAAATCTCACCAATTAACGGAAAATCATGGGTCGTTTTATCCCACGCCACTCGTCGTGGGCTTCCATGCTGAATGACTTGTTTGATCGCACGCCAGTTGGCTAAAAAATTAATATAGTTACCGAGGAACATCCGTGGGAGCGACAGAAGTCCTTGGATCAATCCATAAAATTGAGTAACAAATACGGCGCGCTGAACTGCTCTGTTTAACATCAATACCGCATTGATCCATAAAAGTACAACTAAAAGTTCGCTTTGCTCGAATACGGACAAAAACCTATACGCGTCTGGCCAAAGAACTTCATACAGCCAAAGTAAGAAAATCTGTAAGAGAATTAGGTTTGCCGCAAAACTAAAGAAATTAGTCAACACTCCTTTGCGATCACGCCAAAGGAAATAGTTCATCAGCCAGCCTTTCGTCCAACGATGGGTAACGTACCCTTGAAAGACAATGCCGATGATCCAGCGAGACTTCTGTCTTACTGCAGTCTCAATCTTATTTGGAAAGAACTCGCGCACGCATATGACGTTAGACTCCCGAAAGCTTTGTCCCATGATGCGGGTGGACTTCCATTCACTCTTGGACGAGTCAAGGACTGGAAAACGTACAAAAATTTCTTTCAACCCATGTTCTTTTAGGCGAAATCCAATGTCGTAATCTTCTGTCAAACTTTGTGTATCAAACGCGATCCCATCGCCATCTACAAGCAGGGTATCAATTGCGCGACGGCTAAAACAGGTGCCCACTCCAGCGCTTGGCACTTGACCAACCAATGCTTCGCGAAGAGGCACGTCCTTTGTGTGTAATTCCGTAAACTCGTCTATGTAATGCATCCCGATAAAGTCATACCATTTACGTTCAAACGGATATACCGGCACTTGAATCAAATCTTTACGATCAACCAAGTAGTTAAATAGACGTAACTCAAGTGGTGAAACAACATCCTCTGCATCATGCAAAATAAATCCAGCGAACTCAAAATTAGCGCGACGTTCAAATTGCATAATGGCATCAAGCACGTTATTTAGACAGTCTGCCTTGCTTGTTGGCCCCGGGCGGGCGCAAACAACTTTGTGGACGTTTGGAAACCGAGCACAAATTTCATCGACATCACGCTGAGTGTCGGGGTCGTTGGGGTATGTTCCAACAAAAATATGATAATTTTCGTACACGAGTGTTCGCGCAGCGTTATCTGCCATCGGTCCGATCACCCCGGTCTCGTGCCACGCTGGCACCATAATTGCCAGTGGTTTTTCCGGGATACTAAATAATACGGACTGTTCCGCGCGTGACTTGCGACGAAATATCGTCAAATTGCGCCAAACGGAACGTCCCCAATGCATAACATCGATGAATAAATCATCGATACCACTGAGCGCTATGACACAAGCGACAAAGATAACGGCGTATTTGAGCGCAAACAGATACAGCGAAAAATAATCGACGAGCGGCATCATCACCTAAAAAAATACCAAATCTGTTTGCGTTAGATCAAAACCACGTCGGGTGTGTGCGAACAATTTAAGTTAAATTGAATTGAATTCATTATGGCAAGTGTATGCTAATGTAATCTTGCATAGGGTCAACTGGATAAGTCTCATGAGCAACCGGATTATCACGAGTATTGTGCCCTGCTTACTACTTGGTCTGAGCCTTAGCGTTCAGGCTAGCTCGACGCTGGAGCGTGTTAAAGACTCCAAGGTGTTAAATGTCTGCATCTGGCCTCAATATCACGGCATTACCTACACAAATTCACGCACTGGGGTGTTACAGGGTGTCGATATCGATATGTCAAAGGCATTCGCCGAGGATCTTGGCGTGAAGCTCAATTACGTTTCGAGCAGCTTCGCATCTTTTATTCAAGACCTTGAATCTGACAAATGCGATATAGCCATGATGGGAGTAGGTATAACGCCTGCTCGATCTGAACGCTTGGCCTTTTCGCGTCCTTATCTACGTAGCGATATTCTTTTCATTACCACCCGCTCGAACCAGCAGCTAAATTCCATCGATGATATCGATAAACTAGGTGTCGTGATTGCAGTACAGAAAGGGACGCTGATGGAACCTTTTTTACGCGCTAGACTGAAGTCCGCCACGCTCACTGTGACGACTAAACCCGGCGAACGCGAGCGAGAAGTCGAATCGGGACGTGCTGATGCATTCGCAACTGACTACCCTTACTCTCAAAAAATGCTGGCAGATACGGACTGGGCAAAAGTTATCGTCCCGGAGAGGCCCTGGCAGCAAACCGATTATGCCTATGCAGTGAAGAAAAATGATCCAATATGGCTCAACACAGTCGACGAGTTTTTAGCGAAAGTAAAGAAAGATGGTCGACTCGAGGCTGCAGCAAGGAAAAACAATTTAACGCCAATCTTAATTCGAGATTGATGCATGAATGCTGACACGGTATCGTTGCTCAATCCACGACTTGTACGTAGCTTGATCATCGGTGCGGGACTGCTCATCTTGAGCGTCATTTGGGGGGGGACCGTTTACTTACGTCATACCCTTGCTCAAAATTTTGAAGAGCGGTTAGAAGAGCAGCTAAAGACAGAGACTCTCTATCTAGATGATCACATCGAGAGATCTCTTGACTCAGTTACCAGCAAGCTTCAGGCCGCTGTTGTACAGAGTCAGGCGCAACAAGATCTTGAATTTAAACCAGATGCATTGAGCAGACTCATTGAAAGTGACCTGATTATCCGCAGTATCTCTATTGTCAATGATCGTAACGAAGTAATTGCGAGCTCAAACACATCAAATATCGGTCAAATAATCCCACAAAAGCTATTTGGCCATGTAAGGTCACACCCGCTCGTGACCCAGGCCCAATCGCGTTTCGGCCCTATATTCAACGCGCGCGATATTGCTGGCATCAAACAAGGTAATACTGCATCTTCGTTACAACGAGCCCTTTTGGTATCACTTCCGTTCGAGCATAAAGGACAGATTTTTTCTTGGGTTGCTACGATCAATGTAAGTTACTTTGAAAATTTTTGGAATCGTATTGGGCATAGCGAATCAATTGAAATATTGCTCCTTGATAGCCAAGGCAACTTGATACTGAATTACCAACCAAAGGCACCAAATCAACAAACGTTAGTAGAACGATTGCTTCAAGAGACCGAACGTCATCCAATCGGCATGTTCTATTTTGGCGCAAATGATCAGTTTTTGGTGTCGTATCGATTTGCTGGAAAGCAACCAAAGATTTTTGCGCAGGTTGCAGATCGCCAGGCGCTCAGCGAGCCAGCTCGTGAGCAAGGCATGCAGCTAACAAGCTTAGCATTTATGCTTAGCGTGATCCTCTTGGCGATCATCGCAATGATGTATCGTGGCTACTTGCGATACGAACAAGCCGCAATTTATTCGCAAAACATGTTTACCGCGATCACGTCTCACGTGATGATGAGCCAGTCTACTGTTGATGGCCGCATCGTCGATGTGAACGCCCCATTCTTGCAAGTCACAGGATATCAGCGAAAAGACCTCATTGGACAGAATCACCGAATACTCAACAGTGGTGCGCAAACGAAAGATTTTTACGAAAAATTATGGCACACAATCGGTCACGGAAATATCTGGAACGGCACCTTTAGAAATCGCACATTTGACGATAGGCTAATTTGGGTCAAATCGACGATCATCCCTTTTAAAGACCAATGGGGCAAGGTATATCGATACGTCGCTCTCTATAGCGACATGACCGACGCAATCGAAGCTTCAAAAAAATTCGAACAGGAGCGCTTGCTGCGTGAGTCATTAGAGGAGCTCAATCATACTCTGCAAACATCCGCTAACACCGATGCACTAACCGGGACAGTAAATCGCCGAGGACTTGATGCATTCATTCGCCGCGCACAAAATGAGGGTGCGATTGCAGACAGTCCTGTGTCTGTATTAGTACTCGATATTGATCATTTCAAAAAAATCAACGACACCTGGGGCCATGCAGCAGGCGATGAGGTACTAAAATCAGTTACGCGGCGCTGGTCTGAGCAAATTCGCGCTTCCGACGTTCTAGTACGGCTCGGCGGGGAAGAATTCGCAGTTATTCTTGTGCGATCAGATGTACTAGAAGCACGACAAGTTGCGGATAAAATCTTAAGCTTCACACGCTCAACTCCGGTACGATGCCAAGTCGAGGGTAGACTCATGAACATCTCTGTGACGATCAGTATTGGGATAGCGAGTGCTCAAAGTCTGCGCGACACCGACATTCAAGTGTTGATTGGCAACGCGGATCGCGCGCTTTACCGCGCAAAAAGTGCTGGGCGCGATCGAGTAGAAATAGCGTAGCTTAATGGTTAGCTAGGAAACGAATGAAAATACTCGCTCTGCGCATGTGGCTACCTGTTCTTATCTTTGCCCTCGCATCGACAGCCACCCCTGCTCGATCACAACCCATTACGATTGCCTTTGACGGTGGTTTCTCGGTCAAGACGAATACCGCTCCCCAAGCGATCGCCCTAGGCATGCAGATTGCAATTGATGAGATCAACGCAAGCGGCGGAGTTTTAGGTGGACGCCTGCTGACAATCAAAACGACCGACAACCACGGACTAGCCACGAGAGCCAGAGATAACTTTGAACTGCTCTCTAATGATCAATCTGTGATTGCAGTGTTTGGCGGAAAGTTTAGTCCAACAATCATCGAGACGATGGAGTTGGCCGATCGCTTGAACCTACTCTCAATAAGTGTTTGGGGCTCAGCAGATCAGATCACTGACTCAAACCCAGTGAATCCTTTTGTCTTCAGACTGTCACTGAAAGACGAGTGGGCAATTAGCGCAATGTTGCGTCATGCCAAGCTGCGTTACAAAGCGGCTCGCGTTTGTACGATCTTGCCTAACACTGCTTGGGGACGGTCAGGCGACTGGGCGATTCGCAGGGATGCTCCGAAGTTCTCGATCGAGGTTGTAGCCCAACGTTGGTATAACTGGGGTGAAAAAAGCTTTGCGCCTGTTTATCAGAGATGTCTTGAGCAAAACGCGGATGCGATAATTTTAATTGGCAATGAGCAAGAAGGATCCTTGTTAGTGGAGGCATTGTCTGAAGTCTCACGTAGCAAGCGACTGCCCGTTGTTTCACATTGGGGCGTAACAGGGGGCACTTTGCAGGGCCTAATAGATAATGGGGTTACGGATATGCAGTTCGATATTATCCAAACCTTTACATTCATATCAAATTCGCGCCCACGTGCTGTCATGTTAAGTCAAGGGGCGATGAAGCATTTGCAAGTCGCATCGTCAAAGAAAATTCCAAGCCCTGTCGGAGTCGCTCAAGGGTACGATATGGTTCACCTACTCGCACTCGCAATTAATCAGGCTAAATCCACCGATCGCACTAAAATTCGTGATGCATTAGAAAATTTGCCGCCGTTCTCTGGCGCGATACGAGATTACGACCCAGCATTTTCGAAAGCACGGCACGACGCACTGTCCGCAGACCAAGTGTTATTTGTTCGAATTAATGCGGCAGGTGAGCTGATACCCCTCGAAAAATGATGAAAGAACAATCACTCAGGGAACAAATTAGTGCCGGCATGGTTCGAATCATCGGACAGTCCGTAGCGTCGACCCTATTACTGATGGTGCTAGGGTTATTTTCTGTGACGTATTTTCTTTTCGACAAAGACATTGATAACCACAGAAAAATTATTAGTACGCGTATAAGCACAGAGATTACATCTCTCGCCCGCGAACTCGACTCCTTAGCGAGCTCACCATTAATTTGGACTGCCCTAACGGACACGATGGATCGAGACGCATTCCTAGTTCCGCTTGTCGACAGTATCAACAGGAACTCGTCTTATCAAATTGAAGTCTTGGATTACAAGGGACGCAGTTTTATTCAAGCTAGTCGTCCGCTTATTAAACACTCTCTCATGGGCGACTTCATCAACACTCAAGCACTCAACAATAGCGCCGGTACGCGCATTATGCCGTTGCCCGATCTGGGAAGTTTTCTGTTAATGATGGTGCCGATTCGGTCGCCTCAAACACAATCGACCGTTGGATTTCTTTTGTTGACCTACAGCGTCGATCGGACCTTAGCGCAGCTTGGCCTACCTCCGTCACTGGAAGTTACAGTCCGATTGAACAACTCAACTGAGAGTGCACCCGAAAGCTCATTTTTTCAAATCTCTCGATCAGCAACGACAACTATCTCGGCTCCGAATTTTTCAGCGCCATTAAATGTAACGGTATCTGAATCGATCCGTAGTGTATTGCTGCTATTTCTCGGCATCTTTTGCGCTGTCCTCTTGGTCGGATGGTATTCCGCGAGGCGCGCTCGTCTCTTGGCATACGATTTCTCAAAAAAGACCCTTGCAAGTTTTGAGGATCTGGTTGGCTTTAGCAAGCAAATCATTTCTGGAGCCCCAATTCAAGACGAGCTCGAGGATGCTGAAAATGAGATTTCGGCAGTTAAGAATTCACTTCAAAAACTATTGTTGGATCAGGCGCAATCTTTAGAACAGCTGCGTGCCTCCGCACGATTTTTTACAACTGCTGGCGAGGCCATCATGATCACCGACCGCAGCGGAATGATCGTTGATGTGAACCCAGCACTCCTCAATATCACTGGATACAGCCGCTCCGAGCTACTCGGACAGAAAGGAGGTAAGCTCTACCGCGAGCAGAGCGATCGTCCCTTTGATCTGAAGATTGTTGAAGCATTGAATCGTCATGGGATCTGGAAAGGCGAGACACAATGTTTTGACAAGAGCGGGCAGCCGGTTGCTGTCCGGTTGACCGTATCGCGCGTGTTTGATGCGGAAAATCAAGAACAAGGGCAGGTCACAATCTTTACAGATATCCGCGGGTTGAAAGCGGCTGAAGAGCGTTTGCGAAAGTATGCCTACCAAGATTCGCTCACCGGGCTGGTTAATTACCGCGCTTTTTCAGAGGCGATTACCGAACGCCTCAGCGCACCAGATGCAGACCAGCGACCGTTTCTCTTAATGTTTATCGATCTCGATCGACTTAAACAAATCAACGACGCATTTGGGCATGAAAAGGGTGATGAGGCGATCAGGGCGGCAGCAAGTCATTTAACGCTTGCCTTACCCTCAACATCACTCATTTGCCGTCGGTCTGGAGACGAATTTTTGGCTTTAGTCGAAATTCGATCGTTAGAAGATATGGCAGATCTCAAGCCTGAGTTAAGTCGAAAACTCAGTGACTTCATTATCCCTGTCGACGAGGATAGTATCCGTGGCAGCTTAAGCGTCGGAATTACCGCCTACCCGTTTCATGGCCAGACTTTTAAAGCGCTATTGCAACAAGCCGATGCAGGCCTTTACGAGGCCAAGCGCAGTCTAGGTAGCAAAGTGGTGTGGTTTTCAGGTGAGCTTCAAAGCAAGATCGTGCGAAAACTTGATATCGAGGCGCACATTGACGCTGCGATTCGTTCGGGACTTATTCAACCCCACTATCAACCCGAGTTCAATATGCGCACCGGCGAGGTGGTCGGTTTCGAGGCGCTTGCTCGGTGGAATGACCCTGTTTTAGGCCGTGTATCTCCAGATGAATTTATTCCAATTGCCGAAGATCGACATATTGTTGATAAATTGACTGCTTCGATTGTAAGACAAGCATTAATCGATCTTCCCCGACTACAAAAGATAAATCCAAAGTTAACGATCGCTGTGAATATTGCTCCGCAACTCTTTCACGATAACAAGCTGGTGCGTTTGCTTAACGACAACATGGAGTTAGTTAATCATGATCTGTCTGGTCTTCAGATTGAAGTAACGGAGAGTCAACTTCCTATTTCAACGCAAAGTATCATCAATCAACTTAAGGCCGTACGAGCCATGGGTATTAAAGTGGCGATCGATGATTTCGGGAAAGGGCACTCCTCATTTTCAAGACTCGCCAATCTGCCACTTGATAAGCTCAAAATTGACGCATCGTTTGTCGCAGGCTTGGGCGATGGAATTCAAGAGAAGATCATCGATGCAATTTTGAGTCTTGCAAACGTCTTAAATCTCTCTGTGACCGCCGAGGGTGTAGAAACCGAGGAGCAGAAGCATGCGCTCATTAGAGCGGGCTGCACTAATGCTCAAGGGTGGCTCTTCTCAAAGGCAAAACCCATTGATGAAATCCTCGAGATGGATCTTGCTATTCCCAAAGTACGATCGCTTCATCCACCAGATTTACGCTAAATCTATCATGTCACAAAATTTAGACCTTGACGTTGTCACGAGAGTCCGCGCAAGCTTCGAGAAGCAAAATGCAATGCATCTCATCAAGGCAGTCATGCCTGTCGTTGAGAAGGGTTTGACCGAAATCCA
>JACCED011117351.1_pt1 | contig 23766 bp, 19 predicted proteins | sample 7455021 | NCBI WGS metagenome assembly JACCED01 (sample SAMN15323456, study PRJNA562643) | freshwater metagenome | isolation source: river surface water | place: USA:Blue River Watershed | collected 2017-08-19
CCAGGTCGAGACACTGGCACACCATTCCCAGGTCGCCGGGGAATCATTGTTTGCGCATGTGCTTGCTGCGGCGCCAATGTCCCCATCGCACCGAATGCACTCACTGCAAACAGAAAAAAACGCCGAGAAATTTTTCTTTTGGTGTCACGCACTTGAGCTAACTCCGCAGTCATCCAAAGGCAACACCTCACTCGTCTGCTTTGCCTTGCGGTCAATCGCACGCTGTCCGAAAGGGCGAGGAGCTGCCGTTGCGCATCCGAAGCATGATGGTGATGCCGCCGGCTGCCCAGTTGGACCAGCCATGGCACGGCTATACTTTTTCTCTATGCGGGAAATAATTCCGATAAGTGGAATTTTTAATTCCCTCGCCTCACCACCTCACTTTCCCAGAGGAACCGATGACAAGCGATTCGAAGGAACAGACCCTGACCGGGCGTGTGGCCCTGGTGACCGGCAGCGCCAGGCGGATCGGCCGCGCGATCGCGCTCGAACTGGCGTCGCGTGGCGCAGCGGTGGTGGTGCACGCACGCAGCGACCGCGCCAGTTGCGAAGAGACCGTCAGATTGGTCCAGGCTGCAGGCGGCCGCGCACGGATCCACCTGGCGGACATCTCGGTGCCTGAGGAGGCGAAGCGGCTGGTCGACTTCGCAGTCGCCGAATTTGGCCGTCTCGACATCCTGGTGAATAACGCGGCTGTCCGGCGGACGGTGAAGCTGGACCAGATGGGCCCAACGCAATGGCGGGAGGCCATGGGTGTTGTGCTTGACGGCGCCTTCTATTGCGCCCACGCAGCCTATCCACACCTGGGCCAGCACGGAGTTGGTCGCATCATCAACATCGGTGGCGTCACCGCCCACGTGGGCGCCCGCGACCGCGTGCACGTCGTTGCGGCGAAGGCGGGACTGGTCGGTTTGACCAAGGCGCTGGCACTCGAACTCGGACCTCGTGTCACTGTCAACTGCGTGGCGCCTGGCCTGATCGAGGATCCGGCCGACGAAGCTGAAGCCACCCGGTTTCGCCGTAACCACTTCCCGCCCGAATCCATTCCCATGGGCCGCACCGGTGTCCCTCAGGACCTCTCTGGCGTCATCGCCGCTCTGAGCAGCGACCATTTCTCCTGGGTGACCGGGCAGACGGTGCACGTCAACGGCGGAATCTTCCTGTGCTGACCCAGCGGATCGCCGAGCACATAGCGACGGCGCAACAGCGGGCGCTGCCGCCAAACGTCATTGAGAAGGCCAAGCTTCACGTTCTAGACACCGTCGCTGCGATGGTGTCCGGCACGCAGCTGGAAGCGGCTGGCAAGGCAATTCCTCTGGCTTTGTCTTTCGGAGGGCATCCGGACGCACTGGTCATTGGAACGAGCACTCGCGTCGGCGTTCTGCACGCGGCTCTTGCCAACGGCATGCTGGCGCACGCCGACGAAACCGACGACTCCCACGCTCCCTCCCTCACGCATCCGGGTTGCGCCATCGTGCCGGCGGCTCTGGCGGTGGCGGCCCGTGAAAACGCCCACGGGCAGGCCTTGCTGCGTGCGGTGATCGCGGGTTACGACGTGGGGCCGCGCATCGCCGAGGCGCTGGGCGGCGTCGCGATCTTCGACCGCCACCACAGCTCCCATGCCATCGGCGGCGTCTTCGGAGCGGTGGCTGCGGCCACGGCCCTGCTGCGCCCGGACACGCGCCAGGCCGTGTGCGCGCTGGCCTACGCCGTTCAGCTCGCATCGGGCAACACTTGCTGGCGACGCGACCCCGACCACATTGAGAAGGCCTTCGACTTTGGCGGCATGCCGGCGCACAACGGCGTGCTGGCGGCCATCATGGCCTCCCAGGGCTTCACCGGTGTTGCCGACGCCCTGGAAGGAAAGCCGGGATTGTTCGCGGCCCACCCGGCCACTGCGCGTCCGGAGCTGGCTGTGGAACTGCTGGGCGAGCGCTTCGAGGTGATGCGCACTGCCATCAAGAAATGGTGCGTGGGCTCGCCGATCCAGGCGGCGCTAGACGCGCTGGAGCTTCTGTTGCAGGAGCACCGCTTTACCGCGAGTGAAGTCGAGCGCATCGTCGTGGCGCTGCCGCGCGCGGCTGCTCCGGTGGTGGACAACCGGGCCATGCCCGCCGTGAACCTGCAGCACCAGCTGTCGCTCATGTTGCTCGATGGCGATGTGACGTTTCACTCGACCCACGACATGCAGCGGTTCAACGACTACGCCCTGCTTGCCCTGCGCCGCCGGATTGCTATCGACCCCCAGGACAACGCAGAGTTTGAAAGCCACCCGCGCCAGGCAGTCGTTCACGTCCACCTGGTCGATGGCCGCGTTCTGACACAGCGTGTGAAGCACGTGCGCGGCACCCCTGAGAACCCAATGAGCCCGACGGAAGTGGTTCACAAGGCGGTGGACCTCATGGAACCGATCCTGGGCGCACAGCGGGCGCAGGCACTGGCTGACCGCGTTCTGGATTTAGAGCACGTCGCCAATGTTCGAGAGCTCGATAGTCTGCTGATCCCGAACAGCGTCCACGCCTGAGGATCGACCCTGCCATTTACCGATCAGAAATCTGCCGTTACCCTTCATTTCAAACACCAAGGATCGACCATGCCAACTTCCGATCAGAAACTCGTCGTTGCCACCAATCCCCATGGGTCCGGGATGACCCGCCGTGGGGCTATCCTCGCAGTAGGCGTGGGCCTGCATGGCATGGCTCTGGCCCAAGCCGGATATCCGTCGCGCCCCTTGCGCATGGTCATTCCGTCAAGCCCCGGCGGCACAGCAGACCTTCTGGGGCGCTTGGTCGCGACCCGGCTGGCGGAGAGCCTGGGCCAGCCGGTCGTCGTCGACAACAAGGCCGGCGCGAACGGGGCGATTGCGTCTGAGTTTGTGGCACGCGCCCCAGCCGATGGCTATACCCTTTTGGTGGGTGCGATTGCGCCCATCGCGATGGCGCCCATCCTGATCAAATCGACCCCCTATGACAGCTTGAAGGACTTCGAGCCGATCACCTTGGCGCTGGAAGCGAGCAACGTTCTGGTGGTGCACCCGAGCGTGGCGGCCCGCAACGTTGCCGAGCTGATTGCGCTGGCCAGGGCCAAGCCAGCGACGCTGTCCTACGGATCATCCGGCAACGGCACGGCGGGACACCTCGCGACCGAACTGGCAGCCAGCATGGAGGACGTGCAGTTCGTACACGTTCCGTACAAGGGCGGCGGCCCCATGATGGCGGACCTGCTCGCCGGCCACATCCAGTTCGCTTTTGCCTCCTCGACCACCGCACTGCCCCAGGTCGCCAGCGGCAAATTGCGGGCCCTTGCGGTCTCGACGCGCAAGCGCATCAGCGTCATGCCCGACGTGCCCACCATGGCCGAGTCCGGACTCGCTGGCTTCGATGCAAGCGGCTGGGCGTGCTTCCTGGCGCCAGCGGGCACGCCGGCTCCTATCGTGAACCGCCTCAACACGGAGATCCGGCGCGCCATGAACTCGCCGGAAGCACTCAAGTTGCTCAAGGCCGAGGGACTGGAGCCCTCCACGGGCACTCCGGCCGAACTGCGCGCCTTTCTGAGCGCCGAAATCAACAAGTGGCGGCAGGTGGTAAGGGCCCGCGGCATCACCGCGAACTGAAGCCACCTCCCTGGAAGGGATAAAAAAAGCGCCTGATGGGCACTTTCTTGTTGGCTGACTGGCGGAGAGGGCGGGATTCGAACCCGCGGAGGGCTATTAACCCTCACACGCTTTCCAGGCGTGCGACTTAAACCGCTCATCCACCTCTCCGGAGCCTTCGAGTGTATCAGGCCAGGTGGGGGCCCTGACTCAGGGGCCCAACACGCCGGGATATGCGGCATTTCGCCATCCCATGCAATCCGCCGTGACACCTTTCTATGTTGTCAAAACGCCTGTAGTGGCCAGAGTCATAACCACATTGTTATCGTGCCATAGGGCATTGCACCATTGCCAAACGCCAAGGCAACCCGTGAAATATTGCCCTATACAAACCGAGGAGACACCATGCCTGCATCCACCCAACAGAGTCCGCACATTCAGCACGCCAACGAGCGGATGAGTCGGCGCGCCCTCCTGCTCGGGGCTTCGGCTGCACCGTGGATGCTCTCCGGCGCCGTGGCGCAAACAGCAACAGACAGCTACCCCAGCCGCCCGATAAAGCTCATCGTCGGATTCACTCCGGGCAGTATCGGAGACTTGTTCGTGCGCGCCCTCGCGCAACTGATGGCCCCGCAACTCGGCCAACCTATCGTGGTCGATAACAAGCCGGGCGCCAGCCAGGTCATTGGCGCCGAGCTCGCGGCGCGCGCTGCGCCGGACGGCTACACGCTGTACCTGGGCACGCAGGGCGGCTTGGTGCTGAACGCGGTCGTGCGCAAGAAGCTGCCCTACGACCCGATCGCGGACTTCTCCCCGATCACCATGATGTTCGTGACACCGATGTACCTGTATGTCAATCCTTCGGTGCCCGCCAAGAACACGGCAGAACTGATCGCGCTGGCCAAATCAAAGCCGGGCAAACTGACCTTTGCTTCGATTGGTCCCATCACCGCTGCGCATGTGCTCGGCGAGATGTTCAAGTCCGAAGCCGGTGTGGACATGCTGCACGTGCCCTTCAAGGGCGGTCCCGAGGCGACCAACGCACTGATTTCGGGACAGGTCGACATCTTCTTCAACGGCAACAACAGCATGGCGCAGGTCAAGCAGGGCAAGGCCCGCGTGATTGCCTCCGCCGGGGTCAAACGCTCCGAAGAGCGTCCGGATCTGCCCACGATCGCCGAGGCAGGTGTGAACGGAGTGGACCTGCTGCCCTGGTTCGGGCTGTTTGGCCCGCCGGGCATGCCGAGGCCGCTGGTCGACCGTCTGAACCGCGAGTTCGTTGCCATGCTCAAGTCGCCGGCGATGAAAGAGCGGGCCACCCAGATGGGTGTCGAGATCGTGACCAGCACGCCGGCCGCACTGACGAATCAGATCAAGGCCGAGACACCCCAGCTGTCGAAAGTGCTGCTGAAGGCGGGCGTGACGCCGGAGTGATCAGTACTTGTCGAGGTTGAAAAACCTGCGCGCGTTGTCGTACATCACCTTCTGGCGGTCCTCAGCCGACATGCCGACCTCCTCCAGCACCTGGAGGCAGGCCGCAGGACTCCAGCACGGGTAGTCGGTGCCGTACATGACGTGGTCGACGCCATAGAACTCGAGCGCGAACCGCACACCCATCGCGTGCGGCGACACGGTGTCGGTGACCATGCGCTTGAGGTAGGTGGTGGGCGACTTGGGCAGGTTGGCCCTGCCGGAGTTCTTGTCCATGCGGCCGGCCTGATAAGGCAAGGCGCCGCCGGTATGGGAAATCACCACCTTGAGGTCCGGATGGCGCTCCATGATCCCCGACAGCACCAGCCGGTAGGCAGACACGGTCACATCGACCACGCGCCCCACGCTTGAATAGAGCGCGCCGTTATAGCCCTCCAGGATGTCTGGGAACTGGGCATCGGTCGGGTGCATGAAGATCGGCAGTCCCAGGGCCTCAATGCGGGCGTACAGAGGCTCCAGGCGTGGCGCGTCGATGTTCTCATGGGGACCCACGCTGCCCGGGATGTTGACGCCCATCAGCCCCAGGCCCACCGCATGCTCGAGCACCTCCAGTGCCACCTGCGTGTCCTGCAAAGGGAGCGCAGCGCTGGCCCACAGGCGGCCGGGGTAGCGACGCTGGGCGCCGGCCATCTCTTCGTTCCAGCGCATCGCGAGCGCCCTGCCCTCTTCCACGGGCACCTCGGAAAAATAGAGTGAAAACGGCCCAATGGAGCAGATCACGTCCACATCGTGGCCCAGAGTCGCCATGTGGGCGAACTGCTCGTCGAGGTCGAACCATTCGGCGTTCTGGCGTGAGCGCCCGGTGGTGCCGGGGTTGCGGCAGAGGTCGTAGCCTCCGTTGGCATTGCGCTCGATACGCGGGTAGGTGGTGCGGCCACTGCGAAGGGCTTCCTCGAACACCGAGCGTGGCCACCAGTGGAAGTGGGAATCGATGATGCGCATGGTTGTGACTTCTTTGGTTTGCGACGAGGCTAGGGATGAATGGAACGGCCCTGGCCATTCTGCTCATTAGCAGCATAGCCGAAGACGGCTCGCAAGCTGGCCATGGCAGACGCGTTCCCGTGCAGGCCCAGGACGGCCTGCACGGAGTCGAGTTCGGCCTCACTGCCAAGCATGCGGCGCGCCTTGTCGATCAATTGGGCGGCGTCGAAGGCACAGGCCGGATCGCCCGGGCTGTCGGTCACCAGGGTCTCGTGGCGGGCGCCGCCGACGCGCACGACCACGCGTGCGGGGAAGGTGTCCGGATACAGCGCGTCGAGCGCGGGGTCGGCCACCACCTGTATCCGCGCTGCCAGAGCCGGCAAGCGCGGATCTTCGGGCCATACCTCGCGCGCTACGTCGTCGAGCAGCGCGGGTTGGAGGGCCGCCAGCGCCAGTTGCCAGGGCGCGTTGACCAGCGTCGCCAGGCGGTTGGTGCGTGGCGGATCGCGATCGAGCATCGCGGCATACGGCGGTGGCACCTGAACCTCGATGGCATCGATCTGTTCGGGCACGAGTTGATTCTGCGCAATCAATTGACGCAGCCCGTGGATGGCTGCCAGCGCCTGCTTGGCCGACGCGTGGGGCTTGATGCTGAGGCCCCGGGTGAGCATCCCCTGAGACGTGAGCTGTTCGGGTGCGGCCAGGTCGCCGCCAACACTTTTCAACCAATCGGCGCTGAGTATTTCCGGGTCGCCGTCGATGCCATCGGCGGCCGCCAGCGCAGCCATGCAACCACTGCGCACCGCCTCGCCAAACAGCCACCAGCGGCCTGAGCGCGTGCCCTGGAAACGCCCGGGTTGGCGAGGCGCAGACGACACTGCAAGGGCCAAGGCGTGGCGCATGCGCGCGGGCGAGAGCCCCAGCAGGCGTCCGGCCGTGGCGGCCGCGCCAAACGGCGCGACGATCAGGCTGGGCCACTGGCCGCGGGTCAACAAACGGGCGCCGCCCGCCGCCAGCGCGAGGCGCAGCGCGAGCTCATGGCCAACGTACAGCGCGTCGAAGAACTGGGCGGGTGACGTGTCGTCGGTGGCAAACGCCACCGCCACAGGCACCGTCAATGCACTCACGGTCACGCAGGACGCGCGATGGATGTCATCGATTTCGGTCAGGCGCATGACCGAGGCGTTGGCCACCACGCGGCCGAGCGGGCTGGCATCCGCACCCGCGACAAAACGCAGCAGCGCTTGGCCTTCCGCCGTAGCAGCGCCGGCCCGCAGTGCAACCATGGCGTCGGCTGTGTGCAGGGCCAGATGGGGCATGCAATCGGCTGCCGATGCGGTGGCGGCGAACTGCGCGGGTGCGTCGATGGCCGGTGCCACCGGGGAATTTGTCATGGTGGCTCAGGCCGCCACCGCAATCGCTGTCGCGGGGGCAAGCGCACCGGCGCCCAGTCGCAGCGGTGCGCTGCGTTGCCAGGCTCCGTCCTCCAGCACAAGATGCACCGAGAACACCACCAGGCTGTTCTTTGGCAGGGCGCGCGCATCAGGCTGGTCATGGCTTGCCACCACAGACAGCGGCGCGGGGCCGATGCTCGCCTCCAGGGTCCAGCCCGTCACTTTGCCCGGCGCTGTTGCAGCGAGTTCGGCCACCGCCTGCGGGCCACCGATTTGCTGCAGGGCGTGATCAAACCAGGCATCGGCAGCCGCCCATGAGGCCGGCGGCGCAGCGTTCGTGACGTTGTGCCCCACGCGCACCCACACGCCCTTGTACGCCACAGAGCATTCGATCGCGTAACGGGCGCCCAGGTCGGGGTCGCCTTCCATGCGCAGCAGCGTCGCATCTCGCGCCAGGTCCGGTGCCATGCGCAGCAAAACCTCTTCGGCACCGGCCAGTCGCGCCGCGCCATCGATCGCCGCAAGCACCTCGGACACCTTGCGCGCAGCCGCCGGCACACCAGCGATGGCGCGTTCGGCAATACCCTGCGCCGTGCGCGCCATGCCGTGTTCGGCGTCGTCACCGGGTTGCCGGGCAGCGACATACAAAGCGGTGGCATCAATCAAACGGGCGCCCCAACCACCCTTGAGAAGGGGCTCAGCCACGGTCCAGGGCAGCGCATCGAGCGCGATCACCCCGACACGCGCATCGGCCGGCAGCATCTTGGTCAGCAGGTCGGCCGCCTGCGCGCCGGGCTTGGGCGCAGCGACCAGTTCACCCAAATGCGACACCGAGCGGATCCAGTTGTGCGTACGCGGCGTGCCTGCCACGAGCATGGTGGGGGCACCCTCAGCCCACACCACGAGGAGCGCCTCGCTCCAGTACGGGACGTAGTTGCACAGCCATTGCAGCGGCGCCGGTTGCGCAAACGAGGCGTAGACCAGCACCGCCCCCAAACCTTCGGCACGCATGCCTGCTTGCAGACGCGCCACGCGCGCGTCAAGCGCGGCGGCGGGCAATTCTTCTAAAGACCAGTGGATGAGTCCGCGACGCATATGCAATGTTCCTATTCAGTTATTCAAAGCCAGGGCCGCTGGGCACAGCCGCTTCGGGAGCGTTCACATCCTGGCGAACAATTCGCGCGGCGTGCGCGTCAGCACTTCGCATCCGGTCTGAGTGACGCGCACCGCATCACCCAGCACGATGTAGCCAACTTCCGGGTGGTACGTATTGGGGTGCACGATCAGCGTCATGTCGGGTTCGAGCACCAGATCCACGTTCTCCAGCACATGCGGGCCGTCGACATACAGGCCCAGGCCGTGCCCCCGCACGCGGGTGTAGGCGCTGGTGATGTATTCGCCCAGACCATGGTGGCGGAACACGTCGTTGAGCGCCTTGGCCACCTCACCTTGCGTGACGCCCGGTCGCACCTTGGCGATGCCGGCCTCCATGGCTTCCACATAGACCGCGTGTGCCTGGAGCTGAGTCGGCGTCGGCTGACCCAGCACCAGCGTGCGGCAGATCTGCGCGTAGTAGCCGTCGACGCAGGGTGTGAGCTCGGTGGTCACCAGGTCGCCGGCCTGCAACACGCGCTCACCAGGCGGATGCATGGTGCGCACCTCCTGCCCGCCAGAGCCCATGATCATGAAGTTTTCAGGGCAGCCCTGCGCACGGAACCAGGCCTCCAGATCCGCGACCACCTCAAATTCGCGCCGGCCCACGCGGGCGGCTTCCCGGAAGACGGCGTACCCTTCGTCGGCCAGCACGACGGCGCGCGCCACCGCATCGGCCTCCTCATGGCTCTTGCGCACCATGAGCTTGTCGAGCATGGCCGTGGAAGCGGCGATGCTGGTGGCACCGGGCCCTTGCGCCAGGCGTAACGGCAACAGGTGTGACGGCGCCAGGCCCAGGCGCTGGGGCGCACACAGGGACAGTGCGGCCTCGGCCTGCGCAATCGGGGCGGTTCCCCACGACACCTCCAAGGTCGGTTGCTCGGCCGCGATTCGGCGGGCTTCGGCCGGGGTTTCGACGAACACCTGTGTGGCGCCGTTGCGCTGTATGACGGCCAGCGCCAGACCCTCCATGGGCGTCACATCGATTGCAAAGCGGATGTAGTCGCTGCGCCATGCGTCCCCCGCCACCAGCAGTGTGTCGAGCCCTGCCTCGGCCATGGCGTCACGCAGACGAGCGGCGCGTTGGTTTTGAATTGCGGCACTCATACGGATTCCTTCACATTGACGGCAACGCCGTAGTCTCGCGCCACGCTTTCGGCAGATACGTAACCCTCGGCCAAGTCTTTGCGGATGCTCTCAGGATTGCGCCGTGCGGGGTCGCCATAACCACCGCCGCCTGCGGTCCAGAAACTCACGGCGTCACCTGCAGCCACGGCGATGTTGGTTTCCTTCTTCACATAACGCTGCTCGCCGCCGGCACTTTGGATCAGCGCCAGGTTTCCCTGCCCCGGCTTGCCGCCTTCCATGCCCCAAGGCGGCTCGAAGGTGCGCTCCAGGTTGATGTTGATCGTGCTTTTGCCCAGCGCCCGGTAGCGCATTTCCAGGCCCAGCCCACCGCGGAACTCGCCGGCGCCGCCACTGTCCTCTCGCAGTTTGAGGCACTCGATGAGGAAGGGGTAATGGATCTCCTGCAGCTCCACCGGCGTGTTGCGTACGTCACCCTGGCAGATCGACACAGAGCAGGACGCGCCGTCCTGGGTGGACCGGCCACCCCAGCCACCACCGTAGATATTGATCAGGACATAACGCGCGCCGGTGTCCTCGCGCACGCCGTAGAACGAGAAGCCACCCATGTCACCCTTGTGCGCGGCCGGTATGAAGCCCGGCAGGGCTGGCGCCAGCGCCCGCAAGATGGTGTCGATAACGGTGGGCAGCGCCACGCTCCACTGGCCCAGCGCCGCACCCTTGCGAGCGTTGACCATGGTGCCCTCAGGCGAGATCAGCTTGAGCGAGCGAAAGCACCCTTCGTTGACCGGAGCCTGCGGCATGGTCAGGCACTTGAACGCCACACGCGCCGCCGACAGACCGCCCGAGAAGCCGGAGTTGAGCGGGCTGTTGACCTGCGGCTGCATCTCGGAAAAATCGATGGTCAGATCCGAACCCTTCACCTCGACGGTCACCTTCACGCGCAGTGGCACATCCAGCCGGCGGCCGTCGCTGTCGAGCCAGCTTTCGGCGCTGTAACGGCCATCGGGGATCTTCTCGATCACGGCACGCGCCTCGGTCTCAGCTTGGTCCCAGGATGCCTTGATGCAGTCATTGACAGACTGCACGGAAAACCGAGACAGCAGTTCCGTCATCCGGCGCTCACCGATGTGGCAGGCGGCAATCTGCGCCCGCAGGTCACCCAGCGACGACTCGGGGAAGCGGATGTTGTCGGTGATCATCTGCCAGACACCCTCGTTGCGCTTGCCGGCTTCGAAGACCTTGACGGAACGCATTTGCAGGCCTTCGTGGTAGATCTCGTAGGTCTGCGAGTTCCCGAAGCCAGTGCGCATGCCCCCCACGTCGACCCAATGCGCGCGATTGGCGGCGAAGGCCACCACCTTGCCCTGATGGAAACACGGTGTGTAGATCACCACGTTGTTCAGGTGCTGGCCGCACACGCCACCGTGGTTCATGATGATCACGTCGCCGGGCGAGAAGCCATCCAGCCCGTAGCGGTCGATGCCGTCCTTCACGGCAATACCAAGGTCGGCCAAAAAGATTGGCAGGCCGCCGGTGTTCTGGCAGATCATCAAGCCTTCGGTGTCGATGAGGCCGCAACAGAAGTCGCGCACCTCGTAGATCATCATGTTGTAGGCCGACTTGCAAAGCGCCAGGGCCATCTCGTCGGCATAGGCGATCAGAGAATTGGTCACCACCTCCTGTGTGATCGGGTTGACCTTGGGCTTGGCGGGTTGGATGGCCTTCGTTTCCGCTTGGGTGGTGGCGTTCACTGGGCTTCTCCCTTCGACAGTTGAATGGATATGACGAGGTGGCCGTGTTCGGTGACACGCGCAACATCGCCAGGAAAGAGCACCGTGGTCGAGTTCGATTCCTCGATGATGGCCGGGCCCTCTACGCTGAAGCCGGGCGGCAAACACGGACGCCACAGGATGCGTGTATCCAGGGGATGCGCGGCGTCCTCGAAGATCACGGGGCGGCGCTGCTCGGGACGCGGGTCCTCGGGCACGAAGGGCAGTGCCAGGAACTGCTCGACGCTGTCACCTCCGCGCGGCACCGTCACCGTCAGCCGAAGGTTGGCCACTTCGATCGTCTCGCCTGATGCGGCATGGCCGTAACGCATGTCGTGCAGCGCGTGGAAGGTGTCGGTGACCGCCGCGTCGGCATTGACCAGGGCATCGACGGAGGTCAGTGGCACGGGGATGGTGTGCTCCTGACCGCGATAACGCAGGTCGGCGCCGAACTCGAAGACCGCCAGCATCGGGTCCAGGCCATCGGCGGCCAGCCGCTGTTGCGCGGCCGATTGCAGTTCGTCGAAACCGGCGCGCACGCGGGTGGCATCGAGCCGGCCCAAAATCCCGACCAGCGTACGCACCGCATCGTGCCGCCACGGCGCCAGCAGCATGCCCAGCGCCGAGAAGTTGCCCGGCAGCTTGGGGATGACCAGTGTCGGAATGTAGATCTCCCGGCACAGGGCCGAGGCATGCACCGGGCCGGCGCCACCGAAGGCGATCATGGCCGCATCGCGAGGATCCACGCCCTTGCGCACCGACACCGCACGCACGGCCAGCGCCATCGCGGAATCGGCGATGCGCACCACACCCATCGCCGCTTCGTCGCTGGACAGACCGATCGGGTCGCCGATGCGGCTGGCCATCGCCTGGCGGGCGCCCTCGAGGTTGAGTGCCATGCCGCCCCCCAGGAAGCGGCTGGGGTTCAACCGGCCCAGGATCAGATTGGCATCGGTGATGGTCGGCTCCGTGCCGCCGCCGCCGTAACAGACCGGCCCGGGGTCCGAACCCGCGCTTTGCGGCCCCACGTGCACGCCGCCCGAGCCATCGCGCCAGGCAATGCTGCCGCCGCCGGTGCCGACTTCGACAATCGCCACCACAGGAAGCTGCATCGGCTGGCCGGTGGCATAACCACCGATGAAGTAGCCCTCTTCGATGCCAGGCACGCCGTCGGTGATCAGCGTGGCTTTGGCCGTGGTGCCGCCCATGTCAAAGCCGATGGCCTGCCGGATACCCAGCAACTTGGCGACGGACCCGGCGCCGATCATCCCGGCAACCGGGCCCGACTCCATCATCGAGACCGGCTCAACCGCCGCATGGGTGAGCGACATGCTGCCGCCATTGGACCGCACGATGTGGATGGCGCCATCGAAGCCGTTCTCACCCATGTGGCTTTCTAGCGTTTTCAGATACTTGGCCACGCGCGGCCCCACATAGGCATTAAGCACGGTGGTGGAAGTGCGCTCGTACTCGCGGAATTCGCGCAGGATCTCGTGCGAGAGCGTCACAAACAGGTTGGGGCACATCTCGCGCAGGATCTTGCCGGCGGCGGCTTCGTGCGCCGGGTTGGCATAGGAGTGCAGGAAGCACACCGCGATCGCGCTGATGCCCTCTTCGAGCATCTTGCGGCCCACGGCGCGCACGGACTCTTCATCGAGCGGCGTCAATACCTCGCCCCTGGCGTCGAGCCGCTCCCGCGCCTCAAATCGCAGATGGCGCGGCACCAGCGGCTCTGCGCGCTGGAAGCCGATGTCGAAGGCATCGGGCCGGTTTCCGCGCGCGATCTCGTAGACGTCGCGAAAACCCTCCGTGGTCAGCAAAGCTGTCTTGTCGCCCTTGCGCTCAAGCACCGTGTTGATCGCGATCGTCGTGCCATGCAGGAACTCGTCGAGATCCTGCAGGCGGGTGTCGGCGAGTTCGAGCGCCTTGGCCACGCCCAGCGTCGGATTGGCTGGCGTGGTGAGCGTTTTGGAGATGATCAACGTACCGTCACGGTAACCAACCAAATCGGTGAATGTGCCGCCGATGTCGACGCCGATGGAATTCATTTCGGATTCTTTCTGCCTGCTTTACTGGGGGTCGAGCCGTATGCCCGAACGCTCGATGAGCGTCTTGTATTTCGTGGATTCGGCACGCATGAAAGCGGCCGTTTCGGTGGGGCCGTACGCCAGCGGTACTTGGCCCATGTCCAGCAGCTTGCGCTTGATCTCCGGGTCGGCCATGAGTTGGCGGATCTCGGTGCTGACTCGGTTGATCACAGCCGGGTCCGTTCCCTTGGGGGCGGACAGCACCCACCAGTTGCCGAACAGCAGCTCCGGGAAGCCGGCCTCGGCCGCGGTCGGCACATCGGGCAGTTCCGGGATGCGCTGCCGAGACAACACGGCCAGAGGGCGCAGCTTGCCAGCTTTTACCTGCGCCCCCACGGCCAAGAGGGTCGGGAATGCCATTTGCACTTCGTTGGCCAACATGGATTGCGTCATCGGCGCTGTGCCGCGGAAGCTGATGTGCTCCACCGCATTGCCATGCATCAGCGAGAACGAGGCGCCTGCCAGATGAGACGGCGAACCGGCACCGGGAGAACCGTAGTTGAACCGACTACCGCTGGCGCGTACCTGGTCGGACAGTTGCTTGAGCGAGGTGGCAGTCACCCCCGGTGAGACCACCGCCAACAGCGGCGCGTCTGCGAGGGCGACGATCGGGTCGAGCTGGGTCAGAGGGTCATAGCCGAGTTTGAAAAGGTGTTGATTGACAGAGTAATTGCCGGTGGGTGCAAGCAAAAAGGTGTGGCCGTCGGGCGCCGCACGCACCACATCGCCGGTGCCGATGTTCCCCCCCGCGCCGGCCTTGTTCTCGATGAAGAAGGACTGCTTGAACCGCTGCTCCAGACCTTGCTCGAGCAGCCTGAAAATGGCGTCACCGACACCGCCGCCCGCGTAGGGATAGACGACACGGATGGTCTTGCTTGGCCAGGCCTGCGCCAGGGTGCTTCCGGTCATAGCAGCCATGCCAGCCGCGATGGCCACGCGGCCCACATGCCGACGGGTCACAGAGTTCGATGTACGCATGTGTCTCCTCCAGTTTCAGTGTTGCAAGCATTGGAGCGCGATGCGTGGCGGCAGGCAACGGGTCGGCGCGTTATGGGTGCATAGTAAGATGGCTATGGGTCTATTTCGGGGAGACAGAGGATGCTGCATGCCACGCCGCGAAGGCTGGCAGTGTTTGTTGCGGTCGTGGACAACGCCGGCTTCAGCGCGGCTGCTTCGGCGCTCAATGTTTCGCAACCGTCGGTCAGTGCCCATATTCGCGCTTTGGAAAAAAGCGTGCGCGGACCACTTTTTGAGCGGGTGCCCGGCAGGCCCCCCCGCCTCACGGACTCCGGACGTACGCTTTATGCCTACGCCCTCGACACACTGGAGCGCGCCGAGAACCTTTCCACGCAATTGGGGCAGGCGACCACCCGACTGCGGTTCGCGTCCCAGCGTTTTGCCACCAGCTTGCTGAGGAAGCCGTTGCAGGCTTTCTCAGCAAGTTATCCGCATGTCGAACTGATCGCCCATACCGGCACGTTTGAAGAAGCGCATGCCCTGTTCAAGAGTGGCGCCGTGGACCTGACTTTCGTTCTGAGCAACGGAGAGGTCCCTGATCTGCCGACCGAGCCGCTGGGACGGTACCGCTTTGCCTTCATCGCCACACCGGACCACCCCCTGGCCGGACAAACGCGTATCTCTCCGGAGAGGCTTGCGCAGCACCCCTTCGTAGCGGCCTACCGCAATTCGTATTTCGGACGCACGGTGGCCGGCATGCTGCAGGCTGCTGGTGTGCCGCCATTGACGATCCGTTCGCAGGCCCAGGAAACAACGATGCTGCGAGAGATGGTGCTCGCCGGGATGGGCATCAGCGTCATGATGCTGCGCAGCGCGCAACCCGATCTGGCCGCCGGGACGATGGTCGAACTCGATGTCGACCTCGACCCGATGTACTTGCAACTACGGTATGCAAAAAACCTGCGGGGCAATGCGCCCGAAATCGACAGCCTGGTTGAATTGGTGCGTCTTTCGGAGAGGCGAGCCGCGTAAGGGCACGAGGGGCGGGAAGTCCTGCGCGTGTCGCGACAGCGGCTGCCGAGAGCCGTCCAAATAAAAGGGCCTCCAAAGGAGGCCCTCTTCATTGACGCGACCGGCGGGGATCAGAGCGGCGTCTTTTTGCCGTCCTTGTAGACGTACAGCGTAGAGGCCGGGTTCTTGATTTCGCCATTGGCTTCGAAGGCGATGGTGGCGGTGACGCCCTTGAAGTTGCTCTTCTTGAGCTCAGGGATGTACTTCTTGGGGTCGATGGAGTTGGCCCGCTTCATCGCGTCGACCAGCACGAAGGTCGCGTCGTAGGTGTAGGGGCTGTAGACCTGGAACTGGCCCGGGTACTTGGCGTCGTAGCGCTTTTTCCAGGCTTCGCCACCAGGCATCTTGGCCAGGGAGGCACCGCCCTCGGCGCAGACCACGTTCTCCAGGGTCTTGGCGCCAGCCGCGAGCTTGGCGATCTCGCTGGTGCAGATGCCGTCGCCGCCGAAATACTTGACCTTGCCCATGCCCAGTTGCTCCATCTGGCGCAGCATCGGGCCGGCTTGCGGGTCCATGCCGCCGTAGAAGACGCTGTCGGGGGCCTTGGCCTTGATCGCGGTCAGGATGGCCATGAAGTCGGTGGCCTTGTCGTTGGTGAATTGCTCATCAACGATCTGCATGCCGTTGGCCTTGGCCACGCGCTTGAACACCTCGGCGACGCCCTGTCCGTAGGCGGTGCGGTCGTCGATGACGGCGACCTTCTTGAGCTTGAGGGTCTTGGCAGCGTAATCGGCCAGTGCAGCGCCCAGCGCGTCATCGTTGGCGATGATGCGGAAGGTGGTGTCGTACTTGGGCTTGGTCAGGTTGGGGTTGGTCGCCGCACCGGTGACATGAGGAATACCGCAATCGTTGTAAACCTTGGAGGCGGGAATGGTGGTGCCCGAGTTGAGGTGGCCCACCACGCCAGCCACTTTGGCATCGCACAGCTTTTGTGCGGCAGCCGTGCCTTGTTTCGGGTCGGCGGCGTCGTCTTCGGCCTGAATTTCGAATCGGACTTTCTTGCCGCCGATGGTGATGTTCTGCGCGTTGAGGTCTTCAAGCGCCATGCGCACGCCGTTCTCGTTGTCCTTGCCGTAGTGGGCCTGGGCGCCGGAGACGGGGGCGACGTGGCCGATCTTGACGACCTGCACGTCCTGAGCGGACGCAAAACCACCGAAGGCGAGAGCCATTGCGGTGACGGAGAGTTTCAGTTGCTGGTTCATAGGGATGGACTCCATGTTGCTCTTGGGAACGGTTGGGATCAGGACTCGACATTTAACCCGCGAACCATAGCGCAAATTTCAGTGCCGGGTGAGGCTCCCGAACGGGTGGAGGGCTGGGATTTTCCCGGGGCAGGCCCTCCGTTCGAAGGCGCTCGAACTGACGCCGGGTCAGCTGGCGAGTACGTCGTGCTTTTCGACTGAATGACCCTTGGCCTTGTAGTGCTTCCAGCGCTCCCGGGCGGCCTCCAGCTCGGCCGTGTCGGCCGACACCAGCTCAAAGAGGCGGGCAAACTGGTCAAAACCTTCGGGCACGCCGCCTCCCAGGTTGACCAGAAGCGCACGGTGTGCCGCCGCCAAGGGCTGTTCAGCCAGCACGATGGAAGAGCGCGCAACCACCGGGGGCGGCGCAACGCCCAGCACCGCATGGGGCACGAAGTCGTGGGGCGCGAAGGTCCAGAGCGCCTGGTCTAGCGCACCCAGACCTTGCGGATCGCCGGTGACGACTACCTGAGTACCCATCCCTTGGGCCTTGCGCAGGAGCCGGCAGGCATAACCCAGCCGGTCGGCCAGGTTCACATAGAAGCGAACCTCAGTCGCCACGGGTTCGGGGGGCGACGGCGCGTGAGCGGCTGGCAGCCTTCACGGGGCGGGCAGGCAGCGGCCGGGAGGTCTGGCTGGCAGCTTCGTCCAGCAGGTAACGGACCAAGAGGCCGACCGGGCGGCCGGTCGAGCCCTTCGCAGCACCGCCCCGCCAGGCGGTACCGGCGATGTCCAGGTGTGCCCAGGGCATATCCCCCACAAAACGCTGCAGGAACTTGGCGGCGGTTACCGCACCGGCCATTCGGCCCGCCACATTGCCCATGTCGGCGAAATTGCTCTTGAGGCCCTCGCCGTATTCGTCGTCCAGCGGCATGCGCCAGCAGGGGTCGAGTGCCGCCTCACCGGCCACCTGCAGGGCGCCGGCCAAGGCGTCGTCGGACGAGAACAAGCCGCTGCGCACACCACCGAGTGCGACCACACAGGCGCCAGTGAGGGTGGCGATGTCGATCACCGCACGGGGCTTGAAGCGCTTGGCGTAAGTCAGCGCGTCGCACAGGATCAGGCGACCTTCGGCGTCGGTGTTGAGCACCTCAATCGTTTGCCCGCTCATGCTGGTGAGCACATCGCCCGGCTTCATGGCGTTACCGTCCGGCAGGTTCTCGCAGGCCGGCACCAGGCCCACCACATTCAGGCGCGGCTTGAGCTCGGCCAGTGCGCGGAAGGTGCCCAGCACGCTGGCAGCGCCGGACATGTCGAACTTCATTTCATCCATCTCGGCGGCGGGCTTGATCGAAATACCGCCGCTGTCGAAAGTAATGCCCTTGCCCACCAGCACCACCGGAGCCTGTGATGCACGCGCGCCCTGATAGCGCAACACGATGAAGCGCAACGGCTCGCGCGACCCGCGAGCGACGCCAAGGAAGGATCCCATGCCGAGTTTCTCGACCTCGCGCGGGCCCAAGACCTGGCATTGGATGCCGCCCGACTTGGCGAGCTTGCGCGCCTCCTGCGCTAAATAAGTGGGGGTGGCGAAGTTGGGAGGCAGGTCGCCCAGACTGCGGGCCAGTTCGACCCCCAGGCCGGTGGCTTGTGCGGCGCGAAAGTCCTCGCGCAGGGCCTGCGCGTCCCCGACCCCCAGAACCACCCGACGCAGCTCGCGCGGCTCGGCCTTGGGCTTGGTGGCGGTGTAGGCGTAGCTGGCGTCACGGGCTGCGGCCATCGCCGCCCGCAGCGCCGCGCCGCCATCGGCGCCGTTGCCCAAATCACGCCCGGTCCCCTGAGGTAACCAGACCACGAGGCGCTGGACGCCCGTCCCGCGAAGGCCTGTCACCGCCGCGGAAACCGCCTGTTGCACCCGGCGCGCATGGCCTTTGCCGATGGGAGACAAGATGACCCTGCTGGCGGCCACGCCCTCGGGGCGCCAGCAGGCCAGCGCCTTGCCCGGCTTGGCTGGGTCGACCGCGCCGGCGGCCACTGCGTCGGCCACCAAACGGGCCAAAGCCGAGCGTGAGCGCACCGGTCCGGCTTGGAAGCCCTCGGGCACCAGCACCAGAAGTGCGTCGGCCTTCTCGTGGCCAGCGGCAGAAAGGTCAAGGGTCTTGAGTTCGAAGTCCATAATCACGTGTTTCCTGGGACTGACCGCGTCGATGTTATTCCATTCCTCCCTGCGCAAGGAGCTCTCTCGCAGCTTTGGCGCAACCCTGGTAGTGCTGGTGACGATCGTGATGACGATCACGCTCATTCGCACCCTGGGCCAGGCAAGCCGGGGCATCGTTGACCCCCAGGAGGTCATGCTCGCGATGGGTTACACGATGGTGGGCAACATGCCACCAGTACTCGCGCTGGCGTTGTTTATCTCAGTGGTGGGCACCCTCTCGCGCATGCACCGTGACAGCGAGATGGTGATCTGGTTCACCGCCGGCAAGGGCCCTGCGGGCTTGCTCAGGCCACTTCTGGCGTTTGCCTGGCCGGTCATTGTTGCTGTGGCCGTGCTTGCATTGGCAGGCTGGCCCTGGGCCAACCGAAAGACCACCGAATTGGAAGACCGTTACGGCAACCGTGGCGACCTGCAGAGGGTGGCGCCCGGGCAATTCCAGGAGTCTGCAGGGGGTAACCGGGTTTTCTTTCTGGACAAAGATACGCCGGACAACAAGTCCGGTCACAACGTGTTCATTGCCACCGCCGAGCGTGGCAAAGAGGCGGTCACCTCCGCCCGCGCCGGCCGGGTTGTGGCGGAGGGGAACAGTCAATTCCTGCTGCTGTCAGACGGACAGCGGATCGAACGGCGAATCGGCAGCAGCGCCATGCGTGTGACCGATTTCTCCGAACTGGGTACCCATGTCGGGGAGGCGGCGGCCACCGTGCGCGCCAATTTACCGACCCGCACACGCAGCACGCTGGAGTTGCTGCGAGACCCGGTACCCGCACACCTGGGCGAGCTGTCCTGGCGCCTGGGCTTGGTGCTGGCGGCGTTCAATTTCGCGGTGGCAGCGATCAACCTTTCCAGCGTCAGTCCTCGTGCCACGCGCAGTGGCAACATGCTGTTCGCTTTGTTCACTTTCATCGTCTATTTCAACCTGCTGAACGTGGGGCAGAACTGGATCTCGACCGGACGGGTGGGATTTGTCCCCTTCCTGCTGGGCCTGCACGGCACGGTGCTGGTGCTGTCCTTGCTGTGGATGAACCGGCACGCCCTGGTCTGGCGCTTTGGGCTGCGCCGCGCGGTGGTCCAGACGGGAGGTGAGCGATGAAGACGCTGCGGCGCTTCATGTACGGCGAGATCCTGGGGGCGGTGGCCTTCGTGACCGTGGGCTTTCTGGCGCTCTTTTTCTTTTTCGACTTCGTTGACGAACTCGGCCGAGTGGGCCGACTCTCCGAGAGCTGGCGTGTTCCCCAGGCAGCGCTTTATGTAGCGCTGCTGGCACCGAGCAGGCTCTACGAGTTGATGCCGATCGCAGTCCTGATTGGCACCATCTTTGTACTGGCGCGTATGGCGCAGAACTCCGAGTACACCATCTTGCGCACCTCCGGCCTGGAGCCCGGCCGCGCCCTCACCCTGCTGCTGGTGCTGGGAACGCTCTTTAGCGGCCTGACGTTTGCCACAGGCGAGTTTTTGGCACCCGCGGCCGACCGGACCGCCGCCTTGCTCAAGGCCCGATACCAGGGCCGGCTCTCGGTCGGAATGACCGGCGCCTGGCTCAAAGAGCGCCAGGGTGAGCGCACCTACACCGTGAACGTCGCCGCGATGGCACCAGATGGCAGCCTGCGCGGGCTGCGGATCTTCGAGGCCGACTCCTCCGGCCGTCTGGTCACCATGGTCCAGGCGTCGCAGGCGCATGTGCAATTTAACGAAGCCTGGTTGCTCAAGGGTGTGGACCGCACCTTCTTTCGCCCCGGCGAGGGCCAGCGCGCCAGTGCATCGACCCAGCATCAGGCGGAGGCGGTATGGACCACGGGCATCAGCAGCGAAATGGTTTCGGTGGCCCTGCTCAAGCCGGAGCGGATGTCCACACTCGACCTGTTTCGCTACATGCGCCACCTCGACGCCAACGGCCAGACATCACAGCGCTATGAAATCGAGTTCTGGCGCAAGGTTTTCTATCCTTTGAGTTGTCTGGTGATGATGGTGCTGGCCCTGCCCTTTGCCTATCTGCATTTCCGCTCAGGTGGGATCAGCGCGATGGTTTTCGTGGGCATCCTGTTCGGAATCAGCTTCTTCCTTCTCAATAACGTGTTCGGCCATGTGGGCAACCTGCAAAAGTGGCAGCCTTGGCTCGCTGCGGCCGCGCCAGGCCTGCTCTACACGCTGCTGTCTCTGGGCGCCTTCCGCTGGCTGGTGGTTCGACGATGACCGTACCCGCTCTCTCTACCAAACGAGGGGTGGTTCTTTTCGCCCATGGGTCCCGCGACCCGCTTTGGCGCAAGCCCATGGACGCGGTGGCGCAACGTGTCGCCGAGGCCGAGCCGGGAACACCGGTGCGCTGCGCCTTTCTCGAGCTCACAGCCCCTGACCTTCCCACGGCCGGCGCAGAAATGGTGGCACTCGGTCTTGAGGAGATTCGTGTGCTGCCCATGTTCCTGGGGGTTGGCCGCCATGCCCGCGAGGACCTGCCCCTGCTGATGGATGCGCTTCGCCAGGCCCATCCCCAGGTTCGCTGGGTGCTGCAGCCAACGGTGGGTGAGGACCCGAGACTGCTGGACCTTCTCGCTGGCTTGGCCCTGGCGCGCTGAGGTGCGGAACTACGTCAGGTCCCGATTGTGAGACCGCCGGAGGGCGGCGTTGATGCTTCGCTTCGGCCTGCCTGATCACACCAAGCCGACCTGGGTAGGGCAAGCCGGGCTCGTGTCAACTCCCATGACGCCGGCCGGCGCAATAGACATTTGCGGCATAATGAAATCCAGCTTTATCTGGGATTCAATATGAACCTGCACCAGTTCCGTTTCGTCCAGGAAGCCGCCCGCCGCAACCTCAACCTCACCGAGGCAGCCAAGGCCTTGCACACGTCTCAGCCTGGCGTGTCCAAGGCGATCATTGAGCTGGAGGAGGAGCTCGGCGTCGAGATCTTCGCCCGCCACGGCAAGCGCCTCAAGCGCATCACCGAGCCTGGCCAACATGTGCTCAAGAGCATCGAGCTGATCATGCGGGAGGTGGGCAACCTCAAGCGCATCGGCGAGCAGTTCAGCGCCCAGGACTCAGGGACCCTGTCCATCGCCGCCACCCATACCCAGGCGCGCTACGTGCTGCCGATTCCCGTGGCCCGTTTGCGTGAGGCCTACCCCAAGGTGAACGTGAGCATGCACCAGGGCTCACCCGATCAGGTGGCCAAGATGCTGCTGGAGGAAGTGGCCGAGGTGGGGATCGCCACCGAATCGCTGGCCGACTACTCGGAACTGGTCACCTTACCCTGCTACGAGTGGCAGCACGTTCTGGTCATGCCCGAGGGCCACGCGCTGGCAGGCAAGGAGCGCATCACGCTGGAGGATCTGGCCGCCGAGCCGCTGATCACCTACCACCCGTCGTTCACCGGCCGCACCCGCATCGACCAGGCTTTCGCAGCGCGCAAGCTCCGGCCACGCATTGCGCTGGAGGCCATCGACTCGGACGTGATCAAGACCTACGTCCGCCTGGGAATGGGCATTGGGATCGTGGCTGAAATGGCAGCGACTGAAGAGGAATTGGGCAAACCGCCTCTGCTGGTGAGGCCACTGGGCCAGCTGTTTGGTCAGAATGTGGCCCGTATTGCTTTCAAGCGCAGCGCCTATTTGCGCAATTTCGTTCTCCAATTCGCCGAGCTGCTGTCGCCGCGGCTCGACCGCCAACTCATTGCCAAGGCCATGTCCGGGCATGTCAACGACTATGAGCTCTGAACTCGCCACCGCTCCCCGCACCCCTGCCCTCGCCAGCAAGCTGCCGGCGGTGGGAACGACCATCTTCACCGTGATGTCGGCGCTGGCCGCTGAGCACAAGGCCATCAACCTGGGTCAGGGCTTTCCCGATTTCGACTGCGACCCTCGCCTGGTCAAGGCGGTGTCGGACGCGATGGCCGCCGGTCATAACCAGTACCCTCCCATGCCCGGCGTGCTGGCGCTGCGCGAGGCCGTGTCTGCCAAGCTGGCGTCCTTGCATGGCTACCGCTACGACCCGGTCAGCGAGATCACCGTCACCGCCGGCGCTACCCAGGCCATCCTGACCATCATCCTGGCGGTGGTTCAGCCGGGAGACGAAGTGATCGTGTTGGAGCCCTGCTACGACAGCTACGTGCCCAATATCGACCTGGCCGGAGGCACCGTCGTGCCCGTGCCGCTCACCCCTGGCACGTTCCGGCCCGACTTTGAAAAGATCGCCGCTGCGATCACGCCACGCACCCGCGCGCTCATTGTCAACAGCCCACATAACCCCTCGGGCACCGCCTGGACCCGTGAGGAGATGCAGCGCCTTGAGGCCCTGCTGGCGCCGACGGAGGTGCTGCTGATCGCCGACGAGGTGTATGAGCACATGGTCTTCGACCAGCGGGCGCATGAGAGCGTGGCCCGCTTTCCCGGACTGGCCGCGCGCAGCTTTGTGGTTTCGAGCTTCGGCAAGACCTTTCATGTCACCGGCTGGAAGGTGGGCTATGTCGCCGCGCCGGCGCCGCTCTCCGCCGAGTTCCGAAAGGTTCACCAGTTCAACGTTTTCACGGTGAACACACCGGTGCAGTGGGGTCTGGCCGCCTATTTGGCCGACCCTGCGCCCTACCGCGACCTGCCCGCCTTCTACCAGCGCAAGCGCGACCTGTTCCGCGCCGGTCTGTCCGGCACGCGCTTCAAGCTCCTGCCTTGCGAGGGCACCTACTTTCAGTGTGTGGATATCTCTGAGGTGTCCGACCTGCCCGAATCCGAGTTCTGCCAGTGGCTCACCCGAGAGGTCGGCGTGGCTGCGATTCCACTCTCGGCCTTCTATGGCGATGGCTTCGACCAGCGGGTGGTACGGTTTTGCTTTGCCAAGAAGGACGAGACCTTGCA
>JACCED012046160.1_pt1 | contig 23753 bp, 25 predicted proteins | sample 7455021 | NCBI WGS metagenome assembly JACCED01 (sample SAMN15323456, study PRJNA562643) | freshwater metagenome | isolation source: river surface water | place: USA:Blue River Watershed | collected 2017-08-19
AAAAAACCCACTCAATGCTGTAAGGGACTGTATCCTGTTCATAGTCTGCGCGCATTGATTTGATGTAAAAGCTAGTTACATCTTGCCTGTTTATTTTTTGAAATTTAACTACTTTCCACCAAGGATCAGGGATTAGCCTTCCTGTCTTGAGCAACATCCACTTTATTCTTTCTTGACCTGGTGGGCCGACATAACCCCATCCCCATTCCATTTCGTCCATCATTCCCTCCCCATCAACAAAAGTCATCTCACGGGTATCAGTATCCCCTCCTGGTTCTTCCTGTTGAAATCGACTTAATTTCCATCCAGACGTGACGATACTTGTTAAGTATTTAGCATTTGAAACCTTAGATTGAAGTCCCCCCACTGAATCACCACTTCCTAAATATTTTTCATAATCTGGATGCACAGTTAACTGATATTCTATTTCTTTTGTGTTCTGAGGTGTAGTAAGTGTGTAAATCGGTGGTGAAATTGCCTGATAATAATAACGAGTTTCCTGATATTCGATTAGTTTCCAGTGTCTCCACGGATCAAGAATCATTAATCCATCAGGCGTTTCAATAAAATCTTTTAAGTAATAAGCAAATCCCCAGGTTTCAATAACCTCTCTGTCTGTTTGCCCGTCAATTGAGTAGGTTGTTCTCCTGACTTTCTTGGGGCCGGATTGGTCTAAGTTGCTGTCTAAACTCCTTAAAATAGCTGTTCCTTTTGGTGGGTTTGTTACGTCTTGATCATATTCATATTCAGTCTTGTATTCAGGTTCTTTTTCCTCGAATTCGGGAGGTAAATTTGGGTCAACTTGCTCTTTGTTACTTTCCCTTGGAGTCCATGTCAACGCGGCTCCATTGTAATAGGGAGCCACACCTAGTTGATTAGAGCCATCTGATATTTGTTCTCCCCAACTAAAGCTATAGCTAGATCCTGAATTGGCTTTTTTAAGGTCAACATTCACCCCATAGCAGACATAACAGCCCTTTATTCGAGCATATTCTTCTAATACATCGTCAAGGCTCATCATTGTTTCTGAGTTGACATCCTCAGCCCAGATATCAAAGCTTCCCGACAGGTTCACACCTGCTTTTGAAGCCAATTTACTCGCCGATATTTTTCCCGTTCTAATATCCACTAAAGGTTTTACCTTTACCTTGCGAGCGCATAAAACCTTCCACCATCCCTCTAAATTAATTGAGACAGTATAGACATTAATCTGTTGGGTTCCTCGATAAACGTATCCCGTCCGACTGTAGCTATAACCGCCATCGGGAGCAACTCTAAATGGAATCCCGTCTATGGTGATTCTTGTATTCCTTGAAGGATTATAAACTTGCTTAAATCCTCCAATATTATCTTCTGTTATACCTTCGTAGTTAATCGAGGCACTGGGATGTTCCTCAAAACTCTTTGTAACAGTTAATGACCCTAGCCGAAGAGGAATAGGTAAACTAGGAGGGTTTTTGATGATATTATTTTTAAATAATGGACGGGAAACAATAGGCATAATATCAAGTGATTAATTTTAAAGATTGAATGGCATCATCCCAGAAAAACTGACCAGGTGTAAATTCTCCCTGTTGCTCAACAAACCGTCTACCTCTCCATTCTACATAATCAATAAACCCTAAGTTCTCCCCAATATTAAAGACATTGAGTTGACCAATTAGCTCCTGATGTGCGGTATATTGCCCTGTCATCTCCAAAGTTTCCCCTCCTCTAATCCGACAGCAGGAATTAGAGCAATCAATCACAACTCGCTCCCCTACTTGCCCAAAATTAAGGGGGACACCTCTATTTAAAACTTGAGACACAATCATTCCCGATGGAACAAATACTATCAACTCACACATTACCCTGGGGATAGGGGCGTTAAATTCTATGGTTAAATTAATACTATCAGGAACGGTATTAGTCGCAAAATAGACAGTAGTTTTTTGTAAATAGAATCTTTGCCCAGTCAATCTATCTGGGTTTGTGGCTTGAATAAAATTGTTTATCCCGACCCGTAGAACAGCTAAAAAAGGCAGATTTATTTTATAAAGGGTAAAGACGGCATCAGGGGTTGTTAGCTCTATTGGGGAAGGGTTAACGCCAGGGTATTTGTGAAATGTTTTAGTTTGAAATAAAGGAGCTAATGTCTGATTTCCTTGTGCAGACAAAATAGGAGCCGATAAATTAAATGGGCTCAGGATTGTTGCGGGTAAGTTAGAATTAGAGAGCGTGAACATAAAAAATTAATTTAACTACTAATATTATCCCGTGAATTATCGCCAAGAATTAAAACAGACCATAGAATTGTTTGTCCCTCAAGTTGAACAAGCATTTCTCAAAGCATTCTTTCTAAAAGACCTCGATTTCGGGCGGGATTTAATGGTGGGGGAGCGGACGGGTGCGATAGATTGGTATACCTCTGACCTGGGATCTCTTGTAGGAAACGTGATGATTTCGATGGGTTGTAGCTCCCGATTAAATGCCGAGATAGAAAAAGCAACCGAGGCGATTTATGCCAGACACGGGATATTTTCCATTAACGAGGAGGTTGTTAGAACCCTGAAGCTTTCAACCGCCAAGGTACAGCTAAAAGGGGAAGTTAACGCTACAACAGTGCAACAAACTTCTTCTCGGCTCTGGGTAGCAATTTCCACGTTTCAAATTGACTGTTTTATTGGGTTATGAATTTATTTTTTCATCCAATCAGCCAGTCCTTCTCGGTAAGTTTTAGCAAACGCATAGCATACCGCATCGGCTAAGTTAGGCGATCGCCCGATAATACTCTTAATATCATCTTTTTTTGTAATCATTATTGTTTTTCCAGACTCCCACCACCGGAAGGCACAGAGTTCTTCTTTTAATTGATCGTCAGGAGGTAAACAGATCGGGATTTGATTCTTGGGGTCTAATAAGTCTCGCAGATTCCAGTACCAATAAGTCCGCATATTAGCAAAAGTCAAGAGTCCGCTTTTGTCTTTCAAATACTCGCCGTTTCCATCCTTCGCGGCTTCACTTCCTTTCAAGGGAATAACGTGCATTTTCATCCCTCGACAGGTATCGTGAACCGCAGCACCCACCCCAATTACGTCAATTTGTACCTTTACCCCAGCGTTCGCCATACAGGAGGCAATCTGCTGCGCGACAATATTGCTGTCTGGGGTCTGGCTTCCATCAAACTCCCTGAGTCTGTCAAGCCAGTTATCCCATCGCAGAGCTAACACTGTCTTATCTATCCCACCCCGCGCCACATCCACACCAATATGGGACATTTTTAAGGTTTGAGGATAGTCAACCCATCGTTGCATCGCCAAAGTGACCCAATCCCCAGGAATAACTTGATAGGGGTCTGATTCTGGCTCGATGGTCATGTCGCCATAGAGAAGCTGCGATCGCAAAGGTTCAGGAAGGGACTGAAGTACCCCTCTATACCCAGATTCTCTTAGGAATGGGTTATCGTCTAGGGTTGCTCTGATAAATGTACGGCTTCGGGGCTCTAACTCTTCATTTCCTACCTTGACTTTTCGTGGTTTGGGCCAATAAATTTTATTGTTAACAATAACTTTGTCGGGAGACTCGCACTCGATTTCTTTTCCGTCAACTGTAATATAAAAATCTTTAACGTCAATTTCTTGATCCTTGCCTCCCACCCCAATAAACCATCGCAGTTCCCCTGGTTCCGCCATTGGTCTTCCGGTCTGTTGCTCATATTTGGGGTCAAGCCAAGGGGCTAAATAGGAAATAACCCACCGTCCGCTAAACTGGCTTGGAGGGTTAAACGTAAACAAAACCCTACACTTTTGATGAGGGTCGGGACTTCTACACCAACCTGTTAAGAATAAAAACTGATCAAGAGAAAATTCTGTTACCTCGTCAATTGCCTTTAGATCATGTTCAATCCCCCGCCAATTTTCGATATCTTTATCATATTGAGCCGCCCCAAACTCTAAAGTTCTCCCCCCTGGAACTCTTCGCCAAATTTTCTCATTACTGTTATAACTTGCTCCACTTCCTCTTAATAACTTCTTTGACTTTTCAATAACATCTTTTAATCGGGGATATTCCCGTCTAAACACAATTGATCGTTTGTGCTGAGTAACAGCCAAAATCTTAATAATAGCCGTCTTTCCCCCACCTGCTGATCCCCCAAAACCCACGATATCAGCCGGGGTAGTTAACGCCATTCTTTGAGGATCGCTTCGAGGTTCCCAAGGTTTCCAGGTTTCTTTAGAATCCTTACCAATTCCTAATTTGTCCAATACAGAAGGCATTTTACTTTTTACCATCGTCTTTTCGCCCTGTATAACCTATTCTGATTTTGATTTTTACTGAACTTTTCGGAACTCCCCTTGTTTGACGGTTGACAACAATTCGTTCCATATTAAAACTCCGCAGGGACTTTGATTCCTAAGTTAGTTAACCAATTATAAAGCCTGGATTTATCCTTAACAAAATCATCGTCTAAAGCTTCAGACTCAAGGTTTTCATCCCCTCCCCTCGTTTCTCCTCTAGCTGACTCCTCAGCTTGCTTTAATCTATCATTGGCTTGCTTGCAAAGTTTAGCTAATTCATCAAGGGAATAATGATTTTCAAGCCCTCCTATCTTAAAGATCAAAATAGCGTCTGTAATTATATCGAGGTTCTGATCTCCGGTGGTGATAATCGGTTCAGAGGTTTGACCCTCTGATATTTCTTCCTTGGGGTAGGCATATCCCAAAAGTTGCTCTAAAAAACTTAACCCAGGAATCAACTGTCCTTTGTATTCAATAGGTTCAGTCGCAATAAAAAAATTATGACGGGAAGATTGAGTTAATAATTCAGGATTGACATCAAAGAAAACCCCTATTTTCTGATAATAAAGTTTAAGGATGGGGTACATTTTAGAGTCTATTTCTTCTGGCCAGATGTGAACCCCTGAGATCATTCGCCTCAATTCTTGGTGATAGGCTGAAACCTTCCTTGATTGCTGAATAGATAGCGGGAATACAATGGTAAAATCCCCATTTTGATAATCTAAACGAAAGTGCATTAAAGCCTCTCCTCTAGGCTGTCCTGCCAGTTTACAAATTTAATTTTATTCCCAAATAACGGCTCAAATTCACACCGCCTCAATTCGAGATATTTCCATCTTCTATCTTGTGGATTCCCTTCTTTGAAGACAATATGAGCGTCTAGCTTGTCAATTCCTTCTACTAACTCCTGAGTTGCCTGTTGGTAAATTATCGGGATTCTAACCTTGATCGTTTGTCCTGATAAGTTAGGAGAGGATAAAACCCTCCCTCCTTCAAAAACAATAATTTGTGAGTGACTTGTTATTTTCTCTACCACCTCAACAGTTAAAGCATTTTTATTATCAGATTGAGGGAAGTAATAGGCGATCGCATCATCTGGCTTAGGGATTTTAATATCATATTTTGAGGCATTCCCAGGAAGAGAAAGTTGCCCACCATCTCCTGAAACCCTAGCCTCTAAGACGGCATAATCTCGATATTCAGGGATTACCTCCCATTTTTTATGACGACAAAGTGCAGAGATTAAGGGATGCTTGGCAAACTTAATCTCTAATTTTTCCGAGTCTAATTTAATAGAAGAAGGTAACACCAAATCAGGAGGGACGTAAAGCTCCCCTCCCGATTCCCTAACCCATGCTCGACAAGCCTTAAGCATTATTTCAATTTCCGATAAGCAAGGAAATTAAGCATTTGCCAAAGCAGCTAAAGCTTCCATACTTTGAGGGTGATTGCTTCTGGCTTCTGGATTATTTCTAACGACTCCAGCAGGGTTGGCTCCGTCATAGAAGACGCTTTGATTGACAGCCACTAAATTTCTCCCCCCGGATGGGATTTCGTAATACGTCTTAATCTCAGCAACCTTCCGCATTTTTGCGGTTCCCGACGCGGCGGTTGTTTGGGCGACAACAATATTACTAGGCGTGGTAGACCCACCTACATCGTAAGTAATTGTTACCCCAGGTAAGTCAGAAGTAAGGGTTAAAACATTGGCCACTGCCGTTCCTGAAACCAAAGCAGATGCAGAAGGAACTCCATTAATCTCCTCTAAAAGTCTTGCTGCAATTGTGGTCGCAGTATCACCTGACCTTTGGGTGTAGGAGATAATAGCCGAGTCATCCCCGGCAGTGACTCCTATCAGGTAGTCATCCCCTGTACTCCCTGCTGTGATGGTCATGGTATTTACTTGGGACACCGCACCACCAAAATCTGCCCAGGCTTCTAACACATCCTTTACCACCCCTCCTTCAGTAATTTGTGTCCGTACCCTTTTAAAAGGGATTGTCACCGTCAGGTCGGGTTGGGATGCAGGATAACTAATTGAGCTAATAGAAGAAGTCATTGGTTTTGAGATTAATAACTTATTAACAATATTATGCTTTATTATGCCTTAAAATCAAAGATAATTCCGCAAAAAAAATACCAATAACTTTATATAAAAATGACCGCCCAATCATCCGAGACAACAAATAAAGAAACCACCACAGAGATTGTGAATCGTTATAGAGAAGACTCTCGTGTCATGATGCAAGCGTTAGCGGAGAGTGCTGATGCAAGTTCGATGCGAAACCCTCTCCCTATAACCGGAAGAATCCAGCCTTTCTCTCAACAGCAAGTAGAAAGCTGTTTAGCAGACGCGATCTTAAAACGAATTGCATGGAGCCTCCCATCTTCGTCAACTCAAAAGATGTGGCAGTTATCCTTGGGAGATGATTTTTCTAGTAAGACGGGTTCTAAATTAGTCCGCGATTACTACGCTTATCACGAAAGATTGAAAACCATATCACAATTTAGAAAAGCCTTACAGTTCTCTCGCTCTCATGGTGGGACAGTTATTATTCTCAAGATTAACGATGGAAGACATTATTCCGAACCTGTTGATGAAGGCAAGATTAAATCAATCTCTGGGTTAATCGTTCGTCACCGATGGCAAGTTGCTCCTTCGGTGAGAACGGCTGCTAGTATATTTGACCTTGATGACATTGAACATTATGAAATCTTAACAATTGACCAACAAATAAAACAAAAATTACTATTTAACGGAACAAATTCCAAGCAGGATGATCGCCTGATCCATCGGTCAAGAATCCTCCGGTTTAATGGAGCATTAATGCCTGATGATTGGATGATTTCCTATAACAATGGATGGGGATTGAGTGTCTTTGACGAGGTTTGGAAATATTATAAAAACTATACGAATGGACTCAATGCAGTAGGCGAATTAATTAAAACCCAATCAGTTCTACAGCATTCTTTTGAAGGACTACGGGAACTGATGATGGCATCTGATGAAGAAAGTATCGCAGCTATTAAGCAAACCATGAAATCAATCCGACTAATGTTTGATCTATATGGCATGGTTCTCCACGACTCCCGTGAACAATTCAACTGGAATGCCCGCCCCGTCGTCGGGATGGATTCACTTGTGCAAGTACAGAAGGATGGGGTAACAGGAGCCTCTGGGATGCCTCACACAATAGTTTGGGGAGAAAGCCCTGGGGGTTTGGGGCGTGATGGCAAGGAAACCCAAATCAACTATGCTAACTCGGTGGCAGAGTACCAAGGAGAGAGCTTAGATCCTAACGCAGCTATTCTTGATCGTTATATCTTCTTGGCTAAAGATGGCCCCACAAAAGGCAAAATCCCCGACAACTACCAAAGGCAGTACCCTTCTATTTTGAGAATGACCATCGAGGATCTCCGCTCTGGACGCTCATCTGATATTCAGGCATTGGCTTCAGGTATTCAAGCCGGATTCATCACGACAGATGAAGCTCGGACAGTGCCTTCTAACTCCGGTTGGTGGCCAGAGCTTAACCTTGATCAAAAAGCATGGGAAGAAGCCAAGAAAAAAGCAGAAGAACAAGCAAACTCCCTTGGTGGTTTTGATATGGGAGCATTAGGAGGAGAGGAAGCTGCCCCACCCACTGAAGAACCCGTCGAAGAAGAATCTATAACTCAAATGGACAGTGCTGTTTACACCCCGATAAAGCGGGTTCTTAATTGGCACGGGTTATCAATTGGGGTCACTCACGACAAAGGGGATCTTCGCTATAACAAAACGATGAAGGTAGGGTATGGGCATATTAGACGCAGCTATGGACACGCAGAGGACGCGAAAGCAATCGACGTTTATATCAAAAATCCAAACTCACCTAGTCTCTGGAAGGTTCGGCAACTCAACACAACAACAGGGGAACTTGACGAAATAAAGTATTTCTTGGGTTTTGATTCCCCCAAAGAAGTGCGCGATTGCTATTACTATCATGCCGGATTAGATCGTTTTGGAGGAGTGGAGAAGTGCGATCCTACGGAATTAAACCAATATCGCCAAGATACAGAAGAATTGGAGGGAGTTAATGAAGTTTATCAAAATAAAATATTAACAGATGTAGCAAATAGAATCAATCAACAAACTCAATTAGATTAATTTTAAATTAATTGGTTTTTGAATGCAACTTAGTCAACCCATTTTATTTCACTAGGGTTGGCTAAGTTGTCTAAACTGTTACATCAAATCTTTGTCAGTTCCTAATTTACGCAGCCCGTAAATCTATGTATAGGTTAAGGTAGTTTGGCAACAATTGGCACTTCGGACAGCGCCGATCAAATCAAACGTTGCACGGTGTTTTTTGAATAGGTTTAGCGATCGCCATTTATCGAGATTTGTGGCTTTGGGACTATTTGCTTAATACAGAATCCATTCGGAAGGACTATTTATCTCTCCCGTTTCAGGAGGCCCTTGGAAATTTTCTTAAAATCCCCGTCTTTTTATATAGAGAAATCGGTATCCAATGCAGGTCAATAGAATAGCCTCAAAATGGCTTGATATGTAAGGATTTGACAGAAGGACACCCCAGACCCACTGCAACGGTCTGTCTCCCGCCTATTCACCAAGAAATCGATACAATAAAAAAGGTGTGATTTTCTTATATAGAAATTATTTTATAAAGTCCCGTTGATGTATAAGAATTTAACCTTAAAATTATAGTGATAACTTCTGATCAGAAGGGTTTCATCATGCCAATTCCTGTTAGTTTTTTCAATCTTACAAGAGCCGGAAAGGTTTACGCCTTCAAGCCTGAAGACATCTCGTTTGGGGACGACGACACTCTTGAGGTTAAATTAAATCAAGGGGGAGATATAGCGGTCATCCCTCTTGTAAAAAAATCCGTGACATTAACAATTCAGGGTGCTGTTGACACTGATCTTGATACGTTTGAAACCGAGAGAACCCAAAATATCCAAGACTTAATTGACAATCAGCCGGTTGGCGCAAACATGGCTTTTGCAAACTATATTATTTACAGTGCTTACTTGCGAAAAGTAACCCCCACTGCCCCAATTACCGTGTCAGGGAAAACCCTGTTTGACACTATCGAACTCGAATACGTGTCCCGTGCTTACGTTTAAGCTCTATTAATTGCCTTAGTTCAAATGGGCTGAGGCAATGAATTCATAAAAATAAAGGATTTAATATGCCACCAACAGAAAACCAGGTAAAGTTAGCAATTTCTCAAGTTCTGTCAATGCCGTCTGCTTACAACTCTCCTCTTTCCGTTTTAGATTTTAGGATTAACGAGAAAGGGATAATAACAGGAAGATTTAGAGACGCAAGCCGACCCCGTGTATTCAGTTTTGAGATTGCAGATGACGGAATAACCTTTAGTCCCTTTGTCCCTGGAAGGCTGGATAGCTTGGATATTGAGGAATGGGAGAAATTCTCAGAGGGTTATTCTTTCAGGCTTGATGCCATCAGAAAAAACAGAACAGACAAACCCAAGTGTAAAGATGGGGTATCTTATCCTTGTGGCAAGTCTTGTATTAGCCTTAAGAAACAATGCAAAACAAACGCTAAAGATCCCGTTTCTACTCAGAAAAAAAAAGCAATTAAAAGCGGTTATTAGCGAGTTTAAAGCTAGTGATAAAACCGAAAAAATAGAAACCAGTAAAGCCAAAACCAGTAAATCTAAGATTAAAGTACCTGATATTGAGGAGCCTATCGAGATTGGTGAATATACTGAGCCTCTAGTGACTCCGAAAATCAATTCACCTAAAAAGGGTTTTCAACCCAAGACCTATTCGGACGAAGGGAAGCTAATGAGCTATCCCCTAAGAGACGTTGCAGCCACAAAGGATCTGTCAGGGAGAGATGATGAAATAGCTAAAGCAGTGGATCTAATAAAACAATCTGGGAGAAATTGGATTCCCGTTTTTGTTCGGGAAGTTAAACCTTACGAATACGAAGTCGTAGGAAATCATTTGGTTCATGCTGCTGCAAAAAAAGCGGGATTAGATCGAATTTGGGCTATTACTGTTGATTCAGATCCGAACACCCTTAAGCAAATTGAATTGTTAACAAAAGGCGGTTAATTTATGCAAAATTTAAAATTCCATTCCAATAGACTTGACGCTGCGCCCACCGAAGTACAGATGAAACTAGCGATCGCCCAAGCACATCTCAATATTAGCAAAAGTGAACTTAATTAAGCAAAAACAAAGTACAATAGACTCATCGCATTAAAAAGGAAAATCAATTATGAAAGCTAAAAAAACTGCTGTTGAAGGACAAAAGAAAATAAAAACCGTTCCCCCTGCTGTTGTAGCTGAAGATGAGGATACTTTAGGAGAAGGGGAGACATTGCAGGAATTTGACAAGAGAATGGAGAAAAAATATCCAAAAAGAAGTTATGACGATTTGACAGAAGATGAAAAACGCGAACGTGCCAAGCGTTTTGTAGCTCAAGGGCTGGAAGACTGGTAAGTTTGCAATCCGCACCCGTACAGAAAGATTTAACTCTCGAAAACAATGGTCACCTTAAACCGTCGAAATCTCCTTCGCTTTGACGCTGCTCCTACGGAAGTGCAGATGAAACTTGGCATTTCTCAAGTTTTGTCCCTTCCGTTCGCTTATAACGCCCCTGTGATTGTTCTGGATTTTGAAGTAGGCAATAAAAACATCATCAAAGGACGGTTTAAAGACGCAAGCCGACCCCGTGTATTTGAGTTTGAGATTGGGGATAGTGTTTCGTTTAAGCCGTTCACCTGGAAACGAACGGATAGCGACGTTGACCCGATGGCGTGGGAAGACTTCTCTAAAGGGTACACATATCGGTATGATGCAGTCAAGAAAGTTAGAAAGGAAAAACCTAAGTGTGGCAATACTTCCTATAACTGTGGAAAGGCTTGTATTGGATTAAATAAGAACTGTAAATCAGATCCTCCCGATAAACCCTCTCAAGAGAAAATAGACAAGGCTAGGGCGATGGGAGGGGAGTTTAAACAGACTAAATCAGACCCCACCAAAGCACAAGAGAATAATAAGCTAACTCCAAAACCACCGGAAGAAGTTATAGAGCCCTATAACAGAAATAACGCCCCATCAAAATCAACCCCTGATTCAGATATAGCTAAACGAGTGATCGCTGATATAGAAAAAGTTAAATCTGGACAGGTATTGCTTAACGAAAAAGAGCGATATAGATTGCAATATGACAGGGGAATGTATCTATTGAACGATCCAAAACTGTCGGCTAGACAGGGTGGAACATCAAAAAAACTAACCGAAAAAGAGGCTACAGATTTTTTATCAGAACAGTATGAGAAAAGGGCAAAAAGGCTGGTTAAAGAAATCGCTCAGGGCAAATCTCGAAACATTAATATTGATGAGATTAGCTCAATGATTGATGGTGGTAAACAAACTAAACCAACCCCCAATTCAACAGGGGAGTCGGGAAAGGCGATCACTAAATCAGAATCCAAACCAACCCCAGGCAAAACACTTGATCTCAATGATTTATGGCAACAAACAGCCGACGCAGCCCGATCCAATAATCAAGAAGCTGCGTCAAAACATCTTGAGAAATGGAGAGAAGTTGTTAGTAAGCTGGAGTCAGGGGAGGGGATCTCTAAGGATATTAGTCTAAGGGAATATCAAAACCTGATGGACAACTTAGAGCGTGATTTGACTCTTGGCAACAATAAAATCAATGCTGAATTTAAAAAAATCACCAAACCCATTTCCAGGATTCTTGATAAAGCCAATAGCCTAAACCCGTTAACCCCAGAAGATTTAGAAAAAGCTCATCCTAACTTTAGACCGACAATGAAACGGATGCACGAAACCCTTTCTAAATATTTTGAGTTGGGAGATAAAAAAGACTCGGCGAAAAAAGAATTGGATCGATTAAAACAAGAGCGGTCTTACAATGAGGCTGTGATACTAAATAATTCAAAACAATTCCGTGAAACGAGTATTGATAACAATTATAACGAGCTTAAATCTCTTGCAAGACGGAATCCAAATGACTTAATACAAGTCAAAAATCCAGTATCTAACCTCCCAGAAAGAACGGTATCCGTCCCTAAAAGGATTGATGAAATTAACAAAGATATTAGAGACTTAGCAGACGATAAAAAAGCTCAGAAAGCTACGGATCGCGCTAGAGAAGCAATAGCTCGATTACAGAATTCGATTAGTGACGCTGAAAACAAAGTAAGTTCCATAGAGAGAGATCAAAAAACATTAAGAGATTCGCGCGGAGAAACCAAGTCAACCCCCAATAGTTCGGGGGAGTCTGGAAAGGCGATCGCTGTTTCAACGCCCGATAAAAAAGTTGAGCAAAAATATAAGGATATTATTGCTAGTTCAAAAGACCCAAAAGGGACGGAAAAAGTGTTAAGAGAGGCTATGATTGGAGGTGCTTTATGGAAGTCACAAAAACAAACCTATAAAGAATTGTTAGAAGAAATTGAAGGGGGTATTGTTCCAGAAGGTTATGAGAACCATGTTCAAGGAATGGTTGACAGATATAAACCTGTCATTGATGCGGAAAACTTTATTAACAAGAGAAGAGAAGCTGTAGCTAAAGGTGATTTCAGGACAAAAGAAGAAGCAGAACTTTATGTCGGGGAAAAAATACAGTCTAAAAGCAACAAACCTTATGATTATTTTGATAGTCCAGAATACGGAAAAGAATACGAGAAAATCAAAAGTCTAATAAAATCAGACAAACTACCTCCGCCATTGTCTGGAGTTGTCCCTAGTAAAGAACTGAAACAGACGATAAAACAGGGTGATCAACTACTCTATAAAAAAGACGCTTATTCGTTAGGAGCTAATTCTCTATCTGGTTACGAAATTTCTGATGCAGGTGAGGTTGTTGATATTGGATTTAAAAATGTTAAAACCAGATCTAATAGTGAATACATGGGAAGGCTCTACGAAAACGAGGGTACAGTACCTTTAGATAAGATTTCTCACATTATCCGAGATGGTAAACGCTATAAAGTAGACCCGTCTGATAGCTCCCCTAATGATTTAGGAACACCTGAAGCTAAAACGGCTAAGGGTGCTAAGGGTGCGATCGCTAAATCAGAAACACTACCAAAAACACCAAAAACGTCCAAACCTAAAGTAGTAGATCCTTTGTCATTGACTCCCAAACCCTCAAAAACAACCCCTAAATTAATAGGGGATGGAACCCATGAAGGGACTCCTAAGAATGCCCAGGAATACTATGATGCGGCAGCAAGAAGTGGGAAGGTAATGACGATGAAAGAGGCTGAGGATACCGTTGCTGCTGTTTCTAGTTGGTCTGTTAGTTCTAACGCTATTCGGAACGATCAAAAAAAGGGAAAGTTCAACAAGAAAGCAGAGATTATTTCTGATTATGTAAGGAACTCAACACCTTATAAGGGCGATATCCACAGGGGGATAGTTTTTAAGAACAGAGAGGAGGCAATGGAATGGATTAAAGGGGATGAAAATGGTGTATTAGACAATCAAAATGCCCACGCTTCATGGAGTTCTAAAGAATCCGTTGCCTGGGTATATACAAACCCCATGATGCGTAAAGCTAATAAAACATTGGTGGGCGTTATTGTTAGTTCGGTAAATAAAACAGGTGTCTCCATAGAAAAATTAAGTCGATATAAGGAGAGCGAAGCTGAGGTACTTGTACCAAAAGATGCTAGACATAAAGTTAAGAGTGTTACTGAGAAAAATGGCATAATATATGTAGAAACTGAAGAAATTTAATTAAGGATAATTATGGCAACCGAATCAGACAAAAAAACAAAAACCAAAATCCACTCCAGATCCTAAATCTGAAACCAAAAAGGAACCCACCAAAGAACAGAAAGAACGGGCGGCTCGATTGAGGTTCTACCAGATTAATTACGGCGATCAAACTAGATAAATATTGTTATAATTAATAATAGCAATTGCCTCTCGCGGTGCGCTAACACCCAGAGGCAGTAATCAACAAACAGGAGTTGACCACATGAGTAATTTATCAGTTTTTGAGTGTACTTCGATCATTGATCATGAAGTCAGTGGATTAAGTGTTGGACAACAGGAGTCTAATGGGTATATCAACGCAACTCGATTGGCTCAAGCGCACAAACAGTTAACAGGACAATCCCGTCGAGTCCACGAATGGTTGTCCAACAAAAGAACAAAGGAGTCTTTAGATCACCTGTCTTCAAAGTTGGGAATTCCCGTAAATCAGTTATATCAGGTGTTTCAGGGTTCTCCTGAAAACGGTGGGGGAACTTGGTTGCATCCAAAACTTGCAACTCGGTTTGCTATCTGGCTGTCTGATGACTTTGGCTTAATGGTTGAGGAATGGCATTAAGATGGGCAAGGAAATCAAAAAAGTGCCATGTCCCAGATTTGAGACAAAAAGTCTGTATTCCCATGATGTTTGGCGTGTTACCTATCCTGAAATGAAGCTACCGGAAACCACAACGTTAGTTATTAGTCGAGGGTAATTAAAGCGACAAAGGGAGGTTTTAAAACCTCCCTTCCTTTCACTATATTAAAATTGGATATATTCCCTTATTGAAACTATGCTATCCCTAAAATTCAACGCTAATCAATCCAGAAATTATCTCAACGAACTAATTAAAAAAGTTCAGAACTTAACCCCTGCCTTGCATGAAATTGGACAGTTAATGGTTGCCTCTACCGATGAGAACTTCCAGAAGGAACAAAATCCCTACGGAGAAAAATGGGAACATTTAGCCCCATCAACCCTCAAATACAAGGCAAGTCGAGGTTTTATTATGCAAATATTACAACGCCAAGGATTGCTACGATCTTCTATTCGGTATCGGATTGAAAAAGGAAGGGTTGAGGTAGGGACTCCATTGCCTTATGGCTCCTATTTACAAGAAGGCACTAAGAAAATGCCTAAACGTCAATTTTTAGGAGTAAGTCAACGGAATCGTCGGGAGATTATCGCTATTCTAAAGGGTTCTCTTCGTTGATCTCGACAAGTTTATCAATAAGACCTGGGTTGATTTCTTGAGGGATTTCTTGCTCAATAATCTTTAAAGTTTCCTTAGTCCAAGCAAGGATCAATCGTTCCGCCTCCGATTGATCCTCAGAAATTAACAAAGCGATAATCAATAGTTCTACGAAATCCGTCCGTCGCTCCCCCATTAAAATCCGTCGAATTGTCTGCCAATCCCATCCACTTTTTTCACTAAATTCCATCATCCCAAAATTTGCATTTACAAGATCCCGTCGAATTGACCGACCAAGAGCGCGATAGGGAGCCAACGCACCAGATCCTAGTGTCTTCTTAGAAGGATACTCTCTTTTGATAGTAGTCATTATTTATATCTAAATCATTGGTTTAATTTTAGTTGATTTTCTTATATAGAAATTATTTTTTTTACACCCTCTTTAAATGACTGATAAGGTGCGTTATTATTTAACAAGAATTATTTTTTGTATTGAGAAATGGTTGAAATCAGGCTTGATGCTCCAACTAAATTTAGGGTAATCAGAACTGATGATGGTCGCCTCCATTGTGAAGGGTCTTTTTGTCGTGACGGGGTGTTGGAGTATCGTCAGCCTGACGGCTCCATAGTCCACGAACTCAGGAGACCGGAAACCAATGCAGATCAGGCCACAGTGGAGAGTTTCAAGTTCCTCCCCCTGGTAATTGAACATCCCCATGTTGGACTTCTTAATAGCGAAAGCTACAAAGATTACACGGTAGGGATGACTGATTCTTCTGCTTATTACAACAAGGCTGAAGGGGTGATCAAAGGCTTGGTGTCGTTTTTTGATGCTAAAGCGATCGCCCTAATTGATTCAAGGGAAAAGGAGCAACTGTCTGCGGGATATACCTGCGATATCAAACAAGGGGCAGGGGTATGGAATGGTCAACACTACGACAGAGAACAGATCAATGTTCGCGCTAATCATTTGGCTTTAACGAGCCGAGGAAGGGCCGGAGAAGATGCCCGTCTCCGATTAGATAGTGCTGCGGGGATTGGGCAAGCTGTTGCAGGTCAAGCTGTCGCAGGTCAAGTTGTTGAAAACCCTAGTAACCCCAACAAAACCAATGATAATGGAGATAATGAACAGCGCATGGCAATAATTAGATGCGATGGAGTCGAATATTCGGGAATCCCCGAAGTTTTCGCTTCTATTAGTAGTGCTCGATTCCGTGAATTAAAAGAATTAAAGGAACGCCACGATTCGCTTGTTACACGGTTTGACGCTACGATTCGGGAGAATCGGAAGCTAGAAGCCGCACAAGAGAACTACCAGTTTCGGTTAGATAACCTGGAAATCATTGTGGAAAATGCTGATAATGTCCTTGGTGAATTAGGTTATTACCGGAATGACATGGGGCAGTATGTCCGCGTTGACGGAGGCAAAAAGAAAATGATGCCTCCTGCTCCCGAAGAAGAAGAAATGGAATTGGAGGACAATGAAGATGAAGAAATGATGGAAGATGAGGACAATGAAGATGAAGAAATGATGACTTCCAGAAAGAAAAAAAAGTCCAAATCTCGTGCTGATGGTGACGATGAAGACGAAAGCAATTATCGGGGTGATTCTGTTGGGGATCTCTTGGCTATATGGAAAGAAGCCGACGATTTGCTGCCAGGTTTTTCCAACACACGGTTTGATAGTAGCTTCTCTGTGAGCGATATCAAGCGCACTTTGTTAGCTGAAATCGAGCCCAACATGGACTTAACATTCCGATCCGATTCCTATGTAGACGGAGTGTTTGCCTACGTTCAGGAGAATTACGATTCTTCTTCTGCCGATCCAGATGGTGAAGAAGAAGGGGATGGGGATGGGGATGACGAGGAGGAAGAAGATGGAGACTCCGAGGAGTTTTCCCATCGCCTTGATTCGGTACTAAAAAGACCTGCTCAAATTACTTATGGTGATGAACTCACCGAATGGGAGAGACGGCGGGTAGATGCCTATAAACAGCCTTTAACAATGGGAAAAACACGCATGGGGGTTACTAGATAATGCGGTACAACTACAATCTTCAGTTTGATCGTGCGATTCCTGGTATGGGCGAGGGCTCGATCAATTTTCCGAGAGTTAAAGCTTACGTTTCCATTAAGAATGCAGCTAAAGAGGTCTGGACTCTGGCGGTTCCTGCTTCTCCTGCTTCTAGCACCGAATATACCGTTAAGTTAAATAACGGATTAGGAACAGCACGTTTTACAACTGATGCTAGTGCTACTCAATCGGAATTGCAGGCAGGATTATTGAATGCAATCCGTGTAAATCCTGCTTTTGGGCATCGTGGGATTGCTGCTGTTAGTGGAAATAACGTGCTATTCACGGCATTGGACTATGGCATCGAGAACACACTGGTAGTTACTGGTGCTAGTTTGACAGCAACCAAGACCACAGCGATGACCATTCCCACACCTGTTCCTTTTGGTCGGTTTGTCGCCAGGGCAAACACCGAAACCAACCCCAAAGTTGCAGGGCTTCCTACTGCTACTACTGACGTAATCCTGGGCATTACTCGAATCGTCAAAGATATCGAAATGCAGCCTTTGATAAATCAAGGTGTAAGCTACGGTGGAACGACTTACCCCTATCAAGATGTGATGGACGTGGTTGACCGGACAGGAGAATCGTCAGGGATCTGGGTTGAATGTGTTGAGACGGATATCACAATTAATGATGCCGTCTACGTCTCTATTGCTGCGGGACACGAGGGGAAAGCAACAAAGGCAACAAGTGGCACGATTAATATCTCCACGAAGGCTGAGTTCAAGTGTTCCCCCGTAGTCACTAGCACTGGTGCGGTGTGCGTTTTGATCGGCTTCAATGTTCCCTAATTTGTATAGAAAGAATTTATAAACTATGATGAACTTTTCTGGGACTACAAGGTTAGATGCTGATGAAATCGGGACGTTCTTTGGCGCTCTGATGGATTTAGAGGCTCAGATAGATAAGGAGTTCGATCTTGCGGACTATCCTTTCGCTGCTGGAGTTATTTGCCCTCTCAACATTCAAAACAAGCCCTGGGCAAAAACCTGGGGGTATCGGTGGCTCCGCCACGTTGGGCAGTTCAAATTAATCCGAAACTACACCACAGACCTTCCCGAAGTGGAACTGGTCTATGGTGAGATGAAGATGCCGATTCATAAATGGGGACAAGGCTATAGCGTCTCTGAGGATGATATCGCGGCTGTTAGTCGGATGGGCGAGAGTATTGAAGAAGACAAAATCTGGACAATTCAAGAAGCCGCACAACAAAAAATCAATCAGTTGGTGGCAAACGGGGATTTAGAAACCGGAATGCCCGGTTTCTTGAATCATCCCCAAGCACTGCGGTCTTATGCTCCCTTCCCTTTGAACGGGTCAGCAACATCACAGCAAAAACTGAGTGTATTGAATGATTGTGTTAATGCTCCGACTCGGCTGACCAATAACCGAGAGAAGCCGGACACATTGTTGATGGATTCGGAAACCTACGAACACCTCTCCTCGGATATTATTCAAATCGGCACATCCGCATTGGATCGTACGGTGTTAGAGCATTTCTTAAAAGTCAACCCTAATATCAAAGAAGTCGGCGTTGTGTCCGAGATGGCTCCTGACTATTTAGAGTCGATTGGTTTAGCTCCCACCCGCTTTATTCAGGCTTTCCGTCGAGATCCCAAAAAAGTCTCTGCTAAGATTTATCAACCGTTAAAGTGGACTGATACTCGCCCCATTGGTGTTGATTCTTTCTGGCGTGGTGCCAAGTTTAAATTTGGGGGAATTGATCTCAAACGCCCATTCTCCATGCACGTTGTAGTATTACCTGAATAAAATGTCTAAAACTATCATCTTTGACCCCAAACTAAATCCTCACAATCCCCGTATTCCTTACGGAATATCAGTGGAGGCTATCACTTCACCGATTCGTTTCTCTCGCCCCATTAATCGTGGGGGAACTAAAAAGAATTCCTTGGATGCAGTGGAAACACGAGGGAGTTGGATTTTGCCGGGGACTAATTTAGAGCTTCCTGATGAGGACTATGAGTATATTGCTCGACATCCTCTCGGTATGGAACTTATTAATTGCGGAGCCTTCAGAATAATCTCTCCCACCCTAGAGGAAGGGAAGTTTCCCACCGAAACAACCCTTGATTATATTGAGAAAGATGCCCTGGACTTGATTCGCAATTCAAGTGATATTGATTGGTTAGAACGATCTGAGAAAAGAGAAGATCGTCCCGCTATTTCTAAGGCATTGGCAGAGCAGGTTAAAAATATCAAGTCAGTTAACACTATGAACATTCGGGGGTAGCGGATGGTTCTCCCTTCCGATTTTTTAGCGGTTTATCCTCAGTTCACTGTGGTCGAATCTTCTGTGATTCAATACAGTTTAAACTTTGCTGAGAATAATTATTGTGCTGGTTGGGCAGATCCCAAGAGAACGGATGGAATTATGTTGATTGCTGCCCATCGAATCAGCGTTGATTGGTTCCAACAGGCGGATATTGCCTCTAGTGTTACGGGAATCGCATCAGGGTCAGGGAGTTCCACACCTTCTGGCTCTGAGGATGACTGGTCTTTAACGACTTACGGGAGGCAATATATTCACCTCCGCAATACTATCTTTACTCCCCCTATTCTGGTTTTATGAAAGTACAATTCCCTGATTTCTCAGTTGATAATGGTCGAGTTACTTCTGCCGGGATGGTGACTCCTGCTTCCCCAGAATTGCAAGCTATGGCAGCGATTTACGTGGTGTTACAAGAAATTAACGGGAAGCTAGATAAGCCAGACCACGGTCACGCTCCCAAAGAGAAGAAATGAGTCAATCCTTCGTTGAGCAAATGATAGCCCTAAGAGACCGGATCTCTCCCCTTGCGGGGGGATTCGGCAATCCTAATGTTCAAAGCCTCGTCGTTCGCACAAGAGTGGGCGATGGGTACGAATATTTGGAGATTACCCCAACTCCGGTTATTCAAGATCAATTCCCAAGCAAGGAGGGGATTGAAAACCTAAGCTCAGTGGAGGGGATAACTAGATCCTATTCAGTTAAAGGGATTTCACGGCGTTATTTAGAGGAACAATTGAAAGGAGAGGGTGTTGACTACCTCGTTGGAGCAGACACCACCCTTTACCCTCCTGATGGGGTTGTTTGTAACTTAGTCTCATTAACTGAAAATATTGTGACGTGGGACATGGAGTTAGTTGAGAAGATTAGCTCACAAGGTTTTTATTTGTGATTAACTCACAAGGCTTCTCTTTATAAAAGGTAAAATCATGCTGAAATCAAAACCAAGTTCTTTATATCGGGTTGATGAAGATGAAGTAGCGGTGGGGAATGGCGGTGGAGGAGGTGCTGTTGCGCCAACTGAAGCTCAAATGAAATTAGCGATCGCTCAAACCTTATCAATGGGTTTTGCCTACAACGCCCCAGTTGTTGTGCTTAAATTTGATGTTGCCGAGAATGGCAATATTACCGGAGTATTTAAAGATGCGGCACGTCCACGTGTGTTTTCCTTCACTTTAGATGGGGAGTCCGTAGCTTATAAGCCTTATAAACCCGGTAAAATGGACAGTTTAGAATCAGAGGAAGATGTCCAAGAGTGGGAGGCATTCTCAGAGGGGTACGGTTTCCGCGTTGATGCGGGAGTAGGTGGTGCAAAAAAGCCTCAATGCGTTAAGCCGACAGCTTATAACTGCGGTTCTGCTTGTATTAATGTTAATAAAAATTGTAAGAGTAACGCATACGATTCTGTTTCAAAAGATCGAATGAAAAAGCTTGCTGAAATAGCAAAATCGTATACCAAAGCCAGAAGAAAAGCAAAACCTTTGAGCGATGAAGAATTTGAATTAGAGAAAAAATCAATAGCAGCCGACAAAAAACTAGCAGAAGTTAAATCACAGAGAAAACAAGGTGTTCCCAGAAAAGAGGGTGAGGGAGTGCTTAAAAAATCCAAAGATCCTGTCACCAAAGACATAATTAAGAGGGGTAAGATTAAAACACCAGAACAAGCAAAGGAAATCATTGATCACCTCAAGAAAACCTTTAGTAGCAAAGGAGAACATACCGAAGGGGCGGCAACTGCTTTAATAGAAGGTTTTAAGATCAAAAATAAAGTACAGGCGGACATAATGATCAGCAAGCTAGAGAAACATTTAGCAGATCAAAAAACGCCTGAAGCTAAACCCAAAGCAGAAAGTAAAAAGCCTTCTGGTCAAAAATCAACAGCGAAGAAAACGACAGAACCCAAGGTCAAACCCGATCCAAAGGTAGAGTCAAAACCTGAAGCTAAATCTAGTCCCAAATCCAAGGCAAATCCTTTTTACAGTGATGAACCGATCAAGGATTATGACACTTTTAAAAAGGAAATCTCAAAAGAATTAGCTAGGATTAATTTTGAGAATAATTACGATGGGTTGATCCCTATTCCAAAAATGAGAGAAGAACTCAAGGGGCGAGTAAAAGCAGAAGATTTTGACAAGTGGATGCTTCGGTCTCAAGCCGATAATGATAATATTCAACTTGGTGAAGGAAAAAAACAAATGCCAGGGGGGATAAAAACCGAACTCGGAGCGCATAGGGATTATATTCGATTTTTTGACAAAGAGGCTATGGAGAAAGCTAGGACTGAAACAAAAAGAAAACCCGGTCAAATAACCGATCCGAAAGAATTTGAAGACGTGGCAATGAAGTCCTTGGCTGATCTTGACAAAGATGGGAAATATGGCAATCTTATTCCTATTCACGAACTTCGGAAATCCCTTGGAGACAAGGTGAGTCGAGGGGATTTTAACAATTTATTAATGGAAATGCAAGCAAACGACAAGGTTCAATTGATTGGGGGAGAGATGACAGATTCTACACCGAAGAAGGTAGAGGATTCTATCACAACCAGGTTTGGGGGGGTGCGTTATTATGTTAAAATCCTCAAGGATTGAACAAGATCAAATAACTACAATCCGAAAGTATCAAAAGAAATAGTGGTGGGAACATATAGAAACCCTTAATTAAGTTACAGGCAAAAGGAACAAAACATGAGCATAGAGACTAAATCGGCTCCAACAAAAGCCCAGATGCAAGCAGCGATCGCTCAGACTCTTGCCCTTCCTTTTGCCTATAACGCCCCAGTGGAGGTGTTGGACTTTAAGGTAGATGATACGGGTAAAATATCAGGGCGATTCAAGGATTCTGTCCGTCCGAGGGTGTTTGATTTTGATTTGGATGGAAATACCGTCAACTTCAAACCTTACGCGCCGGGGCGCATGGATTCGGGCGATGCGGTAGAACAATGGGAGGAGTTCTCATCAGGGTACGCCTTCCGCTTTGATGCCAAGGTTAAAACTAAAGGCAAGGCAGGAGATGCCAAGAAACCCCAATGCGTTAAACCCACAGCATATAATTGCGGAAAAGCCTGTATAAATATTAAGAATAATTGTAAGTCCAACCCTGATGATGCCAAATCAAAGGATCGTTTAGAAAAACTGAAAGCTGCGGGGATTGATTACGCTAAAGAAACTAAGAAATCCACTCCTAAATCAACTGCAAAAACTAAGAAAGAGGCAAAAAAAACACCAGAAATAGATAAAAACGCTAAGGTAACAAAAGAAATATCCCCTAGCGAGAAAGGGAAAGAATCTGACATTGAAGAAGGAAAGAAAGCTACTGAAACAGATGTAAAGAGTGAAGATAGAACAGAGACCTCTAAACAACCTGATGAAAAGCCTAAAAACCTTAACTTAGTAGGAAATGGTGATCATGAATCCATGCCCTCAACCGCCGAAGAGTATCATAAAGCCCTGGAAAAAGCGGGGGTAAATATTTCTGAGAAGGAGGCAAAAGCCACCGTTGAGTCTATTTATAAATGGACAAAAGATTCCACTGACATTCGAGCAGATCAAAAGGCAGGGGAAGAGAATGATCATGCGGATCGGATTTCTAATTATGTCAGAAACTCAACCCCATACAAAGGCGAAGTCTACCGAGGGATTCACTTTGGAACCAAAAAGGAGGCTTTAAACTGGGCTAAAGGCGACAAGGATGGAGTGCTAGATAATCAAGGTGCTCACGCCTCTTGGTCGTCTAGTCTTGAGACAGCAGAGGAATTTTCGGACGATTTCTTTATCGAGGAAAAAAGGTTTCCTGTTGTTATTAAAACCATTAATAAATCAGGTGCGTCTATCAAGAATTTGAGCAATATCAGGGGAGAAGACGAGGTTATAGTTTTAAAAGATACTCGCCATCGAGTTAAAAGTGTCAAAGAAGAAAACGGACGGATTATTGTTGAAGCAGAGGAAATATAGGAGATTCTATCATGGGTTTAATAACCAGAAAAGATGCCACGCCAACCGAATCTCAGATGAAACTAGCGATCGCCCAAACATTATCAAAGCCTTTCGCTTACAACGCTCCGGTGGTAGTATTGGATTTTTCAGTAAACGATCAAGGGGAATTTGAAGGTAAGTTTAAAGATGCAGCCCGTCCCCGTGTTTTT
>JACCED011478302.1_pt1 | contig 23725 bp, 23 predicted proteins | sample 7455021 | NCBI WGS metagenome assembly JACCED01 (sample SAMN15323456, study PRJNA562643) | freshwater metagenome | isolation source: river surface water | place: USA:Blue River Watershed | collected 2017-08-19
AGGGCTTATTATCGCAGGGCTTATTATCGCAGGGCTTATTATCGCAGGGCTTATCACAGGACTAATCGTAGGGCTTATTTCCGGTTTATCTAAATGTGGTTTGGGAGTAGAAATCGGTGTTTGATATATTGTGGTTGTTTTTATCAATACAGAAGCCGTTGTTTTTGGAGGTCTTACGCGAGTTTTATTTGGTTTATTTATAATCTTGGTTTGAACAGTTGTTTGGAGAGGTGCTGTGATTTCTACTTGATGTCTGGTTGTTTCTAATGGTTTCTGGGGTTCAATTGTTGTGGTGTCCTTTGGTATATGTGTGTCCTTTGGTATATGTATGTCCTTTGGTATATGTGTGTCCTTTGGTATATGTGTGTCCTTTGGTATATGTGTGTCCTTTGGTGCTACTGGCTTTGAAGGAATTGTTTCCATTGGCTTTGTTTCCACTGGCTTATGTGTTTCAATTGGCTTATGTGTTTCCGCAGGCTTTTCCACTGGCTTTTCCACAGGTTTATGTGTTTCCACAGGTTTAGGTGTTACCGCAGGCTTTTCCACTGGTTTATGGGGATTTAAAGGAACTGTTACCGCAGGCTTTTCCGCAGGCTTTTCCACTGGCTTATGTGTTTCCACTGGCTTATGTGTTTCCGCAGGCTTTTCCACTGGTTTATGAGGCTTTAAAGGAACTGTTTCCGCAGGCTTTTCCGCAGGCTTTTCCATTGGTTTATGTGTTTCAAGAGGCTTATGTGTTTCCGCAGGCTTTTCCACTGGTTTATGAGGCTTTAAAGGAACTGTTTCCGCAGGCTTTTCCATTGGTTTATGTGTTTCCGCAGGTTTATGTGTTTCCGCAGGTTTATGTGTTTCCGCAGGCTTATGTGTTTCCGCAGGCTTTTCCATTGGCTTATGATTCTTTAAAGGAACTGTTTCCGCAGGAACCGTTATTAACGGAGTAACCACTGATGTTGAAGGCATTGGGGCTAAATGTGTAGATGTTTCTTGTGGTTTTAAATAGGTTGATGTTTCTACTGGTTTCAAAGGAGTGGTTGTTAAATGATGCGTGGTTTCCATTTTAGTAGATGTGTCTTTTTGTGATGTATGCATACTTGTTTCCACAGGTCTTGTAGTTTCCACAGGTCTTGTAGTTTCCACTGGTCTTATAGTAGTTTCAACAGGTCTTGTAGTTTCCACAGGTCTTGTTTCTTTTTTTTCGTTAGTGGGCGACGCAGTAGTATGGGGTAAAGACGTAGTCATCGGTGATAAAGACGTAGTCATCGGTGATAAAGACGTAGTCATCGGTGATAAAGACGTAGTCATCGGTGATAAAGACGTAGTATGTGGCGGTAATGAAGACGTAGTATGTGGCGATAATGAAGACGTAGTATGGGGTAAAGACGTAGTAATTGGTATTGAAGACGTAGTATGGGGTAAAGACGTAGTCATAGATATTGAAGACGTAGTCATTGGTATTGAAGACGTAGTATGTGGCGGTAATGAAGACGTAGTAATTGGTATTGAAGACGTAGTCATCGGCAATGAAGACGAAACTAAAACCGGTGTTTCAGGTATAATCGGTGTTCCGCCCATTCTACAAATAATATTTTTATGTTCATGATTATTTTCCGTCCAAAACCATTCAGCCTCCGCAGGTATATTTTCACGCAATCCCACATTATCCAATTGCCACGTTGTGTTGTCGCTATTTTTACCATAGGATGTTGCGTAAGGCCAATACATATCGTCAAATGCATATTTATTCCATCCTACCGGTAGCCCAGTATTCGTAAAATCTTTACATTTCCATTGAATTGCGAGGGAAGGTTTATTGTTTAACCCAGTTATGCACGCTCCCTTATCAGGGGTGTTTATTGTGTCGGCGTGTATGGCGATGACTCCCGGCTCTGATGTCCCAAATATATCATACGTGTTTGTGATATTTTCATACATCACATTACTAGATATTAATTTTTCATCAACATACAAAGAAAACCTGGCATCACATACAATATCAATTGTATATGATTCAGTTTGTGTTAAAAAAGCCAATGAAAACAATAGTAATAATTGTGAATATTTCATTATTGTTTTTCTTAACCGATGAGTTGTATACTTGGCTATATACACAATATATACAAAAATTATTTATGTGGTTATGTCTTTTTTACTATATTCAATATTCGTCATATGTATCTTTACACAATTCCGCTTGAACCACATATACTTCCTCTATTTGTTTAACCGGAACCACCTTTTTCTTCTTTCCTTTTTGGCCATTTTCGTCATTGTTTTTATTTTTGGTTGCGGCTTTTTTGGGGGCTGCCTTTGTTTTTAACGGTGATGGTTGCGGGTTTTTTGAAGCCTCTTTGGTTGCTTTTGTTGTTTTAGTGGTTTTGGTGGGTTTGTTATGAACGATGGGTTTACTTCGCTTTTTCTTTTTTTTGGTTGCGGCGTCTACATTGTCACTGTCATTATCAGGGTCATTGTCGCTGTCGCTTGCTGCGTCATCGTCATCATCATCGTCATCGTCGTCATTTAAATCCAATTCATCGTCATAAGAGGAGTAATCGTCGTCATCGTCTTCATCCTCGTCGTCGTCATCGTCATCGTCAATCTCATCATCCGGTACAACAAACCCATCATTCAAATCATAATCATCATCGTCGTCCTCGTCTTCGTCTTCTTCAAAATCGTCATCTGAACAACAATCATCAAACCCGCCATACAATAATTCATAAATGGCGCTCCATTCATTCGGTAATATGTCTATATACGCGCCTTTTTCACCACCACTTTTGGCAACAATTGCGACAGACCCAAAGAAAAGGGTTGCGTCGGCTGGTGGTGGAAATTCGTATTTATTTTCTTGACCGGCTTTTCCGGTGGTTCTTGCCCACAATTCAATAACTACCTTGTTTTTAATTAACTCTTTATAGATTTCGTTTTTTTCGCTTTCGTCTTTATCCGTCCCTTTATCCGTCCCTTTATCCGTCCCTTTATCCGTCCCTTTATCCGTGCCTTTATCCGTGCCTTTATCCGTCGTATCATTTTTATCAATCACAATGTCTTTACAATTCCACTGTGCTTGACAAGCAAACCCGTCAGGTAATTTATAATTACATTTTTTATACAATTCATCAATTGAAAAGTTCTTAATATCACTTGGTTTAATTGTTCCACTTTTATCAATAATAATAACACGCATTATTCGTATATTATCGTATAATGTAGATAACCATTTACAAAAGGTTTAAATGGTTTGTCAATATATTATTACTACTGATTGGCTTGAATAAACGCGCGCGCAAATGAATCCACGAAATGAAAATAAAGGCAGATTACACCGAGAACAGAAAAATGCCCGAAAGGCGATGATAATGGATGAACTTGTCCCGGTTTATCGGCATAAACAAAGTGTTGATAAAGGTGATGGAACCGGTGGGTTGTACGGCTCATACGCAAAACGAATTTACATTGAAAACATTGACATACGCAAATTAAATATAGATACAATCAACCAAGTGATTTCAACACGTTCCAATGAAGGCGTGTTTTATAATCCGGATACATGGCACACGCTTTATACGAGTAAAGGCATTTACCGTCTCTATAAAGATACTGATAAATATTATACAGCAAAAGAAACCGCAACAGCAAGAGAAACCACAACAACCACCACAACACTTTATACCATGGATATTACAGACGGTGAATTAATGCGGGTTTCACTTACAACAGACAGCGCAAAAGTTCCAACCCTTAATTTATTAATTGATACCAGCAAAATGGTACGCCGTCCTTTACCACAATTTTGTCTTCCGTGTGATTATACCTATGTTTCAAATCGGGTGGACACCTTCAAATTATCAAAACAGGGAAGCACCTCATTTGTCATTGTATATCACCCCACAAAAAATGACAGCATCCAGGATTTCTATTTTACAACTGAAAACGGCATCATTGACAAGACCACTGCCGTGGCGGCAACCTCCACTCGCAGTACAACCACCTTTGCCAATGACAAACCCGACGCATCCAATTTAGATGTTATGACGCATTCATTGAAAACCGACATTGCGACATTTTTACGCATATTCAAATTAGTTGGTTAAATGAAATGCGATTTTTTATGAATTATAATATCAAATCTCATAATAACCTTGTTGTCCCCAATACAATACCAATACCAATACCACATTTTTTTATTTTTTAATTAGCAAATATGTTGCTATGGTTATTAAAAATATCATTTATATCAATTGCTTTAATATTAATACTACACTATTTGTATTCGTTTTTTAAAATGACGCTTACAGTTCCAAAAGTAAAAGATTTAGTGTACCGCCCTAGCGCGAAATATGAAACTTTATTAAATTCAATTAATAACGCAACCCAAAATGCGCAAGCGCAAGCGCAAGCCCAATCACATTCGCAAACGCAACATTCTGATTTTTCCGCTGGCACAAGCACAAACACTGCCATAGGAGGCGATATGAATGCGAATGTAGGAAATTCAATGGAAAACGAATTGAAAAATTATTTAAAATCACTGAAATTAAAAAAGGTTTCAAATCGGCAAAGCCTAAGTGGCGAATTAAATTTGTCCAGTAGCAATGATATGCCAAACTTAATGTATTCATCTTATTGAACGGTGAATACGGAATACGGAATACGAATACGAATATGAAAAGACGAAGATGAAGACGGAATAGATGTATTTAGCATAAAAACAATGTAAAGACGCGCGCATAATTTATAATAGATGATGATACAACTCAATTTCACTGAACGGGAAGCATTGCTTCAAAAATTGCCGCAAAAACTCAAACTTTCTTATGAAGCCCGCACACATCATAAGAAAGACGCTGACTGTAATGACGAGACGTACATTTCTATCATTCCAAAAGGAAGGCGGTGCTTGCTTTGGTTTACGGAGTGGGCAAATCAGCCGGTATGTGCAATCCTAGAAATAAAAAACCCGCTCGCAACCGCACTCACTGATATATATGGCAATATCACAATTTATACTGCGTGCTTTGACCCGTCATTAACCCAAGGCGACACTGTATTTGGCGGTGTATTGTTTTCAAATAATCCGAAAAAACAATCAAAATTGTGTAATTTTTTCGCAATAACAGTCGTCCATTTTTTTAAAGGCCGGCAAATATTTTTTAATGATGTCGTTTTACAGCACACCATCACGCACATCATGTTTTCAACTGCGATGATAAAACAAGTGGGTGTTACCACACACGGGTTGATAATCGGGCTGCCTATATTATGTAGCACACCGAGTGAAGCGTGCGCCATTGTAAAAACAAACGAGTTGCCATATGATGTGTATGGCTTACAATACCGAAAAAATGGTAGCAGTAAAATAGAATTATCTATTTGGAATGACAATCATTCAGAACAATTATTGCCTACAACACCTCAAATCCCTGAACAAGAGCAAACGCAGAGGCAAACACAAGTCCAAGTCCAAGACCAAACACAATCACAATACCAAACACAATCACAATACCAAACCCAAACCCAAGACCAAGAAAAAGAAGACCCCAAAAACATAACAAAAATTGCGTATTTTATGGTTAAGCCTGATGTCCAAAACGACATTTATCATTTGTATGTGCGCAAAGACAAGACGATTGACTCCGAATTGGAATATTACAGCGTTGCGCATGTGCCGTCTTACAAAATCAGTGTATTATTAAACCGAATTTTTAGAAACATAAAAGAAAATGACAATTTAGATGCGTTGGAGGAAAGTGAAGATGAAGACGATTTTGAAAACACAAATGCGGATAAATACGTTGATTTAACCCAAGAGTTTGTTATGCGGTGCATATGTTCGGAGAAATTTAAACGCTGGATACCGTCTGCGTTGGTGAATTCATCTATGTGTAAAAACAAGTCTATCGTTATTACCAAGCAAGAAATAAACGACTTGGACACGCACTGGTTTGTTGATAAACGCAAATATTTCAAGCAATACGCCGAACCACAAAACCAAGCAAACATTTCTTATCAACATAATCATTATAATCAACAAAATCAACAAAATCAACATAATCCACATAAACAATCACATAATAATAATCCGCCGCACCATAATCATCATCAAAATCAAAAGGTGTTTATTCGCAAAAACCAAATATACCGTCAAAAATAACTTTTGTAAAAATAAACATAAATATATTTTTTCTTATAGTTTAGTATATCGCCCGCCCCTTCCCTCATCTGGTGTATTGATGCTAAATTACCGAAGTGTAGCAAAATTATGTTTATGTAATGTGGAACAATCTATAAAAAATTGGTATCGCAATGTTCCGTATATTCGCCCCTATTACGCCGTGAAGTCATTCCCTAATAAATCATTAATGGAACTTTTACACAATTATAATTTCGGGTTTGACTGTGCAAGTCGGCGTGAAATAGAAATGGCCAAGACATTCACGCACGACATTATATACGGAAACCCCACGAAAAGCGTGGACGACATTATTTTTGCTAAAAACAATAACGTAACTGAATATGTGGTTGATAGTGTGGAGGAAGTGCGCAAAATTGAAAACATAGACCACGGCGCAAATTACATTGTTCGGGTTCTAGCAAACGAAGACTCTTCTGTGATTAAATTTAACAAAAAATTCGGGGCGGCATTATGTGACGCTGAGAAAATCATGAATTATATTGCCAAACAAAATTTGAATTTCATGGGTTATTCGTATCACGTCGGTTCAAAATGTAAAAGTATGGACGCGCATCGCTACACCATATCAAACATACTGTATAAATATAAACCAATGAGCGATTTTTATGGGTTGCCGACAAAACTGATTGACATCGGCGGCGGGTTTGAAAAAACGGCACAATTGCACGAATTACACGGCGAATTATATCACAACGGGCTGTTAGAAGAAATGGAACGCAGCGGGATTGGCCTTGTCGCAGAACCGGGGCGCATCATTTCATCAAAAGCACTGAATATATTTACCAAAGTCATTGCGGTGCGTAAAAAAGAGGAACAAGGGCGGGACGTGTATTACATCACCATTAATGACAGCGTGTATCATTCGTTTCAAGGCCGCATATTTGATTATCAGACATTTGAGCCAATTCCATTGTATTCCGATTGTACTTCAATCATAGATGGCGGTGGCATAATGTGTGGTGGCGACGCGTATTCAAAGTGCGTTATTTTTGGACAGACGTGTGATTCACTGGATGTGATTTGTGATTGCGTATATTTACCGGTTCCAAAATTGGGGGACGTTATTTTATTTCGGGATGTGGGAGCCTATTCATTAGCAAGCGCAACCGGGACATTTAATGGGTTTGAGGCGGCAATCATTGAAGAAAGCAATGAAGCATTAAAGCATTGAAGAAAGCATTGAAAAAAGCATTAAAGCATTAAAGCATTGAAGAAAGAAAGTATTGAATGGAATGAAACAATAAAAATAATTTTTGTATAACCTAATATATATACAAAAATTATTAACATAATATAAAATGACTTCATATTCATATTCCAGCGTAAATCCGCTTCAACAACATATACAAGCGCCATTGATGTCAAACACACAAATTCCAACTGGTGGAACCGGAAATATGTATCCCGGGGATGCTGGTCGTGTTGTTCTTGGTGGAAGCAGAAATCGCAGAAGCAATCGCAGAAGCAGTCGCAGCAGAAATCGCAGCAGAAGTCGCAGCAATCGCAGCAGAAGCAGTCGTAAAAACAACCTCATTGGAGGCGGTGGCGGCGCCTTTTATGGATATGGCGGTCCTCATTTGAACGACAATGACCCAAATATTGTGTATGCGCGCGGCTCGTATGTTCCGCTTACATTTAGCCACAACGCTATCCCCAGTCAAAATCAAAATGGCGGGTATCGTTATCTAGACACCAAAAAGTCTATGTCTAAGACCAAAAAATCTGTGTCTATGACCAAGAAGTCAATGTCCAAGAAGTCTGTGTCCAAGAAGTCCGTGTCCAAGAAGTCAAAATAAATCAACTCACCGCGACCCTCATCCCATTTAAAGCACCAACTTAAATTTACATTTCCCGTCGTGCGTTAATGCTGATTTTTTACTTTCAATTTTCATTTTCGCCGTTTTTTCTGTTATGACCGTTATGTTATTGTTATCATCAATGTCATACATCTCATTATCATTTATGTTTTCATTATATGCGTTTTCGGCGCTATTGTCATCGTCTTCGGCATCATATTCATCCGGGGTTTCTTCCTCTCCTTTACTGCGATTTTTTATATGAACGGCGGGGTCAAATCGTATAGTCCACCGGTTTTCGGCATATCCTTGACTATCCGTCATTATAATCTTGTATTTTTGCTTGATGTAATAACTCTGGCGCTTCATCCATTGCGCTTTAAACACATCTTGCGGGTCTATAATGTCAATTACCAAGGGGGATGCGTGTTTCACCCGTAAAATACGGCCCACCGATTGACACACGTCGGTTTTGGGGGACGCCATTATCAGGGTGGTGAGGGTTTTAATGTCCAGCCCTTCCGACGCCATTGCGTACGTCGCAATAATCACTTTTTTGGATTCGCTTTCTTTTAATGCCGCTTCTTTCATTCCGCCGATGTAATAACCCACGCTGGCAATGCCGCGATAGTCTATCGCCTTGTATAAATACGACAAGAGAGATTTATTGTGCGCCAGAATCATTATTTGCTGGTCGTTGTTTATAGCCAACTCATTTTCAAGGACACGCAATATAAATTCACTTCGGGCGCTGTAATCGCTTATTTTGGTAATCATTGTGCTGAATTTGGGATTCCCGCGAAAATCATATTCGGTTTCGTTGAATTCGTCGTCGTCAACTTTGTATTGTATGCCTTTCACGAGCACGCAATGTGTTGATTCCGACTTTTCTTTATGAATGACGTCGCCCAAGAAATATTTGAATATTTTGGAAAGCCCGTCTTTGCGTTGCATCGTCCCCGATAATCCCAGCGTGTATTTTGTAACCACCTTCATCATACAGCGACAAAACACTTCCGCGGACATATGGTGGCAGTTGCTTACAACTGGCGACAGCGTATATGCCAAATCATGCAAGCCGCCGTAGTCCGGTTTTGCCAATACAAAATTATGGTTGTCTGCCACTTCAATGTCATACACGTCTATGCTTTCATTTGGTCCACGACACCGGTTCCATTTTATTGCCACAATCCAGTCATACACTTGTACCCGTTCTCCTGTGCTGGTATTTTCGCGCATGCACACGATGAAATCCCCTTCTTCCAAATCCTGAGCGGCGACATAGCCCGTGTTTGTCAATATTTTATGGTTGGGGGTGCAAGAAATGAGAGAATGCGTCAATGTCAGAGAGATTAATTCAGTTGTTGTTTTTTTCCAGGAATGTGTCATAGATTTATATTCAAATTCGTTGGTATCTCTGTTGAAACTCAGGATTTTTGGCGCACTGGTCGTGGAGGAAAATAACCAACTTTCCGCCAATTCTCCGATTGGCATGACCCCGCATGACGTGTGAATTAAGGTATAATATGGGAAGCACTCGTCATACACCGACAATCCAAAACTATCAAACGTGCTTTTAGGGTATTCCTTCATGGAGAGAGATTGCAGCATTCCAATGACAATATCTTTGTTTTCAATGTCCATTACCGGACCTTGAATGGTTCCAACCCGGGCATTGGGAAGAAACTGCGTGATGCGTTCAATCCACTGATTCAACAAGAAACTTTTATGCACGATAACCAGGGTTTTTTTGCGAAGGCGAGAGATGATGTTCAGCGCCATCACCGTTTTTCCTTTACCGGGGTCCACATCCAACAACCCGCCGCCGCCCAATTCCGGCGATTTAGTCGCGGCGGATACATATTTATCTACGATGGCGATTTGATAATCACGCATGTCGCCATTAAATACCAGCGCGTCTGAAACATCGTCGCCGTCTTTTATACGGGACTCGTCCGGCGGGCCATACACTTTCATCCCGTAATATCGGGGGATGTATATTTTAGACGAACATTCCCGATATATCGGAAATTTAGGTGGCTGAACCGGCGCTTTTGGAACATACGGCCCCAGCGTTAAATCATCTCTCAGCGTTGCTTCTTCTTCGGCGTCAATACAGTCTTTTAAGATGGTGTATCCGCGCGGACCAAGGTATGACGACCCGACCGACTTAATTGGTTGGGATGGGATTTGAATTTCAATGTGTTTTAGGGTTTCCGGTATTGGTATTGGCGGTGATGTTTGATTTTGTGGTTCCTGGGTCTTGGACTGGGGCTGTGTCTTGGACTGGGTCTGTTCTAGTTTTTGTTGTTGTAATTTCTTTTCCGCTTCCAAAATAATTGTCTTTTGATTTTTAAATCGGGCGTTTGTAGGGACTTTCATTTTATTTTGTAATTATTTTGTAGATTATTTTGTAGATTATTTATTTTCGGGTATATTCATACTTTACATTCTCTTATATTACTTTACACAAAACAATAAAATATTATATTATCATATATCAATATCAATCAGAAAAATATGGACTCTTTAAAGATGTTAATGAAACAAGAAAAGAAGCACGAACTTCTCTTGTTTGTGGTGCTTGTTGTATATATCCTTTTTAATAAAAAGACACCCGAATGCATTGCCAAATACATTGACAACATCTATGGTCAAATTGTGGTTGTTCTTCTCGCATTCACTGTTTTTGTTAGCACCAATCCCATTGTCGGCGTTTTAGCATTCTTCGCCGCATACGAGTTCATTCGTCGTTCCAGTGCGGCGACCGGCATATACGGCATTGAGAGTTTCACTCCCACGGAAGAGAAAAAGGCGGAAGTCATGAAGGCAATGAACCCCGAACCCGTTCTTACCCTGGAAGAAGAACTTGTTGAAAAGTTGGCCCCCATCTCTCCCAACAAGGTGGTTGGTCTCAACGATGAAGGCAGTTTTCAACCCGTTTTGAACGACCTTCACGGCGCGGTTGCCCCCGACTTTGACGGCGTCATTTAGAGCAACGCGCATTGCTGTAAATTATAAAACCAAAAACCTGAAATCCTGAATTACGCATTTTTCATAAATTCAATACACTGCATTGTAATGACAAAGTGTGGTATAATTCGCATCATGTTCAACATTAACCCACGGTAGTATGTCCGTGGATTCATGCCGCTATACAATTGTAATCCAGCCATATGGCGTGTCTTCAAATAGTCAATCGGGTGCATTATTACGCACGCAATACTCCCGCTAATTGCCGACGCCGTAATTGTGGACGCCGCATTCCCTTCCATTTTTATCATCTTCATCTTCACGGTGTCATACAATGGGAAAAATATCGTGCTACTCACCGCAATTTTAGCAAATGTTTTACTATATCCGCGATACAATAGGCTTACGCGAAAATCCTCCACAAATTGCGACCATTGTGTCATTTGTTTATGGACTTTTATCACATCCATTGGATGCGTAAATAAACTGCTGATAACTCCCGCCGTAAAACCATTGACAAATTTATTTTTGATTGGATATACCGGATTTGTGTCAAAATAGCGATACATTGTGTATTTGCTTGCGGTAGAAAACATTTGGCCGGTGATTGCGGGATAACTTGCCGCATAAAATCCAGATATACCACGGTGCGTATATATTGTTTTGGCTACTTGTAGGATTGAAGGCCGGGCTTTCATATCTTGTATATTTTGGAAGTTTGTTTTTACGGTGCATATTGGCAGCGTTGCGAATTCGGCAATTCCGGTTGCGCCACTTGATATAATTAAATTTTTATATACATTATCCGGTTTTGGGTTTTCTGTCATTATTGACAAAATGTTATATGATATACACGATATTATATGTATCGTGTATATTTTATTATGGGGATTTTATTCCTTTATTCCTTTATTCCTTTATTCCATTATCCCGTAGTAGTGCCAGCGCCAGCGCCAGCGCCATTATTGCGATTCATTATTTTCACAATTACGAAATACCCAATAAAAAACACAACCAGCACAAATGCCATAGCAATCATAATTTGAATGACCTTTTGAAAGGTTTCATTGTTCTGTAAATCAGTGAAATCTATGCCTTTGTTTGGCATTGTAGTATCTGGCGTTCCTCCAAAAAAACTGGAATTCTGTTGATACAGCACCGTGCCGTCTTCCCCGGTTGGACGGCATTTAATGTAGATTTCGCCCTGCCCCGCCGTTTTATTTGCCCCCCGCTTGTTATAAAACAGCGTCTGGTTCGTGGGATATGGAACCGGTGCGGTGGTGGTGTCTATTTTCGTGGTAGACGCCTGCGTCAAGTTATTTAGTAGTGCGGATGATACTTGAATGCCGTGAGATTTATGGTACACAATATAATTGTAAAACCCGGTATATGGCGTGTATAAATGCCGGCCGGTGTACATAAAAAACGGTTCCGATGGAACCAAATTTCCTAAATTAAAATTTGTGATTGTATTCACCGTCTTACCAGCCGTATCCGTATTATTGGGTATGTTTTGCAGGATGGCGTGTATGATTTCAGAACTGGTTTTGCCAACATTGCTTCCAATGACAATCGGGATGGCTACAATCAAATTTTTACCGTCGGAACTGCTATGGTACGCCAGCAATTCTGCGTCGGCTTTTTGCCCGTCATACTTGTGAAGCGACGGCTGAATAATATGGATGCGGTCTACTTTATAATTCACCCCGTTGTATTTTGCGGGGTAGGTTCCAGACGGCGCGTCATAAGGAATTTCTAAATGGGTTCTTTTGTTATACACATTACAAGCACTGGTATTATAATTAAAACTATATGCACATGTGGAGGCGCAGTTTTTATCTGTTACACTGATGATGCTTGAATCTATATTTATTGGCGCATTTGGACGAGACATTACTATTATATTACAATATTATTTTGCTGATATATAATAGTAATAGTAATATGAAACTAACACGTGATAAAATATCTAAATTACGGCGTGTTAAAAATCAAAGTTATCGCCGATTTCATCGGAAAAAGAATACTGATGTAACCACGACGACATTTAGAAAAAATAACCGGGCAATAGAACACCTGTTTAAAACGGTGAAGCATTATGTAGATAAAAAATTTATTGAGAAACATAAAAAAGAGAGGATTAGAAAACGCCTTTTAAAATTACAAAAACAGTTGGGTGGCGGGGATGATGGAACTGGAACTGAAACTGATATTGAAAATTCTGAAATTGATGTATTACCAATTCAACTCAATGTAATAACCGCATTAGAAACTGAATTAGCAAACTCAGGTGAACCATCTAACGACGCCGCATCAAATGTTAATAGTAATAATGGACCGGTTTCGTCACAAAGTGTTGCGTCGTCATTGGGTAATAATCCGTCAAAGCCAGATGTTAATCCAGGTTCAGATTCTAATAAAGCGATAGGTATTAATAATGATAATAAAGGTGATAATAAAGGTGATATTCAAGAAAAAACGCAACAAGTTAATACCCCCGAAAAACTCCCAGACATTCCAGGCGATGTGGTATTAAGCGTTGAAAAAATAAAAGTTGATGAAAACTTCACGGCATCTAAGGTATTAAAGGCCGAAAACAAAATCGTCCAAATAATCAAAGACAACACTCCTATATCCATTTCAGGCGTTTCCAATTATTTCACAATCATTGGATTATTGTATGGAAAATTCCGGCCTCCGCCAAAAGAGGAGGGAGGCGCCAATGAAACCGCAGAATTTGATTTGGGAGTGGGAATGAGTGTTGGCATAGGAACAAAAAGCACACCGGATGGTATGTTTATTAAACACCTTCCAGACATTGTAAAGAAAATAACAGACAAATCAAGCGATGTAAGCATCAAAGTTGCCAGTGAGGATGGTTCCAATGAAGAAGGTGTAAAACCCGGCCAAATCTATTTCATTAACGACGCCAACAAGGCCGCCGTGATAACAAATACCAACGATAAAAATAAAATAGGAATAGAAGCATTGACCACAAAAGATGCGTTTCGCATATTACTGACGCCATATGAAACCAAACAAAAAGAAGGCGTGGAACAAGGCGAAATTCCTACCAAATATTTTTACAATATCAACGATGGCGAAGAAATCACGATTGTTGATACATTAAAGACGTTGTTTGAAGAGATTCGTAAAGAGATGGCCGTGACAGACAACGATAAAAAAGAAAAAACGATGGAAAATTTAGAAAAATTATTAAAAATCGTCAAAGAAAGAAAGCAGGATTCTGAATTTATTGACGCCGTGAAAGATTTTAAATACACCGCTGGATATGACCCATACGGCATTCAATTGTCATTTAAAAGTATAAAGGAATCCGGATTAACCGCGCATATTTCCAAGGTTATAAGCATTGAAAATGAATTGGGTATAGGAGAGCAAAGCAGTGAGTTTTTTCCTAATGATAAAAAGAATATGAAAATCACAATAACAGTTGGAGAGAATGCCGATGAAAACACGAAGGGAGAGATTGAAGAGTTGGTTAAACAATTTGAAGAGATTGCTGCCAAGGCTAAACGAGAAGAAGATGCCGAGAAAAACAAAAACGATAAAAAAATATTAGAGGAAATGAAAAATCAAGTGAATAATGAAGAGAAAAACCAAGAACAAAAACCCACAACTTCATCAACAAACGCGACAACTGACGTAAAAGGCGGAGCAAAACACACCCGTCGCAACAAAAAGACTTCTCACAAAAAAACAAGAAATAACAGAAAATAACAAATTCACAATCTCTCGCCGAATACATTCCATCTTCATTTTTTACGAGTTTGAATGGTTTGTATTCATGCGTGTTCATTTGATGTCTAACACACCGTGCCGAAATATGGCGCAGTTGATTTGCTCTACTAAAATTATAGTCATTATTATATGATGACGACTATAATTTTTATTGGTTTTGTTTGGTTTTAGTTTTGGATGGGGGTGTTAAAACGGCAAATACCGAACGGTTGCGCTATCATACGCCGTAACCTTGAACGCTTCATTGTATCCCTCTACGAAAACGGTGTCGCCGTTGTATACATTGTCGCACCCATATTCATTCATACCGGAGCGGCCTTTCACAAGGACCGGTAATTTAACCGAATTTTGACGGTCGCTCATTGTGTAAAAGTTCCATTTATCGCGGTTTGTAAATAGCGGGCGGCCCATCAATGGAAGTATCATTTCGTGGCTTCCGTTGCCGCCATTTACCCGCGTTAAAATACCCACTTGTCTAAATGTCGCATCCACGGATTGGGTAGGGACATTTACCCGCATTCCAACCGGGCGGGTGGCCACATTGTATAACGCAACCGGGTGGGTATTGCCGGTGGTATTGTCTCGTAAAGGCGGCGCGTGCGGATTTTGTAATACATCCTCGCGAAAGGGGGGACCGCCGGCGCCGAAATCAAGCATGGACGGCGGTTCTTGCGACGGAATGAGAATGGAGGGCTGTGAATTGATTTGGACCAACGCATTCCCGCGTGATTTTCCATTTCCAGTAAAATGATTAGAAAATACATATATTCCAATGCCCACCAGCACCAGTGTCAATACAATTAATGTCATATTTTCAAAACATATAGTTCCTTGGGGACATCTTCTGGCCATTTTGTGTTGTTTTTGTGTTGTGTTGTGTTGTGTAAGGGCTATGAATATATATATTGTAAAAAGATATAATTTATTTATGCGGCAGATGAATCCTTTGCGCCGCCAAGACCGCCAAGCATCTTGGTGATAGAAGCAAGCCCGCCGTTTCCAGACAATTGGTTCATAAACCCTTGTGCGGTATTTACAAGCGGCTCAATGGACTTCATGCTGTCCATCAACTTCTTTTGTTCGCTCATTAAACTCTTGGTTTGGTCGGTCAAATTCTTCATTCCGTCATCCCCCAGCAAATTTTGGAGGTTGGAATACGCGGCACTTAGCGTGCTGGAATAATCCACACGATTCACATCGCGCACATCGTCGCTGTCATTGTCGTCGTGGGAATATTTGGCAGGGCTCAAATTCTGCATACCCTGCTTAGTTGCGGCGCCGTCCTTCTTTTCCTTGGTTGGCTCCTTTGCCTTCACGCCATTGGACGACGCCTGTGAGCCTTCGTCATTGGCCTTGGTTTCAGCGTTAGCGTTAGCGTTAGCATCCGCGTTAGCCTCAGCCTCAGCATCAGCATTAGCACCAGCCTCAGCCTCTGCGCCTTCTTCCTTGTTTTCCATACCTTCGCGACGAATATTTCCAGCAAGTTTGACGCCTTTAAAAACGCTGGACATTACAATGGCTACAAGTAGGATGACAATCATATTCTTGCTAAAAAACGACGTCAAAAGACCGATTAATACAAAAAACGCAACCATATCAAAATCACGGTATGCTAAATAGGAAACAATGTTAATCAAGGCGATAAACAGAACAATGTATAATACAAACTTGTTATGAAAAACACCTTCTATCTTTTGAGGGACGAGAGATTTAGATAATGAAACTGCCATTTTTATTATAGATTTGTTATTTGAGGAGATGTGGTATATAAAGAAGATAGATAATATATTTGTTTTGTTTTATCGTTCTTCGGGGATTTAAGGTGGAGGGTAGGAGAGATTGGGGGTGGGGGAGATTAGGAGAGATTAGATGATGGTAAAAATAAATAAAAATTGAATAGAGAAACGACGTATAATTTATAACATACTACATAACTCATAATTCCATATAAATGTTTTATACACATTCTAAATATTCATTGACCTTTTGTGAAATTCATCATCCATATTACCACGGTAAAGACATAAACAGCACCCCGAACATAGAAACCAACTTTCTTTGTATTGTATCGTATTCATATAACAACTATTTTGAGGCGGCAACAAATCAAGAGCAAGAATATGTGCCAGAAACTCCCACGGATTTCATCCAATCCTATAATGTTATGCAAAGCGAATTTAGAAATCGGTTTAGTTTTCAGGTTTTAAGACGCCACCGCATTTCAACCTGGCCTCCGGTTACGTATATGGTTCCCACAATTATTTATCGCGTACGCCCCCATCCCGTCATTCGCAATTATAAAAAAATTGCTAGGCTTCAATTAGAAATTGCGGACATTGTCGTGTTAGATGGCGGCGAATCGGTGTGTATTTTGAAAACATTTTGGATTCGCATATTTCAAAGAAAGTGGAAGAAATATTGTGCGGTTAAAAAACAACGGCTACAATTTGCGAGAAACCCGTGGTCTTTTATATATATGGAAATAATGGGTGTAAAAAATAGTACTGCTGTTGCTGCTGCTGCTGCTGTAAAAAAAATTGGATTCTAATCGTCGTCGTCGCTTTCGCTACTACTTGTTTCGCTACTACTGCTACTGCTACTGCTACTTGTTTCGCTACTGTTACTTGTTTCGCTACTGCTACTACCTGTTTCAGTTTCGCTATCACTATCAACCGGAATATCGTCACTATCACTATCACTATCACTACTACTAGAACTAGAACTAGATGGTAGGTCTTGATTATCACCCCCGCCCCCTTTTTTTATATCATACCTTTTGCCCGCGTCTATCTTCATAAATATATTCAAGTCGTGTTTTATTCGCCGAATTTCTCTTAATATTTCTTTTTTATCCTTTTGAATGTTGTCGTTGCCCAGTTTATTTGTATGTTTTTTCAAGTTTTCAAGCATTATATCATTCAAGTGCGCGTATATGGCTTCCAGGGTTTTGATTTGTGCGTGTTTTTCTTCCACCAATCGGTCAAAATATGTTTTGTAGTCATTGTACACTATTTTTAAATATTTGTTGTGTGTCATTGAATTTCGGGTTTCAACCATTTTTTGAATAATTTGTCGTTCAGTTTGGTCTTTTAATTTACTTAAACTCCGTATATATCTATCGTGTTCTACAAGCGATGACCCCGTTTCTGACATGGTTTATTCTTTTGATTTATTCTTTTGATTTATTCTTATTTTATTTTACCGGTACTTGGTCGTTCGTCCGTCGGATAGGTATATAATGTGTAAAGATACAATAATTTAGAATCAAAACTGATGTTCGGTATTTAATTCATATGCGTTCGGCAATGTTTTATTGTGGCGTTCTGATGTAAGACGGCCAATATGGCGGTTTGTAATGCGATTAAAAAACCCCGTAGTGTATCCCGCTGCCGTCCATTTGTTCGCATAATCCATTTCAAAGAATTGGTTTGGGCTGTCGTAATTTCCTAATGCCAGCAGCGCTTCAACGTCAATGACCCCTGGCCTAAAACTGTAATGCGGCCAATAATGGCAGTTGTTGTACGGCAGTCCTTCGGAATTCGCGCGATGGTCGTGTAGGCAATAACCCGCAACCATCGGTATCAGCGTATGTCCCTTAATTTTATAATCACGAATGGTCTCGCTGTAATTCCGATTATACAACACCTGCTTTACATTGTGCGCGTGCGTGATGGTCATTTGAAGCATCGCAATTGGTTCATTCACATATGACCCGCGCCAATAAAACAGAAAATCATCTTCCATATGAATCCAATATTTGGGTTTTATTTCATTCAATTTATCCCATATCATATTCATACTGGCACGGTGCCCCTTTTCATCCACGGTTTTCCATTTAAAATCAATCCACGGAAATTCGGCCTGCATTGCGGCGCGGTCCTCGTCGCTTGAATTATCATCCACACAATACCAGTAATCTATCGCGTCCAAATCAACCCAGGTATTGACAATGGACCACACCGTTTGACGAAACAAATCAAGGCGCTTACACGTTGTGAAAGTCAGGACAACCCGCGGGCAGTGTCTGGTGGATACAAGCAGTTTGGGTTTTCGGTCGCTGGGATTATGTACTTGCCACGATTTTTGCGATTGTTCTTGCGATTGTTGTTGCGATTGTTCTTGAACCGGAACCAACCGCAGTTTCTTTGTAATAAATGGGCGACACCGGTTAAATAAAATTTCCCATATTTCGTAATGTGACTGCGGAATATCGTCGTCCTTTTCATACACCAAGACATTATCCACGCTTTCAAACAACGCCATTGCGTTCATAATGTCATCTTGGAGTATATAATCCCGATAAAACCCCAGGTTTGAAAGCGTGTTCAGCAATAAATGCGGCGGCATCACGGCGTTTTTCAATATGGATTTACAGCATTCATACCCGCTTTTTTTGTCGGAGATGTAAAATGCGGATATGGAATTTGCGTATTCAATCACGTCCTTGTAGCGGTCTTCCGAGAGAAACAATTTACCCGCCGGCGCTTTATTGTAATTCTTGTATTTGTGATACAGCGCATTCACCATGATGTGGTAGTCCATGTTTCGCAGCAGTTCCATTGCCGACGCAATCCCTTCAATGCGTTCTTCGTCATATTCCGCCGTTTTTATCCAGTATTTAATGGCTTCCATGCGGTCGTTTTTACGGCTGTTGTACATGTTGCCGATACACAGCGCACTGTAATATTTTTCTTGATACCAATTGTTTTGCGAGAGAACGCGTTTGTACCATTCTATGGCTTTGTCGGTGTGTTCATCGCCTGCGTCCATATAACTTTGGGCACAATAAAATGAATACCGCATTGCCAGTCCTTTATCGCCGGTTGGCGACTCCATTTCAGCGGTGTACGCGTTTTCCAGTATGGTTGCGTCTTTAATGTATTTCAATGGGTCATTGTTACGCGCACCGCTGCGTCCAGAATCCACAAAGTAATCACCGCCAATCTCCACAAATTCGCCTTCGGGGTCCAAACACGTTATGTATTCGTGTAATACGCCGCGATACACCCAGCGCTTCCGGTTATTTACCAGTAAGGTGCGAACATACACAAATCCTTGTCCGAATTTAAGTTGGTAAGCGTCGGCAGAGAGATGGGGCGGCAACACAAACTTCCCGTGTATGCAGTCATCCGCATCAAATATAAAGACGTAGTCGGTGATATTGTGCGCCTTTTCCAATGCCCGGGTGCGGTTGTAGCCAAAATCGCGCCATTCGGCATTATCAATAAACCCCGGGATGTTTCTCACCCGGAAAAATGTTTCAATCAATTCCACGGTGTTGTCGGTGGAACCGGTGTCGGATATAACCCAGTAGTCTAATGGCACATACTCGCATATGTTTGCCAGTGTTTTTTCAATAACGTGTGCCTCGTTTTTTACAATCATATTTAAGCATATCGTTTTTCTCTCGGGTTTTCCGTATTCTTCGGTAATTATCATCGTGTTCTTGTCTGTGTATTTCTTGTGTATTTTGTATTTCTTGTGTATTTTGTATTGTTTCTATTGTTTGTATTCTATTTTCTTGTCTTGACAGTGTATAAGAATACATAAAACAATATTTTTATATATTATACTTGATTTCATTTTTATACCATAAAATATAAAATGTCATTTACACGATTTCGCGACGACCCAGACCGAATTAAGAAAGAATTACAGCAAGCAACCGGCGCGGGTCGGTATGTGCTGAATGTTCCCGGCCCCGGCGATAAGCCGTGTTATATGATGGACCCGTATATGCGGGCTCAAAAATGGGGTGGCAACATTATGACAAACACCGTGGATATAGAAGCCGAATTGTTTGGGCTGTCCCGTAAATTAAACCGCGACGCGGCACACAACAACTACAAAGCCTACGGCGCTACCAATGCCAGCAGAGAGAACAGCCGCATTGAATACCCGAATTGTGCGCCATTCATAGACCAAACCCGGGCAACGCACCCCGCATTTGAACTCCGTGATTTAGAACAAGACAATTGGAAAATGTTGCATTTTGACCCACAAGCCAATGTTTTTATGCCGTTTCAAAACAATTTAAGCACTCGTATTTTAGAAAAAGATCATTTTGTTCCAAGCATACCGGAAACAACTATGGAAACAATTTATGGCGGCGGCGCAGGTGCGCCAAATGGCGTCGGCGATTTTCGGCAATTCAGCGGAAATGCCCTGTTTTCATCCGAACGTGGAAAATGAATGAATGTAGGATGGATAGGCGGGTATATGGATAGGCGGGTATGTGTGTGAATAAATAGGAATAAATTATATACTAATAGAAGTAAATAGTAGTATAATAGTATATAATAATATTTATATAGTGTAATAGTGTATTATGGAAATCGCATTACCAATTATAGCATTGGGAACAATGTATGTTGCTTCCAATCAAAAAAAAACAAATAATGCTCCGAAAATAAACCAAGAAACATTTGAAAATATGGGAAAGGCAACAAATTATTTGCCAAATACTAGAATCCCGGTTAGCAACTATCCTTCCGTTATTTCTGGAACAGATTCCAATGTAAATAAATATTTGAATCCAAATGCTGCGACTGACCGATATTTTGCCAAAAATGTGGATTTTTCAAAAATGGAAAACGGCGTGGTGGGCGGAGTAGCCGGTGCCGGGTTTCAGGGCGGTGGCGGCATTGCTATGGGCAATTCCGAATTACAGACCCAGTTTGGCGATTCATACGGCTCTTCGCCATTTTTGTCATTAGCGGGCGACGTCATTGAACCAGACAACTTTAAGCATAATAATATGGTTCCGTTTTTTGGCGCCAAAATTCGGGGTCGCTCTGCCGGCTCTAATGTGAATGAAATATTGTTGGACAACAAGGGCGGCAGCGGTTCGCAGTTTATTACAAAAGGCGAACTGGCACCGCTGTTTGCGCCCCACGAAAACTTGCACGTCCCCAACGGAATGCAAAACCACAGCGACTTTTATCAATCTCGCATGAACCACTCTATGAACATGGCAAATGTTAAGCCGGGGGAAGAAATCCGGGTTGCGCCGGGTTTAGACAAAGGGTATACCACGGACGGAAGCCTGGGGTTTAATTCCGGAATGGATGCCCGCGACAAGTGGGTGGACCGCGGCGTGGATGAATTGCGTGTTAAGACCAATCCCAAATTGTCGTATTCTCTCCAAGACCATCAAGGCCCGGCGGGTTTCTTCAACAAGGCGGCGGGAACGGTGGAAACATTTGGCCGGGTTGAAAAGCACTTGCCTGACAAATTTTTCGTGAATTCGTCGGACCGCTGGCTTACCACGACGGGTTTAGAAAAAGGACAAACCCTGCGTGCGATTGAAGTGGAAAAAGACGGCAATCGTTCAACTACGTCTGCCGAATATTACGGCGCCACAATGAACGCCGACGGGTCGGCGATGTATGCCCCCGAAAATTATGAAGAAAGCCGGCGTGTGGAATTGGATACCAACCCGATGATTAACCCGTATGCCGCCAACAAGGTCACGCCCACAGAAGCCGACTTTGGCCGCGACAGTTATACATTTACCAACAATAACCGCAATACGGTGCGGGTCCCCGAAATGGGTGGCATTCACGGCGCGTTGCGGGCGGTGGTTGCGCCGTTGTTGGACGTGCTTCGTCCATCCCGCAAAGAAAATGCGGTCGGCAATTTGCGCTTGTATGAGAACGCAAAGACCACCGTTCCGGCGGCGATGATTTTCAATCCGGCGGATAAACTGCCCACCACAATCAAGGAAACCACGGTGGGATTGGCCGGCTACGACCATATGAATGTAGAAAGACAAGGCGCATCCGGATATTTGATTGCGCCAAACGACCAAGTAGAAACGGAGAGACAAACCACGTCGGTGGATTACATGGGCGGCGTTGGCGGGTCTTCCACGCACTTTGGTAACCAGGTGTATGACGCCGCGTACGCACAACGAAACAACGTGAATAAGACATATAAAAGCCGCATGAACCCGGGCTCCATGTCTTTGTTGAACTCTAACACCAATGTACAAGTGAATCGTTTGGATAGCGACCGAAACAACAATCGGTGGTGGGTGCCCAGCGCTGGACCTTCTGTCATCCCCAGCGTTGAACTCCACGGCAAAATGACCATGCCTCAAAGTTATGACAACAGCATCAACACCGAGAGAATAAACCCCGACTTGCTGAACGCATTTAGACAAAATCCATACACACACAGTTTGACGACTTATTAGACAACAACAACACCAATCAAAACAATCATAACAACAACAACATAATTATTTTTCAATATTTTATTATGATATATATAATAAATATATCACAATGCCAAAGGCAATCATAATATTTTTATGTATAATTTTATTTGTGGTAATTGGATGGAATTATTTTAGGACCAAAAATGGCGGAATGATTGAAGGGCTGGACGCAAGTGCGAATACGACGGCGCCTTCGTCAAGTGGCACCACTACTACAACAGGTTCAGGAACAGGGACTACAACAGGTTCAGGAACAGGAACTGCAACGGGAACTGCAACAGGTTCAGGAACAGGAACCAGTTCTTCAAGCCAACAAACACAACAAACCCAACAAACACAACAATCCAATTCCATTACAAACCCCACCATTACTTTAACAAATTATACGCTTGGTTCGGTTTCAAATATAAATGCCCGATTTACGATATCAACCCACCTTAGCGAAGGATACATCATTCGTATGCCAATTCCCGGGTTATCGCCAACATCTGGCCCCCCCACCATAATATTTACGCCCACCATAATTAACACCGCCAGTGTCACAGGAACCGGGTCTAACTCCATTTTGAATATTACCCTTGGTTCTGGTGCCTCCATTGCGGAAAACACCACGGTCATATTTTCCACATCCAGCATGGTAAATCCACGCACTGCCCAAGACGCGCTGCCCATCACCATCAGCACCCACGCCCCCAATTCCCAAGTCATTGACCGGGGACCAGCGTTGTTTCCGCCAGTTGTAACGCCCGCGACCGGACCCAACCCCAGCAGCGTGAA
>JACCED011545205.1_pt1 | contig 23663 bp, 19 predicted proteins | sample 7455021 | NCBI WGS metagenome assembly JACCED01 (sample SAMN15323456, study PRJNA562643) | freshwater metagenome | isolation source: river surface water | place: USA:Blue River Watershed | collected 2017-08-19
CCGTGTGCATGGGAATTTTGAACCCCATCGAAATGTCGTTCGTAATGTGATCACCCGCCACTGGGATACATCCGGACGCTCCAATCCAACCATGGCAGTATGCGACGTAATCCATCGTGCCCCCTCCGATATCAACCGCCAGTCCCCCAGCCGCACGCTGCTCGTCATCCATCACCACCTGCATGGAAGCCAACCCTCCGAAAGTCATCGCATCCACCATGATTTCGATGCTGTCCAGAACCCGACTTGAGTTCCCCATCCGCATCTCATTCGCCGTAATGACGTGATACTCCCCCTCCAAACTGTTTGCCATCAAACCCACCGGATCCAACGTCTCGGTATTCCCATCAATTCGCAATGCTTTGGGTAACAGAGCAATCGGAGTTTCACCGGGAGGAAAACTCGCTGAATCATGCGCAGCCTGCTCCACCAACAACAGATCCTCTGGATTCACTACTCCGTCCTCCAAGTGCCGCACCCCCTTGATGACCTGCGATCCAATGTGTCCCCCCGAAATCGACAGAATCACGCTCCCCACCCCAACTCCAGTGTTATCCTCGGCCTGCAGCAGCGCATCGCGAACACATCGCGCCGCATTCGCAAAATCAACAATCTCACCCTTGCGCACCCCGCAGGACGCCATCCTCCCCACCCCGATGACATTCATCGTTCCGTTTTCAGCGGAAATCTCGCCTACCACTGCCACAATCTTCCGCGTCCCAATCTCCAGACCGACAACGATTTTGTCCTTAGCCATTTTTATTGAACAGTTTGCGAATGCTTTCAGCCGGTGTCTGCAACACCCCATTACCTGAAGATGCCCCACTTTTCGGAGCCGGATGAGTCCCGTTAGCTTCCGCTTTTTTCACCGCCCCGCTCACCGCCGTCGCCTTCGGAATCGTTGACTTCGAAACCGTTGCCGGTTGCACGCCCGCCTGACCCGCCCCCGAACTAGTCGGTTTCACAACCGCTCGCTGAACAACCGGTTCAGCCGACACTTTCTTAACAGCACTGGCCACAGATGTCTGAGCCGCCACCGCCGCCGGTTTCGCCTGAGCAGCAGATGCAACCGACGCCTTCTGAACCGCACCCCCTGTCGCCCCGCCCCACGTCCCCCCTGTCGCCGCCACCGGATTTGAAGGCAACGCCGACTTACCGCCCGATGCCGTGGACGGAGCGCCTCCCCCAATGGACAACGACTTCGCCGACACCACGCTACGAGGCGCGGACACCGCAGATTCCCCGCCAGTTTGCGCTCCTAACCCAGCCGTCCGAACCGAACGATCCCCTTTCTCCTCAACCTTGGCCACCTGCACCGGCCCCCCAAAAACCACCGGAATCTGCTTCGCGTACATCAAGTTCACCGAAGAAACCTCCCGACCCGCATGCTCCGTATGCGACATCACCTGCTGCATCTTGCTCAACTGATCGTCCAACTGATCAAACCCAAACGTGTACTTGGTCCGAGTCAAATCAGTGACCTCCATGCAAAACCCTTTTGACAGGTCAATCACCCGCGGACGGAACCTCGCAATCGACTCACTCGCCGTCAGCAAGCGAATGGCCGACTGAATCTCGTACCCGCCGGCCCTTTGCCCCGGCGTCAGATTGTCAAAAAGGTCATGCGCTCCATTGATAACCGGCAAATACCGAAGCTGCATTGACACTTTGCGCTGCGGCATAACCCACCCCTTCGCATCCACCACATACGCTCGGGAAGCTGCCCCTGGATCTGTTTCAGCACCCTCCAAAATCCAAGCCACCGGCTTCCTCTCGGTCAATCGGACCACCAGCGTCGATGGCAAAAAGCGCTCCACCTCAACTGTTTCAATCTGACTAACCTCCTCAAGCCCCCTCCGAGCCTCCGACAAATTCACGTCAAAAATGCGAACACCCTCTTGCAACCCCGCCTTCGCAAGAATTTCGGGACGAGTCATTTCCCCATCTGTAGACACCCGAATCTCTTTCACCGTAAACCGGTCTCCACCCCAAATATGGTGTTTGCAAACGTAGTGACCGCCCACCCCCAGACCCGCGAGCACAGACAAAACCAAGATTACCTTGAAGAAAAGGAACACGCCGCGACGAGTCAGTTTGAACCCTTCTCGATGGCGGTCGACTGGGACTGCCAGCGGCGAAGAGTTGCCGTAGGCGCGAGAGAATCGCAGCTTGACCCGCTGGTTCCGGAACGTGTTAAGGCTCATTGAGTTGTGGTTATCACTAAGGTTTTCTTGAAAGGGAAAGATCAATAACGGTCCGACACAGCTGCGCGTAGCTGATTCCCACCTCTGCCGCGGCTTCGGGCAGTAAACTCGAAGGCGTCATCCCCGGAATCGTGTTGATTTCTAAAACGTAGACCGAACCGTCGTTTCTTAAAAGCAAATCCACACGGGAATATACACGCAAACCCAACGCGCGGTGCGCCTTCAACGCGGTATCTTTCACCAACTTCTCACATTCTTCACTCATCGGCGCAGGACATAAGTGATCTGCCCCAGCAGCCTTCGGATTCAGAAACGGATACTTGTTCTCGAAGTTGTAAAAATCCTTCCTCGCTCGAATCTCAATCACTGGCAACGCGTCATCGCCAAGAATGCCAACCGTGAGCTCACGCCCTTCCACGAACTCTTCCACTAAAACAGTGTCTGAGTAGCGCGCCACCTCCACCAACGCTGCATCCAACTCACTCTCTTCCCTGACGATGTACACACCCACACTCGACCCCTCCTTCGGAGCCTTTAGCACAATCGGCACTCCCATGGTCGGCCTATCCCCAGAAGCAATCACCTCGAACGCCGGTGTCTGCACCCCGTGCCGCACAAAACACTCCTTCGACCGAATCTTGTCGATCGCGGTTCGGCTCCCTTCAACCCCCTCTCCCGTATAGCGCACGCCGCGCCGCTCAAGCTCAGCCTGAACCCCTCCGTCCTCCCCGTACGTTCCATGAATCACGTTGAACGCGAGATCCGTACCCTCTTTCAGTTGAAACCCATCATCCTTCACATCAACCGCATAAGCATCTGCCCCAAGAGAAATCAGAGCATCCATGACGCCCTTGCCCGAAGCCATCGAAACGAGGCGTTCAGACCCTGGCCCCCCCATCAAAACCGCCACTCGCTTTCCGCTCAGTAATTCCTTCGTGTCGTTCATCGCATCAAATCATTCAGTTCCGTGCAGAGGTTCTCCGAGAATCTGCACCTCCGTGTCCAACTCCACGCCCCGCTCGCGCCGCGCCACCTCGCGAATCGCCTCAATCAACTTCAAGAAATCCGTCGCCCGAGCGTGACCGGCGTTGACCAAAAAGTTCCCGTGCACATCCGACACGCGCGCGTCCCCAACCGCCATCCCTTTCAAGCCTAGTTCGTCAATCAAACGGCCGGCTGGAATCGACGCAGGATTTTTGAAAAAGCACCCCGCGCTCGATTCACGCGGCTGTGACGAACGACGCTTCGCCATTGACTCCTCAAGCTTGCGAAGAATTTCCTCTCGGTTTCCCTTCGCTGCCGTAAACGTCACCGACACAACGTACCGGTCCCGAAAGAACGGAACGCTGCGGTACCCAACATCAACTTGCTCAGGCGTCACCGTGTGGAACTCCCCCATCCCGTCGACGTAACGGACCGAAACGATCTGGCGAAACGTCTCTCCGCCCATCGCGCCCGCATTCATCCGTACCGCCCCCCCCACGTTGCCCGGGATGCCCTCAAACCACTCAAACCCCGCAACACCAGCATCCCGTGCCGCATGCGCCAACTCCTTCTGCTTTACCCCAGCCCCAGCAACCATAAACCCGCCTCCAACCTCCACTCGCCGAAACTCTCCACGCGTCAAACTCACCACGACCCCACGAATCCCCCCGTCACGAATCAACAAGTTTGAGCCCCGCCCAACGACCGTCACAGGGAGCCCCTCCGCGTTGCAAAGTCTCACCACTTCCGCAAATCCCTCCTCGGTCTCGGGCTCCACCCACCACTGCGCAGGTCCCCCGACGCGTAACGTCGTGTGCTTGCTCATCGGCTCATACAATCGAACGACTCCCGCCCCCATCACCGACTGCAATCGTTCCAAAATCGCAACATCCCTCGCTAAGGCCGTCGCCTGCTCTGAAATGTTGCCCGCCCCCATCACCACCACGCAATCGCCCGAGCGTATTTCACGGCCCAACTCTCGCATCGCCTCCCAGCGATCCCCCACATAACGCACATGCTCATGCCCCACCCGCTCAGCCGCATCTGCAATCAATCCGCCAGATACACCCTCCATCGGAAGCTCACTTGCAGCGTAAATCTCTGAAACCCACACCTTCTCGGCAGGGAAAAACGCCTCCCCAAACTCCTCAGCCAATGCCGCCGTTCGCGTAAACCGGTGCGGCTGAAACAACGCAAGCACACGGGATCGTCCGGTGTTCGCAGCAGCCGTAAGCGTCGCCCGTATCTCCGTCGGATGGTGTCCGTAGTCATCCACCACCATCACGCGATCAGACCGGTGCCGGATCTCAAAACGCCTCCTCGCCCCACGGAAACTCTCCAACGCCGAAGCAATCCGCTCAAACGGCACCCCCACAATGTCAGCCACAGCAATCACCGCCACCGCATTCAAAACATTGTGACGCCCAGGAATATTCAAAACCACCGCACCCATTGGTTCACCCCGTTTCAGAATCCGGAAATGACTCTGAAAATCTTTAAGATGCAGAGCGTCAAATCGGTAAACCGCCCCCTCACTCTCGCCGTAAGAGATGGCCCCCGGATGCGAAGCACACACGCGGACCGCATTTCCATCGTCCCGGCAATACACCACATTCCCGCGCGTCTGCGCGACAAGCCTGCCGTACACCGCCTCAATCTCCGCAAGGTTCGCGTAATGATCAAGATGCTCCTCTTCAATATTCAATACAATCGCGTGCTCAGGCGAATAGAGGGCCAGCGTGCCATCGCTCTCATCCCCCTCCGCCACGAAATACTCCCCCTCATTATCCCAATGAGAGTTCGTGCCCAAAATCGGTATCTCAGCCCCAACGTAATGCGACGGCCTAACCCCTGCATGCCGCAAAACATGACTCAGCAGCGACGAAGTGGTCGTCTTGCCGTGCATCCCAGAAACGACAACCCCACGCCGCGCCCCAAGCAGCGCCGCAAGCGCCTCCGCTCGGCGATACATGGGAATACCACGCCGCTTGGCCACCATCACATCAGGATGATTGTCCCGAATCGCCGATGAATAAATGACCACCGCCGCATCCTCCACCCCCTCGCCATCTGCCGGCCTTCGAAAGCGTAACCCCAGCTCAACCAACCGGCGAACCTCCATGTTCTCCACTTTGTCGGAGCCCGACACCTGATGCCCCAACGCAATCAACAACCCAGCAATCCCACTCATGCCCGAGCCCGCCACCCCAATCAAATGAATGCGGGACGCCCCTCCCAACAAAGAATCCCCAAACTCCCGTACCGCCGCCAACGTCATGCCGAAGCCCCCCCTTCCAACCGCAATCGAGTGACCACCGCCGCTACCCGCTCGGCCGAATCACGAACGGCCAGCGCAGCAGCCCTCTTCGCCATCTGGTCGCGGACCTTCTCTTCGCTCAAAACACAATCCAGCGCCTTCGCCAACTTCACCCCATCCTCCAACTCAGCTTGCGGCAGCAAAACCGCAGCGCCAGCCCGCTCAAAAACGCGGGCGTTCGCCGTCTGATGATCATCCGCAGCACTCGGCAACGGAATCAACAGAGATGGCAATCCAAACCAAGCCAACTCCGTCAAACTCGCTGCACCCGAACGCATCACAACCACATCACACGCGCCATAAGCCGCTTCCATCTCGCGGCAAAACGGAATCACCTTCGCGGCAACCCCCTCCGTCGCATAGAGCGAGCGCATCAAAACTTCATCATCCGGACCCGTCAGATGAAGGAACTGCACCCGTCGCTCTCCATGCCCAATCCTCGAAAGCGCCGCAGCAACCGCACGATTCAGCCCCTGAGCCCCTTGACTTCCCCCCATCACTAAGACTACCGGCAACGCCGGATTCAAACCAAAGACTCCACAGGCTCGCTCACGCTCAACGGCCTTCGAAAGCGTCCCGCGAACAGGTGTCCCCACGACGTCCAACTTGCCCCGAACCACCACACCAAACCGCTCGCGCGCTTCCTCAAATCCAACAAGAACCCGTGCGCAAAAACGCGCGTTCAGACGATTCGCTTTCCCAGGAACCACATTGGACTCATGCACTACCGCGGGAATCCTACACAACCAAGCAGCCATCACAGGAGCAGTCGAAGTGAAGCCGCCCATGGCCAAAACCACCTCTGGACGAAACCTGCGATAAAGCGAAACGCATGACCACAGCGCCATCAGCAACCGGAAACAAAAAAGAATCATTCCCACCGAAAACAAACGCGGCATCCCCGTCGCAGGTAACCGCTCAATCCGGAACTCGTGCCGCCCCTCCGTCGCCACACGGTCAATCGCCTTTTCAGACGTCAGCACCAAAACCTCCCAGCCCTCACGGACAAGCACCTCACCGACAGCCAATCCCGGAAACAAGTGCCCCCCAGTTCCCCCAGCCGCGATAACAATTTTAGGTGCGCGGCGACTCATGATTTCGAGAAGCTGCGAGGTGAACGAATGCTGCGGCGCCGAAGATACATGCTCCAGGCCTCCCGCTCCTCTCGACGGGTAAACCCATGCCGGTTGATGGACAACAGCACTCCAATAAACACACTCATCATCAGCAAGTTACTGCTTCCATAGGAGATAAACGGAAGCGGCATTCCCTTGTTCGGGAGAAGCTCAGTCGTTACCCCAAGGTTCACCAAAGCCTGGATCCCAATCAAACAGGTCATCCCAACCCCTAGCAGATAACCCGCTCGGTCCCGTGCGCGGATGGATATCGCTAAACCCGCACAAACCAAGATAAGGAAAAATAAAACCACCCCCAACGTGCCCATCAACCCGCACTCCTCACCAACAACAGGAAAAATGAAATCTGTGTGCGCGTAAGGGAGATAGGACATCTTCTGTAACCCATTGCCAAGCCCGACCCCAGTGATTCCTCCCGACCCCATGGCAATCAATCCCTGCTGAGCTTGATACGCGTCCTTCGCAAACTTTTCCGGCTGCAAAAATGCCAGCATCCGATCCATCCGCTCCGGAACCAAGAGGAGCATCGCGCCAATCGCGGCAACCCCAGACACGCCAATGAACGCCACGTGCAACCAGCGCGCCCCCGCACAAACCAAAATCGCAGCCGTTGTCGCACAAATCAGCGCCGTCGTCCCGATATCGACCTCACAAACAATGAGCAAAAGAATCGGCGAGATACACAGGTACGTTTTGACGAAACCGGAAACAAATCCCTTCGCATAATCATCCTTTAACGAAAGGTAGTAAACGACCCCGCAAATCGCTGCAAACTTCCCAAACTCGGAGGGTTGCGGAGTAACAAATCCAAGGTGAATCCACCGCCGCGCCCCATTGATTTTTGCCCCGATGCCCGGCACAAAACAAAGAATCAACAGCGCGCACGCGAAAAATCCAATCCACAGGCAGTTGTTCAACCACCACTGATACGGCACGCGCGACACCACCCATGCCACCCCAATCCCAAGGAGAAACACCGCAACCTGCTGGCGAATGAACCGCTCACCGTGCCCATGCGCTTCCGGCGCAAACTGCGCAGTGCTCTCCAGCATGATCACGCCAAAGACCGCCAGCGCAAACGCCGCAATAATCAAAATGATGGCACTTCTCCGTTCCATGCTCGGACCTCACTCAAAACTCACTTTTTACTCGTCGCGCTTGTCCCCTTCGTTCCGCTCTTCGAAGCAGCCAACGACGACTTTGCCGACTTCGTCGAACCCGAAGAGTTCTTCGTGCCGGCACTCGCAGTCTTACTCGTGTTGGCCGATGACGATGGCGTCTGCGATACCGCCGGACGCTCGACCTTCACCGCTTCGGGTACCTTCAGGGTCTGGCCAACCTTGAGCTTCTTGGGGTCATCAATTCCATTGAGAGCCTGCAAGTCCTCAAGCTTCACCCCGAGTGCCTTTGCAATCCGCACCGGATTGTCCCCCGTCTTAACCACATACGTCCGGGAAGATGCTTTCACTTCCGACAGTTCGGACTTCACCAGAGCGTCACCTTTCGCGGTCACTGCTGCCGCTTGACTCGGGGCAACCCCCGTCTTCGGAGGCGCTGTGACTGTCGGTGTCGAACCTTGCACGACCGCTGCCGCCACCGCCCCCCCTGCACCCACCGCAAGCGCAGCCCGCGCCGCCGCCGCCGCTGACTCACCCTGAGATCCCTGCGAACCAGCCTTCGCAAGGTCTCCTCCTCCTTGAGGCAAAGAGGAAGACTTATCCCCTGCCGCCTTTTCCGGTTTTGCGGACGCAACAGGCTCAGAAGGGAGTCTGCCAGCCCGTATCTTGTGGAATGAAAACATTCCAGCAATCAGCAACATGTGACAGGCAAAGACCAAAAAGAAAGCGCTCCCTAACCTAGCAGTAGGCTGAGCCGGCGCAAAATCCGGACTCCCAGTCTCAGATAAAGTTCGGGCCGTCACCTGCAGTCTTTTCGTCAGCTTGGGTAACTTGGGCATTTTCATCATACGTTTCGGAATGGTTAACGGTCTTGTTTTTCGGTCGCGACAAGCTCACCGAGCCTGAGAACTTCCTCGCGGAAGACCTCTCCGCGCTGTGCATAATTCTTGAACATGTCGAACGAAGACGTCCCCGGGCTCAGAAGCACCACGTCCCCAGACAACGCAAGGCGCGATGCGAGCGACACCGCCTCAGGCAACGACTCGGAAAGATGACAATCCACTTGCGGCGCCCACTCCGCGCGAATCCGCTCCGCCATTTCCCCAATCAACACCGCCGCACGGCAACGCGCGGCCACCAACCCCGTGAGCGGACCAAACCCAAACCCCTTATCCTTCCCCCCAGCAATCAAAACGACCGGACGAACCTCCGAAAGCAAAGCCTTCTCAACCGAATCAAGATTTGTGGCCTTGGAATCATTTACGTACTCAATGTCATTTACCGTCGCAACCAACTCGCATCGATGAGGTTGTGGACAGTAATCCGAAATCGCCTCCGCGCAGGCAAACAAATCCAAACCTAACCCCAACCCAACCCCAAGGGCCGCCATCATGTTTTCCACGTTGTGCGCACCCCTCAACCGAATGCGCGATGCGTCCAAAAGCTTTTCCCCACGATAGCGGATGGCGCCATCTTTCAACTCAAAGTCGCCCCCTCCGACGTACGCACTAAACGTGATCTTGTCCGACCGTAAATCGGGCAACGCATCACGCAGATTCACAACGGCAAAATCACTCTCCGTCTGATTCTCGAAAATGCGCAACTTCGCTCTTCGGTAAGCAGCCATGTCCGGGTAACGGTCAAGGTGATCCTCAGCAAAGTTTGTCCAAACCACACCCTTCGGATGAAAACGATGGATGGTCTCTAGCTGAAATGACGACACCTCCAATGTGTCAATGTCCAACAGCTCACCACTCAAAATCTGACGGCTAAACGACGGACCAATATTTCCAGAAGCGCGCGTGCGCTTACCGCACGCATTCAACATCAACTCGATGATTTGAGTCGTTGTCGTCTTTCCATTTGTCCCCGTGATCGCGACGCACGGCCGGTTTGCACGAAGCCACGCCAACTCAATTTCGCTCACCAACCTCAACCCCGATGCAACTAATGCTCGAACAGGGCCAACCGTAGAATCCACCCCCGGACTCACCACACCATACGCGAAATTAGCCACATCCTCCGGACGAATGCAGTCCGCCCCAAACACCACCCGAACCCCACACGCTGCTAGGTCACGGAGCCCATCGTTCGTGTGCGCAGGGTGAAAATGAAAGTCCGCCAATGTCACATCGTGCGCCTCTTGGTTTAGCAGTCGCGCAGCGCTCATGCCGCTCTCGCCCGCACCCAAAACCAAAACTCGTCCGCCCCGCGGCAACGGATCGCCTACCCAGTCCTGTGACATTGCGAAACTCATCGTAGTTTTAACGTCGCGAGGCCAAGGAGCGAACAGAGGAATGAGACAATCCAAAACCGCACAATCACCGTGTTCTCAGGCCATCCCTTGAGCTCGAAATGATGATGAATCGGCGACATCATGAACACGCGCCTCCCTTCACCGTGAATCCGTTTGGTGATCTTGAACCACGTTCTCTGGATCAAGACCGATGTCGCCTCAACCACAAACACCCCCCCCACCAACACCAATAACAGCTCTTGCTTGCAGCAAATCGCAACCGCCCCCAAAAAACCCCCAATCGCAAGAGAGCCCGTGTCCCCCATGAACACCCGAGCCGGATGTGCATTAAACCAAAGGAACCCCACCGAGGCCCCCACCATGGCCATGCAGATAATCGAAATCTCTCCGACGAACGAAAAATACGGAATTTGAAGGTAGCTCGCGATTTTTACATTTCCCGCCGCGTAGGTGAAAACCGCATACGCAAACGCCGTTGTCGCCGTGCACCCCGAAGCCAATCCATCCAACCCGTCCGTGAGGTTCACGGCATTGGACGTTCCAACAATGACCATCGCGAAAAAAATCGCCGCAAACCAACCCATGTTTTGAATCAGCGGTTCCTTCAGAAAAGGCACATACAAGGCACGCGATTGCACTTCCGTTGCCGGATTTAAAAGGAAGTAAGCCGTCACCATAATCGCCACCAAACCCTGTCCGGTAAGCTTGGCGCGTTCGGAAATCCCTGCCGCATTCTTCTTCGCCACTTTCAGGTAATCATCCCAAAACCCAAGCAAGCCACAGGCAATGATGACCGCAATAATCAGCCACACGGCGGAGTTGTCCGGTCGAGCCCAAATCAACGAGCTAAGAATCACCGTCCCGTGAATCAGGACCCCTCCCATCGTTGGTGTGCCCGCTTTCTTGCCGTGCAACTCAAACAACTTGTTCACTTCCTCAGCCGTCCGAACCGGTTGCCCGATTTTCAGTGAAATCAGTTTTCGTATCACCCACGGCCCCAAAACGAGCGAAAGCACGAACGACGTAAAGGCTGCAGCCACCGCACGGAACGAAATGTACTGGAAGACATTGAATGCCTTCATCCACTCCATGGCGCTCCCCTCCGATAGCTCATGCAAGAAGTACATCATGACCCTAAACCCTCAATCACTGCCTCCATGTGCGCCGAGCGACTACCCTTCACCAAGAGCGTGTCGCTCGGACGCAGTTCCCCTCGCAGCGCATCCGCTGCAATGGTTGTGTTGGGAAAATGATCAACCCTCGCTACCCCCGCATCCCTCGCCGCTAAGGCAATCCAGCCAGCCTCCTCACCCCCCACCGCTACCAACCAGTCCACCCCGCACTCGGCCGCCTCGCGCCCGACACGAACATGCCCAGCCTGGGCGTGCGCCCCTAACTCACCCATCCGCCCAAGGGCTGCAATTTTTCGTCCCCGACCACGCCCCGAAAGAACGCGTAACGCCGCCCCCATCGAGTCAGGGTTCGCGTTGTACGAATCGTCCAGCACGTCAATTCCCGCAACTTTCACACACCGCAATCTCCCTTTTGCAGCCTCCACCCCTGCAAGCCGAGCAGCGGCATCCTGAGGGTTAGCGCCACAGACAACCGCGCTCACCAGACCGAGCGCAGCATTCAAAGCCATGTGGCGGCCCGGCACCTGAGTCTCAACCTCCACCTCCCATCCCCCCACTTGAGGCCCCGCTTTCAATCGGAAACGCGACCCCAAGGAGGTTTCTCCACATCCCACAAACTCGACATCACCACCCACGCCAACGCCAATCACCTTGCGCCCCATCCCCTCCAGTCGCTCACGCATCCACCCAAAAAAATCATCTTCGGCATTGAGAACAGCAGTCCCCCCAACCGGAACCCCCTCAGCAACCACAACCTTCTCCGCCGCAATCGCCTCGCGACTTCCAAGGTGCTCGATATGAGCGACTCCAACACAGGTCACAATCCCGCAGGTCGGCCGCGCCATCGCCACCAACGGCGCCAACTCGCCCGCATGATTCATCCCCATCTCCACAACGGCACCGGAATGCGATGCACCCAATCTCATCAACGTCAGCGGTACCCCAATGTGATTGTTTAAGTTACCTTGCGTCCGGAGAACATCACTCCCCCCAAGCGCCGCCGCCGCAAACTCCTTTGTGCTCGTCTTTCCGTTGGACCCCGTGATGCCAATCACAGGGATTTCAAACTCTCTCCGATACGCCGCAGCCATCCGCTGCAACCCCACCAACGGATCGTCCACAACCAACAAAGCTTTTCCAACGGGCACGCTCATGCCCGAAGCAGCCGCCCACCCCGCTGACACCAATGCCGCCGATGCACCGTGATTCAAAACCTCTTGGACGTACGCATGCCCGTCAAACCGCTCTCCCTTCAGCGCAACAAATAAGCCTCCCACAACGGGTTGCCTCGAGTCACTAAACACTGCCTCGGTGAAATCGGACTCACTGCCTCTCAGTTCTGCGCCCATCCAACCCGCCGCTTCCAACATCGAGATGGTCCTCATCGAGATACCCCCTCCCCTCTCGGCCCTCGACGAAGATCACCTCCGAGGTCGGCCAAAATCGTACGAACCACAGCGGAATCACTGAAATCCGTGAACCGTCCAGCCACTTCCTGCGTGCTCTCATGCCCCTTACCCGCAATCAAAACAATGTCGTCTCGGCGAGCGTTCCGGAGCGCCATCTCAATCGCTTTGCGACGGTCAATCTCCACAAGAATCCGATCTGCACCACCGCGCATACCCGCCACAACCTGCTTTGCAATCTCTGCTGGGTCCTCATCGCGGGGGTTATCAGAAGTCACCGCAACAAGATCGGAGTACTCCTCCGCAACCGCTCCCATCTGAGGCCGTTTCAGGGCATCCCTATTCCCACCGCAACCAAACACCGTGATAATCCGCTTAGGCTGGAGCGCGCGCAACGTAATCAGCGCCTTCCGCAACGCATCCGGCGTGTGCGCGTAATCCACAATCACACGAAACCCTCCTTGAGCCCCCGCCAACTCCATACGGCCCGGCACCGGCGGCACCGTCTGCAACGCATCCAAAGACTCACGAATCCCAACGCCAATCGCGCGAACCGCCGCAATCGCCGCCACCACATTCTCAACATTGAACTGTCCAAGAAATGGCGTCCGAACCAAAAACTTCTTCTTCTCCGCAGAAAGCTCAAACTGCGTCCCATTCATCCGCAACTGAGGAATCCCCGCGTAATAATCTGAGTCATACGACCCTCCGTAAGTGATCACTTTCCGTCCCGTCGCACGAAGCTGGTCTGCCAGCTTTTGTCCGTAAAGATCCCCCATGTTCACCACGGAAACACGAGGCCGACTGAATCGTGTCTCATCCAAAAACCACGACGCTTTGGCGTCAAAATACGCCCCCATACTCCCGTGATAATCGAGATGATCCTGCGTCAGGTTGGTGAACACCCCGACGGTAAACTTAATCCCCTCGACCCGATCTTGATGAATCGCATGCGAACTCACCTCCATCGACGCAGCACGACAACCGTTGTCCCGCATTTGCACCAAAAGCTCCAAGGCACGCGCAGCATCAGGCGTCGTTCGATCCGCCGGCAGCACACCCGCACCCGTGTCATAACCAATCGTCCCAATCAAACCGCAACGCTTCAACACACTGTCACAAAGGTGCTTGATGACCCACGCAGTCGTCGTTTTACCATTTGTTCCGGTCACACCAATCACGTCCAGCTTCGACGAAGGATCACCCGCAAACTCACGAACCAGCCTTGCGTAGGCGCGACGCGGCGAATCACTGCAAATCACCCTCGCCTCTCGCCCCTGCACCGTCACCGATTGCCTCACGGCATCCAACTCCGAAGGCGCGCAAATCACCGCTAACGCTCCCCGCTTCACCGCATCGCCTGCAAATAATGCCCCCTGAGTTTTCGTTCCTCCCAACGCGACAAACACTGACTCGGCTGAAACCTCCCGAGAGTCGCAAGTTACTCCAGAAACCTCGCGGTCATCAGAGCCATCGACACCAAGAATCGCCATCAACTTACCCACCTTCACGGCCTCCTCCTCTCCGTTGAAGACGCCGCCAAAGAAGCGACAGACGCAGGGTTGCCCGCTGAGGCCAGCGGCTTGAGAGGATTAAGTACCTTCATGAATTCCGGCTGGGGCTCCAACCCAAGATAAGTCGCCACACGCGCCCCAATCCTCGAGAAAATAGGGGCCGCAACCTGCCCTCCGTAGTTCAAGTTCGATGCAACCTTCGCATCATCCAGCAAAACCAAGATAGCTAACTCGGGATTCTGCGCGGGAAAAAATCCCGCAAACGAAACGACGTACTTCCCCTTCTCGTAACCACCTTTGCCCGGTCGCTGAGCCGTCCCCGTCTTCCCCGCCACCTGAAAACCCGGGATATGAGCTTTTTCCGCAGTCCCAATCTTACTCACCACCTCCGTCAACGCCGTCGTCAACTTGCCGCAAACCGCCTTGGGAACTACGTCCCGCACCACCAACGGTTCCGACTTCGAAAGCACTTCACTCCCTTCACCCGTCACATCCTTAACAATCTGAGGCGTCATCATCCGCCCCCCATTCGCCACCGTGGACAACGCATTAATCACCTGAAGCGGCGTTGCCCCCACCTCGTGCCCCATCGGAATGCGCGTAATCGAAATTTTCGACCAGTGATCCGGCGGATGCACAATCCCCTTCGCCTCGCCAGGAAGGGCAATTCCGCTGGGTGCTCCAAACCCAAACCGACGCACATACTCGTAAAGCCCCTGCTCCCCAACTTTTAAACCGAGCTTCGCCGTGCCGATGTTGCTGGATTTCACAATGATATCCTTCACCGTCAAGTCCCCGTATCCATGGTGATCGTGCAGCACCGCTCCTCCAAATGGGAACGCTCCATGATGGCAAAAGATGTAGCTCTCCGGGGTCACCAATCCCTTGTTCAATGCCGCCGCAGCTGTCACCAACTTGAACGTCGAACCAGGCTCCACCATATCCATGATGGCACGGTTTCGCTTGTTCTCCATCTCCACCCCGTCCCGCTGGTTCAAGTTAAAATGCGGCCGATTCGCTAATGCCAGCACCTCCCCAGTATCAGGCCGCATCACCACTGCAATCGCGGTGCGCGGACGATACTGCTTCACCGCCGCATTCAGCTCGTCCTCCACAATGTCCTGAATGTTCAGGTCCATAGTGAGTCGAACCGTCGCGCCATCGCGAGGCGGACGCTCCATATTCCGGAACATCAACAACTCGCGACCCTGACGGTCTTTCTTGGAATACCGAACGCCGTCAAAGCCGCGCAAAAACCCTTCAAACTGCCGCTCAATTCCATCCATGCCCTGCCCTTGCCGGTTCACGAATCCAATGAGATGACACGCCATGTCGCCATTCGGGTACACGCGCAAGTAGTCTTGTTCGAACGAAATCCCGCGAATCGATGCAGCCATCACTTCCTCTCGAATCGCTGCCGCATCTTTTTCAGAAACCTCCTTCTTAATGACGATGTATGGTGAAGGCCGGTCCCCCCCCTCCGCAGCCTTCGCTCGACGCCCGAGCTTTTCCATGACCTGGTCGTTGGACATCGCAAGATGCTTGGAAAGAATCTCCCCAAGACGCTCCCGCTGGTTGTCCCGAACCAATGTGCCATCGACCACCACCGTCTTAATCGGCTCGTTTTGCGCTAAAACCACTCCGTTCCTATCCAAAATCATCCCCCTCCGAGCCGGAATCGTCCGCTTGTACGCATGCTTCTCCGCAGCTTTCGCCGCCCACTTGTCATGCTGCTCGACCTGAATGTAAATCAGACGCCACGAGACCGCAGAGAACGCAATAGCGAACGCCGCTAGCAGAACAAAAGCGCGATTTGTTCCCGGTATCGTCATAGCCCTCGTTCGTAAAATCCGTTACGCACAGCTCCCACGCCCATCCAAAATCACTGAACGGATGCGACCGTCTCTTTGTCGCTCGTCGTAGTTCCGTTAATCCGAACCACCGCTTGCTCCGAAATCGGGACCAGACTCGCAAACGCCGGAGCCCCCGCGCTCTGGCGCCGCCGCAACGCCTCGTGCGAGGTCAACCTCGCAATCCGTGACCGAACAGCCTCATCCTGAAACTCCACCTCGCGGATTTTGTTCTCGAGAACTTTAATGCGCGCCCCAGCAAGGTGAACGCGATTTCTCGAACTGACGTAGTACACGCTCATCACGGCGATGGCCGCCATGAATGCGAGGCAAGCAGTAATCTGAGCCGGCTTAACGTAAATGGCGGCTTTCGTTCGATTCGACAACATACGGGGTGGGTTGGGTTAGGGCTTAGAAAGAACTGAAGAGGTAAAACGGCCACTGCTCGGAAGCTTCACAACGCTGCGCAGCTTTGCGCTTCGACTACGGGGGTTCCATGCCACCTCATCCGCTTGCGCTTCCTCGTGCCGTCCGCCGCCTTTCACGAAAACGTAGTCCGGATTCGGACGAGGCGCGGGCCATTCCGGACGATCAATCTCCGGGGTGCTTCCGTGGCGCATAAAGCGTTTCACGAGACGATCCTCCAATGAATGGAAAGAGATCACAGCAAGAGTGCCTCCTGGGGCGAGTAGCGCGAGCGCCGCATCCAATCCTTTCTCCAGTACCTCCAACTCCCGATTCACCTCCATCCGCAGCGCCTGAAAAACGCGGGTCGCCGGATGAACCCGTCCTCGGCGAGGAACCACCTCCTCAATGGCCGCGGCAAGCTGCGTTGTCGTTCCAAAAGGCCGATGAGTCCGACGATCCAAAATCATCCTAGCAATCCGCCTCGCCGACGGTTCCTCACCAAACTCGCGAAAAATCCGAACTAACTCAGCCTCCGCGTACGTATTAATCACCGTAGCGGCATCCATCCCTGCACTCGCGTTCATCCGCATATCGAGCGGACCCTCACGCATAAATGAGAAACCCCGCTCCGCCGCGTCCAACTGGTGCGATGACACGCCAAGGTCCATCAGCACCCCATCAAATCGGAGCGGCAAATCATGGTTAGCTTGTGAGTGCCGAGCTAGTTCCAGCAACTCCACCGCCGCTGCAAACGATCCGTGAATCGCCCGAAAGCGGGGCCCGTAGCGAGCCAATCGTCGGCTAGCATGTGCCAAAGCCTCCAAGTCTTGGTCTATCCCAACGACGGAAGCTCCCTGCTCCAGAAGCATCTCAGTATGCCCTGCCCCGCCCAACGTCATATCAAGAAACCAGCGCCCACCCGTAGGCGCCAATCTTGCCCCAACTTCCCTCGGCAAAACCGGTTTATGATAGTCCACCGCATAACGCTCCAGCGCGTTGACCTCACATACAGGATGGTTCTCTACCCCGCTTTTGATCTGCTCCTGACTGTCTACCGATACCTCACGCCGACTGCTCGAAATGGCAAATCCCCGATGCGAAGACCTGCCAAGAACGCGCCCCACTCGTCTCAGAGCGCGCACCGGAGCCGCAATCATCCGAAACGGAAACTCGCCCGAAAACTCTGCCGTCGGAACAACAACCGGAAACGCAGAACCAGCCGGCTTCAAATCCTGCTCGTGTAACAACGCCGCCGCTGCTGGCGTCACTCCCTTCCATTGCCGAATGCAATCTGCGCCGCCTTCCATCAACGGAGTCCCTGAACCACTCGCCACAGATTCGGTCCTTACCATCTTCTCCATCGTTGCAGAGGTGTATGTTGCAACGCTCATAAGCCAAGCAGGTCTGCAATCCGAGAAACTGTCGAAGCCTCCTGCTCGCAAGCACTTTGCCACGCTAGCGGACTCCAAACTTCAAACGTGTCGTGCGCCCCAACAAGCACCACATCGCCCTCCAGACCGAGCTTCCGAACCATGACGTCCGGCAGCACCAAGCGCCCCGCCTTATCAACCACCCCACGCACCGCCTTGGAATAGAAATGCCGCAAAAATACCGCGCGATCGCGCGCCGGGATCGCCGGTTGCTCAGACAGTAACTTCGCAACCTCGCCGAAGCGCTCCGGCGGCATCACTTTCAGGAAGCTTCCAGCCTGGCCTTCCATCAAAAATAGCTCATCCCCTCCCGCCTCATTCCGACGCCACGACGCAGGAATCGTGATCCGTTTTTTCGGATCAAGCGTGTGCCGGTATTCACCGGAAAACACGGGACTCTGGTCGACGGGCGGAATCATTTTCTCAGGCTTCTACTTAAAAAACGGAGGGTAAAAACGGGGGGAGTGGATCAGGTGTTTGGGCTCACGAACGGATAGGGCTCACACGCTCACATGCGTCACTCAAGAAATCACAAAACTCTTGAGATCAGCAGATTGCGAAACAATCAGAGTAATGCAGGGCTCTTGCACGGCCTCGACTGCATCACGCATGCAGCCCAGTTCCCGCCAATTTGCCCCAAATCACCCCAATTCGCCCCACTCGACCCCACCGTTGTGCCACCAAGGCCCCCTAGGGTCAAACCTTGCGCTCAACGGAAATGCGATTTTCACGTCGCTGCAAAATAAGGGGGCATTTCGGTCGTTTTATTCGCCGTTTTTTAAATCAGAGCTGTTGACAAGCCCTCTCGCACCGCTTCTCACCGCTGCAGCACTATCGCCATCTGCCGGACCCTGCTGCTACCGTTAGCCCACATGAAACCCCTCATTGTGCTCAACTGCGTTGGCCTGACTCCCCGTCACATCGGGCCCGATACCCCTAGACTCGCTGCCATCGCCAAATCTGGGTACCTCTCGCCGCTCGAGACCACGATTCCCGCGGTTACAACCTCCTGCCAGACGACCATGCTGACCGGACTCGATCCCAGCCAACACGGCATTGTCGCAAACGGCTGGTACTTCCGAGACCTCAACGAAATTCTATTTTGGCGGCAAAGCGAATCGCTTGTGGAATCTCCCGCGTTCTGGGCGAAAACCAACCTCAAGGTACTGAAGCACTTCTGGTGGTATGCAATGAACACTTCGACCGCTTGGACGGTCACCCCGCGCCCCGTCTACCATCACGACGGCACCAAGAGCCCAGACTTCTACGCAGCGCCACCTCAACTCAAGCAACTCATTGCTGAGCGTCATAAAACATTCCCTCTGTTTAACTTTTGGGGACCAACCGCAAACAGCGCGAGCACGCGTTGGATTGCAGAAAGCTTTGTAACCGCCTTCACGGCGACTCGTCCCGATGTCGCGCTTTGTTACCTTCCTCATCTGGACTACGACCTCCAACGGTTCGGGCCAATCGGCTCTCACCTTCCCGAAAATCTCGCTGAAATCGACCATTGCGTGGGATTGATTTTGGATGGAATTGCGAACACGGACTGCAACATCCTCATTGTCAGTGAGTACGGAATTTCAAAAGTCGAGCAAGCATGCTACCCAAACCGTGCCCTTCGCGCGGCTGGCCTTCTCGAGGTGAGTTCGAATGCAGCCGGAGAACTCATCGACACCGGCACGTCCCGCGCATTCGCAGTTTGCGATCACCAGCTCGCGCACGTTTACGTCAGAAACCCGCGAGACATCCAGCAAACCCTCGAATGCCTGGCATCTCTACGCGGAGTTCAATCCGCACACACTGCCGACGATCACGCTGCACTCGGCCTCAATCATCCGCGCAGCGGCGAGATTATTCTTCTGTCCGATCCGCAATCGTGGTTCGCCTACGACTATTGGCTAGACGCCTCCCGCAAACCCGATTTCGCACAATCCGTTGAAATCCACAAAAAGCCCGGATACGACCCCCGGGAGCTGCTCTTCGATCCCTCAGGGGGACGTCTCCGGGCAGTCAAAGCACTGATTCGCAAAAAGCTTGGTCTCCGTTACATCCTCAATCCCTGCTCGTTAGACGATACCCTTGTGAAAGGAAGCCACGGTCTTCCAGCTTCGAATCCTCAAGATGGCGCGCTCCTTATCGCGTCAGCGCCAGAAGTGGAAAAACTGGCTCCACGTCATCAGCGAGACGTCGCTCAGATAGCCCGATCTTTACTCGGTCTCTAGCGCGATACCAGAGGCAGCGCAGTTCGCTGCACCATCAATCCAACTTGTAAAGGTGGAGCTTATTGCGAAGCGTTCGAATGCTGATGCTTAAAATCTCTGCAGCCTTGGTCCGATTTCCTCGCGTGCGCTCCAGAACGCCAAGAATGTGACGTTTTTCGACTTCGTCCAGTGGCTCATCCTCCACGGCCCCGCCAGTAACCGCACGCCCCCCCGCCGAACGCTTGCGCCCGGGCGCTGCCCCCTCCACCGGTTTGGTCAGACTCCGCTGCGCCGCCTCAACCGGCAATCCAAGGTCTATCGGCTGAACCGCGCCGCCCTGACCCACCAGAATCACTGCACGCTCCATCGTGTTCTGCAGTTCACGCACATTCCCAGGCCACCGATGCGCCAGCAATGCCCGCTCGGCTGCCGAACTTAGCGTGATCCCGCGCATCGCATGCTTACGACTAAACTCCTCAAGGAAGTGCCTGCTCAACGTGAGAACATCCCCCTCCCGCTCACGCAAGGGCGGCACATGCACTGGGAACACATTCAACCGATAATACAAATCTTCACGAAAGTCGCCATCCTCCACGGCCTTCAGAAGATTCCGATTCGTCGTCGCAAAAACACGAACATCCACCTTGATCGTCTTCGTTCCACCAACCCGCTCAAACTCCCGCTCTTGGAGAACGCGCAAGAGCTTCGCCTGAAGCCGTGGCGAAATCTCACTGATTTCATCAAGGAGCAAAGTCCCCCCATTCGCCAACTCAAACCGCCCCTCTCTCCGGTCCGTCGCCCCCGTGAACGCACCCTTCTCGTGCCCAAAAAACTCGCTCTCAATCAGCGTCTCAGAAACCGCCGCGCAGTTCACCCTCACATACGGCATCCCAGCTCGATTGCTTCCATTGAAAATCGCGCGAGCCACCAACTCCTTCCCCGTGCCGTTCTCGCCCTGTATCAAAACCGTCGCCTCCGTCGGCGCAACCTTTGAAAGCATAGCGCGCAACCGCTCCATCTGCTCGCTCTCCCCAATCAAATCCTTGTTCCCAACCAACTCCTCCGTCAGGTACCGATTTACTTGCACCATCTGACGATAGGCCTCCACCTTTTTGACAAGGACGTCAACCTGACTGAGCGAGAAAGGCTTCAGCAGATAGTCGTACGCGCCCGCCCTCATGCAGGACACCGCAGACTCAATCGTTCCAAACCCACTCATCATCACCGTCACCGGCCGCGAGGGAAGTCGCGCAATCCGCTCAAGAAACTCAGTCCCCTCGCCATCAGGCAACCGCACATCCAAAAACATTAAATCAAACTGGTCGCGCTTGAGTAACCTCTCTGCATCCGCCAGCGTGCCGGCACTACTCACACCATACCGCTTACCCCTCAGCAACTCCTCAAAGTTCTTCCTGATGAAGGGCTCATCATCGACAACCAATATCTTTTCTACGGCCATGCTTCAGTCAGGGTAATCAGACCTGTCTATCTGAAGCCGACGCGTCGATTTGTCATGCCTTAATGTGCGCTTTGTACCGTTTCTCGACCTCGCCCGCGCGAGGACGGTCCACCACCTGAACCTTACCTCCCCTTGACGCGAGAGCGTGCTTCAACAGCAACTGCTCGTTCTCGCGGTCCAAGAGCATCGCCCGCAGAATCACTTGCTGCGCGCGCGCAGCCGCCTTCCGGACCATCACATTCTTCACCGGACCATCCGCGGCAGAGACGCGCCGCATACTCTGTAACGAATCGTCCAACGCAGACAGCAGTGAACGCTTACGATCCAGCATCTTCTGTGGAATCGAGCGTGACGTATTTTTCAAGAATCGGTTCTCCTCAAGCATGAACGCGTAGACATCCTCGCAAAGCGCAACATGCGACTGGATTGCATCCAATGTCTGACCTCTGATTGCCATGAAAACCGAAAACTACCGTGTTACTTTACTCGGCGCAGGGTTCACTGTAATCGGCTTGATTTCAGCACCTAAAAGCGAATTTAGCGTCCCCCCAGCCTTGCGACTCCAATCTAACTGACCGTCACGCCAATCCGCCATTTGAACGAGAACCTCTAAACTCTTCGGCATCTCAGTCCCCGCAAACTTTTTCGCCGAATCAGTGATGTGCTTGTAACACTCGTGAGCCCTCGGTTCCAGGCGAAGGCGCTCAAAACAAAGCCCCATCTGATAAACAATTGGCCACCGCCAGTCAGCCGCCTCGTTTAATGTCGAAAGAACCTGATAAATCGTCACCGCATTCACAAAGTCGGCTCGCTGGTAGTAATCGTTCGCAAACTCGTTTCCTGCTTTCTTCTGCCAAAAAATCCACTTCTCAGGGTCCGAATCTTTTTTGTCGCGCTGATACCGGAGCAAATCGAGCACAGTGTCGTAAGCCTCCTTAGTCCGCCCCTGAGCCCTCTGCGCCACTGCAAGCAGATACCTCGCTTCCGGCGCTGCCTCGTGCCCAGGGTACTCGCGAATAAACTTTTCCAAAGCCACCATCGCCGCCGCCATGTCATCACGCATAAACGTGCAATGCCCCGCTTTGAACATGATCAACGGCTTTTCGTCCTCAGACAAATCCGACCGCAACATCAAGTTGTAAAACTTCTGCGCCTGCGCGAAGTCCCCCATGATGAAGTACGTATCCGCAATCTCGCGCTGCGCCTTCCTCGTGATTGCAACGTAGTTTTCAAACCCACGCCCGCTCACCTTCACGACAGAGTTCAACACCGCGTAAAAACGGTTCACTGAGAGAGTCATTGAGTTCGTCTCACGATAAAGCTTGCCGAGCCTAAACAACCACTCCGGAGCATCACCGTCGTTCTCCAAAAGCTTGAGAACCTTCTCGTAAATCTGAATCGCCTTGACCGGCTCTTTCTTCTCCTCATACGCCTCTGCCAACGAAATCAAAGCCTCTTTCTTGTCCGCATCCGTCAACTTGATGTTCGCAATCGACTCAAGGTAGTGACTCGCCAACTCCTCCTTCTTCTCCTCAATGGCTTTCTTCGCCAAATCCAGAAAACCCTGCACCTCCCCCAACTTCGTCGAGCGTTCCCGCTTCTCCGCCGCGCTCATCCCCGCCGCAGGATCCGTCGGACTCTCCCCAGCCGCTGGCTCTCCCTTAGCGTCGAGCTTGACGGCCTCAGAACCGCCATCCTTCATCAACGACTTCTGCAGCTCGTCCTTCGCTTGGTTAACCTTCTTCGCATCTACCTCGTCCTCAACAGCCAAGACAGAGCCTCCTAGGAGAAAGGCTCCCAGCATCAATGCCCTCATCCAATCCTGTGGCTTTTGACCCATCCGTTTCATAAGCATTCTCGCGTTTATTCGGGTAGGATAAGCGGCGACTCAACGACGCAACTCCACGGCCCCATTAGTTTTGATTATAGGTAGCCGTACTCGGCGGAGCCGCCTGAATCGGCTGCGGAGCCACCATCAACGGCGCTACGCGAACTGGTGGAGCCGGTATGAACGAGGGATCCAACAGCAACCGTCGCTGCTGATCGGTTAACGCCTGAGGTTGGAAAAACTCCATCACCTCGTCCGGCGGACGATTGAAATCCACCCCGCCCGCACCCGACCCACTCGGCCCCCCTCCCGGCGGGTAAGCCCCGCCACCCGACGAATAGGTCGGCCCTGGGGGCTGTTGCGGAGGCTTCGTTGATTGCAATGTCACGGACGGGCGCTTGGGCTCAATCAACCG
>JACCED010696675.1_pt1 | contig 23659 bp, 18 predicted proteins | sample 7455021 | NCBI WGS metagenome assembly JACCED01 (sample SAMN15323456, study PRJNA562643) | freshwater metagenome | isolation source: river surface water | place: USA:Blue River Watershed | collected 2017-08-19
GAATTTACTGGAATTTTTTCAAAGATTTGTAATCCAACATTATATTCTTCAACTAAAAATCTAGATGTAGCTTTTAAATGAATCCATTTTTCATTTTTATATGTATCAGCATCCAAATATGGTGCATTATTACCACTAATATTTAAAATTATTGTATATCCACCATGAGCAGATACTGATGAATAACTTTGCCAACTATTAAATCTAGAAATTAATAATCTATTTGCAACACCTTCTTCTATTTTACCAGTAGTATAAGCCGAAACTGCAATAGTATCGCTTATATAATTCTTAACATAGATAGATTGTGTAAAAGATGAACCAAATGCTTCACCTGAAGTCGCTAATACATAACAACTTACATTATACCATCCGGGAAGTGTATAATAATGCGTTGGTTCTATATCAGATGAAACCTGTCCATCACCAAAATCCCAATAAATACTTTGATTTGAATATAAATTACTAAATCCATCATCAAATACAGGTTTAAATTTAAAAACAGATATTGGAAGACTATATCCACTCGTTATTGGTGAGTTAGAAAAGTCTAATGTTTCAAAATAAATGTATTTTTTGTGGGGATGCATTATATGACTTCAATTCTATTAATTAAATTAGTAATCTCATAATAAAATGGAAATTCATAGAACTCCAAATTCATATTTTGAGATGTTGTTTTAACATTTACATTAGGATAAAATGGATTAGTATAAACAAAATTTAATTTTGGTATTTTATATTCAGAATTTCCATTTTTTCTAACAGTTTCAAATGATTTAACGCCCGGAATAGCTAATATGTTATAACTTAATGTCGCCAAGTCTATTACACCACCTAAATTATTATTTTCTTGTAAGAAAAATGTTTTAATTAATGTAAATATTTCATTTTTAATCTGATCTTTAGAAATAATTTCATAATTAGATCTATAAACTCTCAAATATGTTTCTTTTCTAATATCAAAACTTAATTCTTCATCAAGCATAGGAACTCCAATATCAAATCCTAGATAAATTGGATCTGCTATAACAACATTTTGATTTATTGCTTTGAAAGGTTCTAATTTATTAACAATAGATTGCTTTTGAGCATAGAATAATTCTAATGGAGTAGTTTCATTTCTAATAGCTCCAATTCTAGGAACTGAGAAGATATAAACATTATTAAAATCACAAGCATCAGAGAAAGAAACTTGATTGAACAAAACTCTTGCATCATCATTAGGTCTTTCCAATCCTAATTCATAAAAATATGCTAGATATTTTTGAGTATAATCTTTATTTGAGCAAACTTTTACGTTTTGAAGGATATCTGAGAAATATTTTGTAACAAATGCTTCATAATCTGATGAAGTTATTACCCTATTTTGAGAAGAGAACAATGCAGGAGCATTATTTCTAATATCTACTACAGATTCTGCTGGAGTTACAGGTATAGATGCATAATTATTAGATACATCCAGCAAATATAATAAAGATGGACTAATATAATCATCTCTTACCTTAACAGAATCAAAAATTTCATCAAATAATACTGTTGTATATTCAAAAATCTTAGTATTTCTAAGAGTATTTGCAGAAATTTCTCCATCTACTCCATCACTTTCCAAATAAAATATAACAACTTGATCTCCAGCTTCTAAACCTTTACCATATACATCATTTCCAAACTTTATTTCATAAAAACCGTTTTCATTTAAACGTTTTTCGTAAACTTCACTGATTGTTTTAGTCAAAAATAGTGTTGAAACCTCTTGCCATTGCTTCCATGTATTAGTTTTAACGCTTTTTACATAAATATGTATGTTATTTCCATCTATAAACTTATTACTATCAGTAGCATAAGATACATTTAATGTAAATTGTTCAAATTTCTCACCGATAGCAACATATGTTGGATAAGATTTAAATGTTCCTTGATATAAAACATTATTTTCTCCAATAGAATCAATTCCTTCGTCTACACCATCAAGTAATTTTTGAAATGTTACGTCATTAACAAAGCTATAATTGTAATTATCACTAATTACATAAGAATATCTTTTAAGACTATAAGTATTTTTCCCTAATTTTTGGTTAGCAGATACTGTAATGTTTAAAGAAGATGTCGATAAACCATTTGGCTTATATCCAATTAATGAAACTAGCTTATTCATGTTCTCATACAACTCTGCATGAGAAAATGTTGATTCAGAAGATGTTTGGTTGAGATAAAATAGTAAAACGTGATAAGAATAAGCTAATATATCTATGATACCAGACATATTACTAGCTTCAAAATCAACATCTTGAAACAATCCACTCTCTTTTAGTCGATTTATGAGTAATTGCTTCATGCTTAATGCATCAAAAGCTGCATAAGCATTTCTTGGGAGATTAAATTCTGTGTAATTTGATATACTCATATTATGAATTGTTTACAACATAGCCATTACTATTCAATGTTCCTAATAAAGACACGTCTTTTATATTTAGAGAAGGAACATCAAACAAGATATCTATTTCAATTTCATTTTGATCTTCATATATAGTAATGTTTACACTAGTAAGTAGTATTCTAGTCTCATATCTGTTAATTACAGTATATATATCGTTCCTAATTTGATTAGCAACCTCCTCAGTTGCTGGTAAAAATAAGTATCTTCTCAAATCTAACCCAAAGTCTGGTTCTAATAACTTCTGAAGAGGTGCTGTAGTCAATAAATTTACCAAGGCATTCCTAATCGCAGCTACATCATAGTCAATTTTGATGTCATTTAGCTTATTTTTAGAGAAAGCATATGGGTTATCTACAGACTTATACTCTAAATCTAGATGAATATCAGTAAATTTATAGTTTTTATTCTCAACAGGTCTAGTTGGAAGACCATTTATTAAAACATTACCCATATAATTATTTAGAAACAGAGCTAAATAATGGTATGATTAAGAAAAAATTTGATTCACTATTAGAATCTAACCTCTCAAGACTTAGCAGAGGTGGTTATTTGGCTGGAGACTTCGTTGTAATCAAGAAAGGACTACAAGGTTCAAAGGAATTTAAAGAATATATCAGTACAAATAAAGATCTAGAAGCTAAAATCAAAGAATGGCAGGATGGAGACTGCTATATTAGAGTAAAAAGTGTAGACGATTTATTCCCAGTTAAGTCTGGAGCGTTTTCACAGAACTCAAATGGTCTTTTTACCGTAAAATTAGCTAAAGATTACGGTGGAGGTCGCTTAAGTCAGGAAGAAATTGTACTTCCTATCTCATTTATTGATAAAGATGAGCGTGTAACTGATAATAATTACTATCCAGCATGGCCAGCATCAGCTACAATCGACTCTAAACAAACATTAAAGCCAGTAGAAGTTGACTTTTCAGGTTCAAACAACACTGGCTTTAAGAATGGAGACTACAATCTCCCTAGTTAATTCAATATCTTACTCAAAGTAAGCATACAAGCATAACAATTGATCTCTTGATCAATCACAAAAGCTTGTCTATAGATGTATTCTGACAAAACTAGGATCATTTCTCGCTTTTTATTCTGATCTAGATTCATTTTATATACAAAATCTAGTATATTCTTGAGTAAAAGCGTGTAATCTCTATTAAAAGCTAACTCTCTATTCAAAATAAATGAACGTATCTCGTTTATTTTGTTAGAATTAACCATAGATAGTAGTTCTCCAACAAAAGAATTGTCCACACCAGACTTATTCAGCACCAATTTACCATTAAAAACGTTAAATTGGATGTCATTAATAGCTTTTCTAAGGTCTGGATAGTTATCTTTAACCAAATTAATGATATCTGGGAGTTGTTCCTTAACTATTTGAACCTTTTCCTTGGTTAAAATGCCTAAAATGTGCTTTACAGCAGAGTTTAAAGGGTAATTGAAGTCTAAAGTTTGACATCTTGACTGAATAGCAGGTATAATTTTATGTTTATAATTAGCTGTGAGGATGAATCTTGTGTTAGAAGCGTATTCTTCCATGACATTTCTCAATGCACGCATACCTTCAATGCTAATACCATCAGCTTCATCACAAATAATGACTTTCATCTTACCATCAGATGATTTAGTCATCGCAAACTGCACTACTTTGGACCTAATTGTATCAATACCAGCCTCATCCGAGGCATTAATGTACAAATAATCGCAATCAAGTACCTCTTTAACGATGATTTTAGCTGTAGAAGTCTTACCAGTACCCGGAGAAGAGACAAATAACAGGTGAGGGATCTCCTTTTTCTTATCAAACTCACCAAGTTTAGCTAATGTTTCTGGGTTTAAAACCAGTTCTGACAGTGTTTTAGGTCTATATTTCTCACACCAAAGAGAATTAAATGCATTCATATGTTATTTTCCAGAAGAACCAAAGCCTTTATCTCCACGGTCAGTCAATTCTTTCGTATCAGACCATGAAATATCAGCAGTTTCTAGTTTATAGAGCACTAACTGTGCAATCCTGTCTCCAGCCATGACAGTATAATCAAAATTTGTGTTGTTGATTAGTGCAATACCCAACTTTCCTCTATATGGACAGTCAATAACACCATTGAAAGCTGTAATACCGTTCTTAAAAAACAATCCAGACCTCGATTCAACTCTAATCCAGTAGTTTGGAGTGATGTGTGCAATCTCTAAACCGATATCAACATTAGTTGTTGAGTGTTTTGGAATCAATTTATTCTCAACAGCATACACATCATACCCACTATCCCCACATGTAATATGATTATTGTTCCTAGCTGGTAATTTTGCCAGTTCATGAGCCTTGATAAACTTAACTTGTGCTGCCATAATCCACAATCTTAACAAAAAAATCGTTGATGACAAGAAAAATGTCGCTAAATACAGTAATGAATGATGATCAAACCAATAAAGATGAAAATCTTAATGTAGATTCATTATTAGATCAATTAAAAACAATACCAATGCTAGGACAAAAGATAGAAGAACAGTCAGATGAGATCACAAAGAACAATTTAGAAGATTTTGTGATGAAATATGCTGGTAAACTTATCAAAAATGCTTCAGAATCAGTAGATTATGTCAAAGAAATAGTACAATCTGCTCCAACTCCTGATGATGTTCTTGCTTTGGCTGAATTAGTTAAGTCAACTTCAAGTGCTTTAGACATCTTAAACAAGATTATCATTAATGATAAGAAGATGGATACATCAATTAAGATAAAAACGATGGATGTAGAGAGTAGAAAAGAAGAATTGGAGACAAAAGTTGATGCAGCATTCGCTTTAACTAGAGACGAAATGCTTAAACGACTGATTGCTGACTCAAAAATTATAGAAGCTAATGTAATTGATGATCAATCTAAATCTTAACTTGGTCTTTTTCTAGCTTTACATGATGTTTGTCTAGTATAATCTTGTTCGATTGGATCATTTGGACTCCATTTAACATATTTTATATATTCTGTATCAAATTTCGGTCCATGAGCTTTGTGTTCGCTTCCCGGTCTATTAGCAAAGTATTTTGCTCTCTCCCAATCACTTCTATTTAAGAACATTGGAGCAAACTGACTAGCTTCTTGTGGATTATATTTAGGTAATGGCTCTTTTGTATCTGCCACGGTAATAGTTAGCTTCAATTCTTTTGTTCTACCAGCTATTTTAGATGGAAATAGTTTTTTATCTGGTAAAAATTCATCAATTAAGAATTTATATCCAGTAGAACCACCAATTAATCCTTTACCTGAGACATCTCCTACCTGTCTTCGTTCTGTCCACGTGTTTCCAGCTTTATCTTGGCATTGAATTATTAATACATCGCCAGCTTTAACCATACTTCCAAGTGTTTCTGGTGCTACTGCAATGGTTCTTAATGGAACAATCATGTTTCCTCTATTACCTAATCCAATTTCTGATCCAGTATCAGGACAATCTTCCAAAATATATCCATAAGATGTTAATTTTACTTCTCCAAAGTTGAAATTATATGTTTTCCCGTTGGATGGAACATTATCTAATGAAGTATTTGTTTGAGCACCTGCCGCAACTGCTGGATTAATTTGTGCAGCACCACCAGTTACTACAGATTCACCTCCAGCTGAAGGGCTTTCATAGTTATCATACTTCTTAGCTACTTTAGAATCACCATATTTCATGTAATCTTTATTAGTTGGTATGTCTAAAGCCTTCTTATATGTATTATTAGTAGCATATTGTCCCGGTGCTAATCCTCCATTTATATCAATTAGTGATTTAACATTAGATGTTTTAACACCTAAATACTTTCTTTTTGAATAAGAAGTATTCATTGTTGGATCATATGGATTAAATCGCATTAAATGGTCAAATCTTCTATGACAATCACCTAATGTTTGCTTGATTTTACTAGCAATTTCTGAATGTGACTCTGTAACTGCATTGTATGTAGAGTTATCAGACATAAAAGGAAGCTTCAAACCCAATTTATCTAATGCAGTCCCTGCATTTACAGCAGCTTGTATCTTAACTTTTTGCTCTGAACTATATGCTGGCATGGCTCCAGCTGCCATAGTCATGCTAGTCGATACACTAAGTGAGTTAAAAACGCCCCTAAATGCTGGAGAAATTTTATTATATAAGTATGTTGGTATATTTGTTGGAGGTTGAACATTCATTCCACCACTTCCAGCAAAATTAAAAAATGAATTGTCTGTAATTCCTCTAGCAAAGTCTGTTAAAGTTCCTATAGAATCAGACATTGGAGTAAAATAATTACAAGATGGACTACATCCCTGTAAACCTTTTGCTAAAGAATTTAAAAAATTTCTATCATTATTTGGTGAAGAATCCTCTTCAATTAAATCTACAACTTCAATATCAACAGTCCATTGTTGAGCTTTATCAAAAGCTTCTGTAATTTCTGCTTTAACTGGTTCTGTATAATAATCTGGAAATCCATCGAATCTTTTAATGAAGAAATTCAGTGTAGCAGTATCTAATTCTGGACCATATAATACAATTTTCTTTGAAAGATTCCTCAAAGCTTTCAATGGGTTTGAAGATTTTTTGGCATTTTTTAAATCATACATCAATTCTACTTCTTTTGGAAATTCATCAGCAAATTCACAATTAGTTGTATTCTTTTTCATGAATTCTGGATTCGGTCCAATTGCAATGGCTTCCAAAAACTCTGCGAAATTATTATTATATAACAACATATCTTTATGATTTTAATAAACTTGTTAAACTTTCTTGTTTACCTTCTCCTTCTGTAGCAACTTTATATGGTTTTATCGTTTCGATATCATTCATATATGTCGAATCAATAAAAACATGCTTAACATTTACTATAAAATGTCTTCCATACGTATTTAATTCCCAATCATTCGGTTCCATACCATCACTTTCATTTAAACCAGCCACAACATCTATAAATTTAGCACATTTTCTGTGTGACATTCCTTTCATAGTAAATTTATAAACATCATTCATAAACAATAATGACATTAATTTCTGATTTAAAAATCTTTTCTCATCTAATATGGGTGGTAAAGCTCCTTTAAATGAATCATAATTGTTATCTTTATTTGGATTTAGGTCAAAGTTTGGTTCTAAAGAATAATTTGAAAATAAATTTTCAAAAGGTTGAATGAATAAATTTTTGAAATCTTCAATAAATGATTCTGAATTCAATGATAATGTGTTAAATATCATAGTTTTAAATCCGGGAGATGATGATAATACTGAAGAATTTCTTAATAAATCAACAGTATGTTTAGATGATGCAGAATCCAAATAATATTCCATTATTTTGGAATCTTCAAAGTGAATGGAACTAAATGGATACTTGAAAGTTCTTTTAGAGTTACCAGCTTTAGTTTTTTTGTCAGATTGTGCTGCAAATATTAATGTTTCTAATACTTCTTCTGTATGTTTTTTAAAAATTGTCGAATAAGCTGTCAATTTAAACTTCTGATTGTGAGCGTCATATGATAAATATGTTGGAGATTTTTGATATGCATGAAAAGACATAACATAATTTAAAACATCCATATAAGTCATTACTCCATACGGAGTGAGATTGACTTCAGAAGATCCATCAGTATCAAATTGTGTAGTATCTATAATATCAGACGTTTTATATGCAGATTCTAATATTTTTTTAATCAGATCGCCAGTTTCCATAGCATTACCAGCATTTGTATCTAGATAACTATTAGGAGTTTTAGGTTGATTTACTCCAAATAAATTAAAAATACTTTCAGCTAATATATGCTGTGCCCACTCAACGAATGTAACTTTTTTACAAACGTATCCTTCATATACAATATCTATACATTCAGTAACAAAAAATTTGTGTTTTATAGCTAAATGTTCTTGTAGATTGTCATCATTTAAATCGGACTCTTCACCATTAGTAATAGGAAATATATTAATTGTAATTAAATCTCTTCCATTACCTAAAAACTCATAAGGAGCATCAGATTTTTCTAAAAAATTCAGATCATTATTAATAATCATCATTCCATTGTTAAATGGATTAAAAATGTTATCTTCAACTTCCAGATAACGAACCATTGATCGATTTATTATGAAAAATTTATCGTTTTCAGTATTTTCCAACATGATAAAGAAATGGTATTCTTTATCATTAAACTTCGCTTTAAATGATCCATCATTAGACATATTATCTTATTGAATCTAAAATTTCATTAATATATTCTGGCTTAATAATCTTTAATACTGATCCAGCTTTTATCATTTTAACAGGATTTTTAATATTATTAAATCTAACTATAACCCACCATAAAGTTTGATTACCATATATTATGTGAGATAGTGTTGTGTAGGCCATAGAAGAATCTATAGTATAATAATCATATGCAGATCGATCTATTTCAGATGGGAATTTTACAGTATTAGATATATTATAAAAAACATAAGAAGATTTGCCTTCTTCTTCTATTTCATACATATTAAATATGTTTTCATATCTACTAGGATTATGATATATATCTATTTTCCTTATCATATTATATTAAATTAAAAATCTGCTCCACCACCAGTGCTACCTTTTTTTATTATAGCATTTCTATTTAATGTTTTGAAGTTGTCTCCAGTTTGCATTCTAATAAAATTCGAAGCATCCATAACTAATGACTCGAAAGTTATTGATATTTTAAAAGCATCTGGAACGATTGCTTCTTTTCCATTATTTAATTTTAACATTCTTCTAGTACCAACATGATCTACCTTCATTTCACTAACAAATGTATAAGGATGAAACGCTTTTCCGGGAATAGTCAATTCATATATAACTGGAGGATTCGATAATATTCTATTTTCTCTAGCAGGACTATTTGCAATTGCAAATCGATTAATCATATCGCAATTAGCTTTATAAGAATCAGGATTTATTGTATTATATAATAAAAATGATACTTCAATTCTTTCTCCGTTTCTTTTAAAATCATAAAATTTAGGACGTTCTATAAATGAACCGGGAGCAACTAACGTTACTGGACTAGCTATATATGAAGATGCTACTTCCATACCTTTAGAAATTTCTCCAACTGTTTTAGATAAATTATCTCCTTCCGTTCCACCAGCATCTTCAAATTTTTGTTGAAAATTATAAAATGAATCAGAAAAATAAGGAAACTTATAACTAATATTTGTAGCTTCTCTCAAATATAGATACTTATAAGGTTTTAATAAAGGATTCTGCCAATCTGAATTGTCTGCTGTTTTATCTTCTTCTTTAATTTTATTAATAATATCTCCAGCTACATCCATCATCTTGTCGCCCATTTTCTTAACTCCAGCACTTTCCAAAGCATTTTTACCTGCTTTAGCTGAAGATTTCAATTTATCTAAAACATCTTTAAAAACAGAACTATCTGATTTACTAATAGCATCACTAATTTTATTTGCAGCTGCTTTAGCAGCACCAGCACCTACAGCTATAGAATCAGCTAATATATTATATGAATTAAAAAGAGATGCTATGTGTGAACTGTATTTTATTCTATATTCATTTATAAATATGTATGGAACATTATTATCTCTAAATGTTGAAGTAGTCCAATCATAACTAGCAATAATATCTATGACTTTAGCTGTTTCAACTTTAGGAGTTCCAGATATACTAATCCCTTCACTTTGATCTCTTGCTGATCCTTTTGATACATCATTATACTGATCTTGCGTCCCACTATAATTAGATCCATCAACTTTATTTGAATTAGGATATTGATCAGATGTTTGTCCTGTTGTTCTAAAATCTCCAAAAGGAGTGTTTGTATTTACATCAGCCATATATTATATTAAGTTATAGACATATTCATTAATTTTAAATTATTTAGATATGTCTCTTTGGTTCTAAATGAAGTTTTTGAATTTTGTGGTGGAGTTGGTAAAGAGGATGGAACTACAGTAGGTGCATTAGACCCAGCTGATGGTATCTGATAGACTCCATCTCTAATCTGTTGAAGAACATCACCATTAATTCTTAATTGATCAAGCTGACTTTGTAGTACACTCATCTCAGCATCATGTGCTTTAGATATCATTTTTGCTAATTCCGCATTCTCATAATTTACATTTGTAATAGAATTTAATGAAGATTCACCAGCTACATCTTGAAAATTTTTATATGAGTCAGTCAATTTGTTCAAAGATTCTGCTAAAGAATCTACTGAATTCTTCATGTCAAAAAATTTAGTATTAAAAATGTCAGTATTCAACATCTCAATAGCTTCATTAAATCCAGTTATTATAGAATATATGTCCATTTCATGATATGCATTCCTAAATGCATCAATATACCATATCATGGTCTCAAACTTATCAACAAATGGTTCTATATTTGTCATGTATCCAATATCATTCAATCCAACAATAATATTATATACATCTATCAAATCATATGATTTCTTAAATTCATCCAATTTTAAAATCATTTGACTAAATTTTTCTACAAATAATTCACTTTCAATCATATATGTCATATCATTGAAACCAGTTATTATTCCGTATACATCTAATAAATCATATGATTCTTTAATCTTATCAAAAGACCATTGAATTCCATACATGTTTTCATTAAAAAGTGTTGAATCTACACTGTCTAATAAACTAGTAATACCAAATATTACAGAATATACATCCAAGTTATCATAAGATAGTTTTACATTATCTAATGACTCACTAACTAAAGAAAAATTAAGTAAAAATGTTTCAAAATCAACAACATTAAAAATATCAAACAACTCGTATAGTTCATTATTAAATGATTCTAAAGATAAAGCATATTCTACTAATGGATCAAAAACTGAAAATATTTCAGATACATCAGAAAATGCTTGTTTTATTGGATCTAAATTCAAATCTTTCATTTGTTCTAATGAAAGAATAGCACTTATAAATGTTTTAACTCCATCCGCGCCAACTTCTTGCATGTCTTTATATGCAGTAACGAATTTAGTAAGACCTTCTCCTAATATATCTAATAAAAATGAAACTTCTGTTAACTTGGCGACATCTAAATCTAATAATTTTTTAATAGACTTTGTAACATCCGCTTTAAAAAATGCTTCAAATACATTTGGACCAACATTAATTGCTTTAACGAACGCCAACAATCCAGAACCAAGAATTTCTAGACTATTTCCTACACTTTCTATAGCTGAAGAATCTAAATCTTCAAATTTTCTTATATGAGATACAACGTCTAAACCAAAGAATTCTCCCAAAGTAGCTATAGCAGCACCAGCTAAAGCTGCAACCATACCTACGGTAAATGAAATTAATCCGACTCCCAATTCTTTCAAACCTATTCCGACTTCTCTTAATTTTTTACCATCTATTTTATTAAATTTTACTAATTGAAGAGATAAAACTTCAATTATATAACCAATACTATTAATTGCCAATATTCCAACCAACATAAATGGTAAGAATAAAGTAAACATAACACCTAAAACCAATACTAAACCAACTAAAGCAGTAACTGCTGATGCAGCAGCTTGCATATTATTTTCAGCTTTCTTCCAATTTACTTTAGTAAATTTCATGAAACTATCAGCTAAAACTCCAACAACTAAACTCAATGCTAATATAGTAACAAGACCTATAGCTAAAAATGGTGCTGCAAAGGTCACTAGAAAGCCTAATCCAGCCACGAAAAGACCAAATGCTAATATTGCCACACTAGCAACTGCTAATCCATTCATTATAGCACCCCATTCAAGTTTAGCTAACTTCATCAAGTTATCTGCAAGATACCCGATTGTGAAAGATAATGCAATTAATACTAACATTCCTTTCAAGATTTCCATCAATGGAGCTTTAGCAACTAAAATCAATGCTCCAATTAATATCCCAATAACCAACATGAACATCAAAGTAGATTTTAAATACGGTGTTTTGTTTAACTCATTTAAACTATCAAACATCGGAATTAAAATAAATTTAACTAATAATCCAGCAACAGCTAGTGATACAAATATCTTTAATAAATCTATTGGCGATGGCATTTGCTTACTTACTAGTTTCAAAACAAATGAGAAGGTTATCATCAATACACTCAACTTCAATAATCCACTTAAATATGTTGCAATCGGCATTGCAGATATTTTTTCCATCAATGGAATAATAATAAAAGCTATTACTAAAGAAAATAAACCAAAAGATGCAACCATTTTTATAAGATCACCTTGTTTTACTGATTTACTAATTAGTGACACAATCAATCCAACAGTAGTTCCAATAATTAAAAACTTAATCAAACCATTCAAAATAGTTCCAAAAGATAATTCACTTAAAAATAGTAAAGTAGGAATTATTAAAAATGATATTATTAATGAAAATAAACCAAAACTTTTCATTAATTTCATCAAATCTTTATCATCTAAAAACTTATTTGCCACTTTAATTAAACCACCAATACTTGCCATAATTATGGCCAAGTAACCAAGAGCAAATAAGAAATCCAAGAAATTAATTTTAGCCAAAGCTTGTATTGCTGGTATAATACCAAGTAATATAATTGCTGTGAATGCACCAAACCATGTCATGGTTTTTTTGAGTTCTTTATTATCTAAGAATTTATTAGCAGCTTTAATTAATCCACCAATACTTACCATTGTTATAGTAAGATATGAAAGAGCTAATGCAAACTCTGTGAATTTTATTCTAGCTAAAGCTTGTATAGCTGGTATGATACCAAGCAATATAATTGCTGTGAATGCACCAAACCAAGCCATGGTCTTCATTAAATTTTTATTTTTAGAAACATCTTCCATTTTTCTAATGAGATGACTCATTGATTCTACAATAAAATATAGACCAACTAATGAATATACAAAATCAAAGAAATTAATCCTAGCAATACTTTGCAACGTTGGTATAACAACCATTAATATTAAAAATCCAAATATACCAAATGTTTTTGTTGCTTCTGTTAAGTTTCCTTTATTAGAAGCTAATTTATTAAACAAGTAAACAAATGCTCCAACAGCAACAACAGCTTTTAAGATAGCACCAGCATCTATAGATTTCGTTTCTACTATAGATTTTATAACGAAAAACATTCCCAACCCAAATGCTAAAAGATTCCCAGAACCTCCAAGTTTATCAAACAATGTAGAAATTCCAGTCTTTTTATTTCTCTCAGAAGCATATTGATTTTGCAATGCAATTAACTCTTCTAATCTAGTAATAATCGCAGCATTTTGAAAAGATGATACCTTATACTGAAGAACATTGAACTTTAATAAATCATTCCATTGCAACAAACTTAATAATTTTTCAAAAGACTTTTTACTAACATTAATTTCTTTCTGTGAATTAATAGAAGAATTTAATGAATTTAACGAAGCTTTCTGTGCTTTACCACTATCTACAAACTTATCATACAACTTCTGTATTGGTTTACCAATATCATTTTTTAAAGTAATTATAATATCTCTAGAAATAGATTTCAAATCCTTCAACAAATCTATTTGCACCAAACTCCTTGTGAAAATTTTTCCTAATGCTCTAGTTTGTTCAAGAACATCTAATTCTCTTCTCAAATCTTTAACTAGATTTTTATTGCTAGATAATGGCTTCAATAAATCTACTTTCAATAAATTAATAGCATCTATATTTTCTTTTAATAATGAATTAGTCCAATCTCTTAAATCAGTAATAGCATTTACTATATCCAGTGGTGAACCTTCGGAAGAATCTGGCTTATTAGAAATAGCAGTCAATATTTCAGTTCTCAATAAATTAATTGCTTCTATATTATCTGTTAATAGCGAATGCGTCCAATCTCTTAAATCAGTAATAGCATTTACTATATCTAATGGCGAACCTTCAGGAGTTTCTTTATTAAAAGATTCGATACCATCTAATATTTCAGTTCTCAATAAATTGATAGCATCTATATTTGAATAGAATAAAGCTTCATTAGAGTTTTTTAAATCAGTAATAGCATTTACTATATCTAATGGTGAACCTTGTTGTATTTTAGATTCATCTTCGAATTCAACATCTAAATTTTCATTCGACGATACTGATTGTAAAAAAGAATTAATAGCTGAATTTAAAAGTAATAATTGATCACCAATTAAACTTTTAATATTAAATTCTTTTGCGTATAATTTAGCAGATTTAGAAATCTTTTTCTCATCAAATCCCAACCCTAAAATTTCTTTGTATATTTTAGCAGCTTCAGTAGCTCTAACTTTCTCCTTACTTATTTCCTGCGCCGTCATTTTAGATTCAGACGAATTGACTACAGAATTACCTTTTCCTTTTGGTTGATTTTGTGCAGCAGGAAACTTATCAGACAACCCTTTAAGTTTGTCGATTAATGTTTCTAATTTCTTTAAAATCTTTTCTTCCACCATTATTATTTAATGGGAAAGCAAAAAATCCCGACAAACTCTCGTCTGTCGGGATTTTCTTTTATTTTACTATGTCTACTTATCAGTTTCTTTCGCAAACAATCTAGCATCTACTGGTAAAATTTCATCATTTACAGTAACATATTCCATTTCAGTCTTCCTAAAAGACTGAATATAATCTAAAATTTTGTTATTAAGATAAGCTGGGATACTTTCAATTACAGATACTCTATCCTTAAACTGTAAGGATGTCAAATCCATCTCTTCTCCACCAACTTTAACCTTATTTACAAACTTAGCAATCTCAAAAATAAACAAAGAACCAACTGTATCACTAATTTCAGCATCTTTATTCTTCTTAAATGAAGAAATTTGCTGCTCATTTGCTTTGATATCCACCTTCAAAGAAGGTACAGATAAACTAATTTCCAATTCTTCTTCTTTAAATGATAAAGTTTTAGAAAAATCATCATCAAATGTAAGATTTTTTTCCAAAATTTCAGAAAGATTAAATGTAATTTCCTTATCATTATCTTTAACCTTCACATTATCACCAAAAGATACTCTACGAAGAGCTAAAATAATAGGAAATTTGTCTACTGTAAGGAAATCATATTGATCTACAGAGTTATCCAATATGATTTGCGACATAATATTGCTAATCGTAACACCAGAAATAGCTCCATCCAAACCAGTTTTAATCAATTCTTTCTGTTGTTTCACAGAAAGTTGTGTAAATTCCATGATTTTATTTGCAGAAGGTACAAAAACTTTAACAAGATTGTTGTTATTAAGCTTTTGCAGTTTTGAAATTACTGAATTAATAGACATATACAGAAAATTTATCAGAAATATTAAAATTGTCAACGCCTAAATGATGGCATCGTAGGCATCTTAGGCATACTTGGCATAGAACTGCTAGATTTTGAAGCTTCTTCTTGACGTTTCATGTCTTCATTGTAGAATTTTATGTAAAATTTACACTCTTGCATCGTACTATTACGAAACCACTCATAATCCATCCTCAGTTTATTGAACAATACAAATTGTAATTCATAAAAATTTAACAATTTATCTCCAAATATAGACTTTATAAACAATAAAAAAGTTCTGTCAAACAAATTTATATTAACTCCTTCAAATTGAAAGGTACTATTAGGTGATAATATATAATTATTATTACAAAAATTCTTCATTTCATCCAAATATACTAATAAATTATCAGTAAGATTTGCTGGTATAAGATCAATTATACTATTGTATTCTTCATTTGTCAAATCATTTATTGAAATCTTCTCATCTTCAATAATTATATTATTAATAACATTCTTATAGATATCATCTAAATCATTAATTATAAATTGCTTAGGTATACTCAAATTTAATATAATATTATTATATTTATAAGATCTTAATACGGAATAATTTGCAAAAATATTATTTAAATTTGTTATCAATGAATTAATATTATAATTAATAGTTGATCCTTCTAAAGATAATGTCATATCATTACCTAATGACATTTCTCTTTTGTATAACATGATTGAAAATTTATCTAGATTTGTTAAATTTTCATAAACTGAAGGGTCATTAATATCTTCTTTTATTAAACTTTCTATGAAATCATTCAAGGATATTTCATCATTTAATGAAATTACATTCAACATTTGTGAATATATTTCATTATTGATTTTCGAGATATAAACTTCTTTAGGATATAAAGGTAATTTACATCTCTTCTTATAAGTCATAAAAAGATTTATGTACAATTATTAATTAAACAAGAGTGTAATTATAATTAGTAAATACCCATTCTACTGTTTTAACATCTATTCTTTCTCCATCATAATTCAATTCGGAATCACTAATTGAATATGGGACACAACCAAAAAATTCGAATAATTTTCTTCTAGGTTTTCTTTCAAAACCTTTAGCTTTTGTATATTGAGAAACTCTAATAGTAGCTTTAATTGAAGAATCGCTTAGAGCAATAAGTCCTTCATAAGATGCTGTAATAATCCAAGGTTTAATGATACCATCATTGAAGTCTAAGTTGGTTTCTAAGAATCCTAAACTTAAGGATTTCTCACTCATTCCTATTCTATCACCTCCTACAGCAGATTTTAAATATCCACCCATGTTTTCCACAGATGCTGTATTAATAGAAAAGGATTCTTTTGGTAACTTCATATTCTGAACAAAAAATAATCCAGAAGCATCTGGATCTGAAATTACTCCTCTAGTAGTTGAATTATATAATTTATCCAACTGTTTCTGACCTAAAATTATACCATTATCTTTATAAATTCCTGATGAATCTCTTCCATTTAATTTACTCATTAAATAAGATTCATTCTCAGGAGTAATAGTAACAAACCATTGAGTAGTAAGTGGGACATCATATTCCCACTTACTAATCAAATCTAAAAATCTACTGGCGGGGCTATAGGTTTCTAAAGCTGTAGCCATTTAAAATTTTTATTAATTAACGTAAACCAACTCCAGCTTGTGGTAGATTTGCACGGAATGCATCTTGGAAGAAGTGGTATGCTACTGAAACAGCAAATGTTTTAATTGCACCAGTTCCTTCAGCAATTTCAAATGCAACATCACCAACGTTTCTAATTGAAACGCCAACTAATTTAAATGCTCTTACAGGATTTAATCTTTTATCTAATTGAGTAACCATCATATATGATGTTGGGCCAGCAATTGTTCCTAATGGATAACCAGTTCCATTATTACTAAAACCAGCTTGACCAGTGAAGGCATCAAAGGTTCTTCTACTTTCATCTAAAAATAGATCTCTAATATTTGAACTTTCTGAGCAATAAAATTCCATTTCATAGTTTTCACTTCCAGTAAATTCAACGGAACCGGGAAGATTAAATGTTTGGCCAGCATATTTTACGGTTTGATTGACAATGCTTCTTGCTGGTAATTTACCAGCTTTAGCATAGACTAATTGATCCGCGCCAAACACAATTGGATTTCCACCAAATTGTAATTCTTGCAATCTGAAATGATAATCTCTAGTAAAGTCATTTGATACTGCTTGCTGGAAAAACTTTTCAATTATTTGTTCTGTCATATATTATATTTAGTTAATTGTTTAATTTTAAATTATTATCCACCAATTAATTCACTAAATGATGTAGCAGTTGATGTAGCATAGAAGTTCACCAAGATGAATTCTGATGTTCTTACAGGCTTGATATAAATATCAACAACCAACTCATTTTGATCAACTACTGATGGTGTATTATTTCTATCGTCACAAACGATCTCATATTCATTAATACCACTATCATTTCTAGCAATATCAAAGATAGGTTTCAATGTATTGACTAATCTAGAACGTGTAAATGCTGTATTAGGTTCGAATACGAAGTATCTTGTAGTTCTCTTAGTAGCTTTTTGTAAGAAGATAAACAATCTACGAACATTGATACGATCAAATGCACTTGGTTGTCTTAACATTGTCTTTTGACCGAAGATATTAAATCCATCACCGGGGAAGAATGCTACTGGATTTACTGCAATCTTATACAGTGAATCACGTTCTTTTTGTTTTGGCATCAATGCTATGTCTAATACATTTGTAACTTTACCTCTTGTAAACCCTGCTGGGGCATACCAAGGCTGGAAGTTTTGATCCATAGCTGCCATATCAGCAGCTGCCCATGCAGAGAATGGAACCCATACTCTTGTGCTTGAGAAAGGATCTGAAACTTTTACCCAGTTTGCATATGTACAAACATAACTTGAATTTGCAGCAGCAAATAAATTCTTCAAAGGATTATATACATGTGATGAGAATGTCTTTGTCTTATCATCTAATGTTTTACTATTAGATCCTGTAACAAATATATGTCTCAAAGGATCTGCAATAAACATACAATCTTTTCTTAATGAAGAACAGAACCCATCAAACTTATTGAAGATTGTTCTATAATAATCAGTGACCTTATTAGAAGTGAATGAATCTCCAGCTAGAGCAGCTAATTCGCTCTTGAATGTAGTGCTCATTTGATCATCATCAAAGAATGATTTAGATTCATCAATTACACCAAGATTATTTTCAGCATTTAATCTTGAAGCTGTATATACAGTAGTTAAACCAGCATCAAGAACTAAGCTTACATCGAATAGTTCTTCGTTTTCAATCTTTCTTAATACTCTATCTAATTTATAATCGAGAGCACCAATAGTCTTCTTGCTATTGCTCAATGAAGAATATACGCCAATTGGGAATACATAATCAGCATTAGCATATTTTAATCCTGATTGTGCAAGTACTACAGTACTTGATGATTGAATCAATTTTTGACGAATTAGATCAACTTCTTGTGTAGTAAATCCAACTCTAGCAGCAATAGCATTTGAGCTTGCACTTAATCTATTAACTAGTGAATTACCGATTACACGAACTTTTTTCTTAGGAACGTTTTGTGCATCTGTCCATGGTCCTTGATTCTTACCATTAACATATGAGTTTGTCATAATCACAACATTATTTGATTGTGATGCAACATTATCTAAATAGAAGGATCTTGGTAAACCACCAGTAATTGAATTGATTTGTCTATGGAAGTCTAAAGAAGCTACATAATACTCTTCAGTAAAGTAATCTAATTGAACTGAAGTTGGAGCATATGGACTTGTTCTAAGTTTGAATAGACCAAAACCTAAAACATCATCGAATGTATTTTCAACTAAGTCGCTGAATTGGAATGATAGATTTTCTAAGGTTTCTGATAATGATTTAGTACCACCTCTATTAGATGAATCAGAAACTTTAAATGCTAACTTAGTATCAACAACAGGAGTAAGAGCACTTGCTGGCGCGCCTAAAGTTCCTAATTCTGTAATATTTGTATAGATACCACCAATAGTATCATGATTAGTAGAGGGTTGTAAATTAGTATTATCAATTAATCCAAGATAATGACCTTCCCATCTACCATTAATTGTAGATTGAATTTTATTTAATATAATTAAACCAGCACTTCCGAAATCTGAAACTCCATTAATTTCATTGACACCTTTTGCACTTGAAGACCAATCGCCACCACTGAATGCAGAACGATCAACAACACTTTGATATTCATCAATAGTGAGTTCGAAGAATTTAGGAGCACCTAAAACGTATGTGCATTTATCATTTTCTAAATCCACATTTAAATTTTGGTGTACTTCAACATCATCTGATAACCAATAATCTTTAATTCTTGTATATAATGTATTTAAATCGTCAACCCATTCATTTAAGTCTGTTAATGCAGCACCAGTTGGTAATGATCCAGAAGTATAATATGTTGCATCTTGAAGATTATCTCTTAAGTTTTTAACAGCCAGTTCAAGAAGACTACCATCACTAAAACCAATCTTTCTAGTACTAGCAACAATACCGTTTGTTACTAAATCTGTTGAGGAATTTAAATCTGTTACAGTAATAGTATTTAAATCTCCATCAAAATCAATCATCAGCTTAGATACTGTTGGAACAGTAGGATCAGGTAAAAGTAAACCAGTAAGAGATGTTGGGATTGTAAAAACTGATTTATCTACATCATATAATCTATAAACTTTAGTAGATTTCTTCTCAGCAACAACAACTGGATATACTAATGCACCATATTTTGAACCATAACCTTCTCCTGTACCTTCACCGTAAGGTAATCTGGTTGTATATAAAGTTCCAGCTGGAACACTTAAAATTTGTCTAGCACTATGATAGAAATATCTTTCTGCTGAATTAGTTGGTGTACCATACACTTGCTCTAATTCTTGTACTGATGTTACTTGTAAAATTTCATCTGTAGGACCTTTCGCAGCAAAACCAGCCATGAAAATGTTTGTTCCTGCTGGAATTGATGGAGATAATGATAAATCCTTTTCTGTAATTTCTACTCCGGGTGATTGAATTGATCTTGCCATAATTTTATTTAGCTTATTTCGATTAAAAAATTCAATTTCATAGCAAAATCGTTTCTAAACTTCTAAATACGAAAGTCATTTCCGATTCTATTTCATCTGGAGATCTGTAATTATAAGTGATTTCGCCAAGATCAGTAGGGAATGCAGATTTATAAACCCATTTAATTATATCTTTATTAAATTCATCTTTACCGACTATTTCAAAATCTGTAGAATAATGCCCCAAACCTTTATCATTAGGTCTTAATTGTCCTTTATAAACATCTGTGTCTTGATCCCTCAATAAATCTAACCAAGAAAATATTACCCAATAATTATTAAACATATTGTCAATAGTAAATTTTACTGTAACTGGCTCATAAGACGGTTTAGCATGGCTTGAAACATAGATATTACTTCCACTATACTTTGCATCTATTGCTGGTACTTGTATCTTCGGTACTACAGTTCCAAAAACAGAAAATTGAAACGCAGTAATGTCAAAAGTATTATTATTTCTTTGAAATCTTTTATTTCTTTCAATCAAATCAAGAGGAATATTAAATCTCAAAGAAAACTTATCAGACCTTGCTTTGTTTAATGATGCCTGATCGTAGTATGTTGTATGGCTCATAATGGTTTATATCCCATATTTAGTAATTCAGAATAGTCTGGATTATCTTGTACTCCACCAATCCCACCGAAAATTGTAGGCATAGCATCTCCAGCAGCACCGTCCTTTTCATTTCTATACATTGAATGTGGATTTGAAAAATATTTTATACCATAATCAATAGGTTGAATTGAATATGGTTTTCTATTATCATCCCTTTGAATAACATCAAAATATCTTTCTACAAGATCATCATGTAATATCATTAATGCCCAAAATAATGCCATAACTCTATCATCATGACTTCCAGATTTAGCACCCCAAAGATTTCCTTTTATTCTTACGAAATCTTTTAATTCATTAACAGTATTAACATCTTTAATTCTTATTGATCTAGAAACATTAATCCAATATCTTTGATTTTGTATAGCTTCAAATTTAGTATTAGTATGACAAATCATACCTAATCTTTTATTTGTTACTGTATTAACTTTAGATTCACCATAAGATACTATATTTTCGTAATTGAATTCTCTTCTTAAGTTATCTACAACTTGTGCCCCACAGTTATTTCTTTCTATTAATACTAATGGTTTACCCCAGTGTTGTAATATTTCATCCAACTTAGGTGTAAATTCCATAGGACTAATAGAATTAGATCTATATATTGCAACTTGATTAATACTTCGAACATCAGTTATATCTAATATTTGTATTACCGAAGAATCTTTCATGATACCTTCTGATACATCTACTCCAGCAACGTAAATTCTATCCGGTTGTGGTGTATCCCATAACAAATACTTTCCTTCATCATATACATATAAAGGATCTTCTAAATCCTTTTTAAGTTCTTCCATCAGAACAGCATCAATAGTAGAATCACCAATTTGCTGGAATTCACATTCGAACTCTTGAGCAAATTTAGTAGGATCATCCATACCTAACTTCGTTTCCTTTACCCATTCTTCATCTCTACCGGGAATATCATTCCACTTAATTACCATCGACTTCCAAACACTATTAGTATCATCTATAGACTTTTTATATAACCTATAAAAAATACCAGAAGTATCTCTAGGCGTTGATGCCATAATAATTTTAGACTTCTTAGAAGAAGAAATAATTGGATAAACTGCTGACCAGAAAGAGTTTAATAGATTGTGTTCAATGTGATCAGCCTCATCTATAAACAATACATTACAAGAACTACCACGACCAGCAGAACTAGTTGTAGTAGTAATTTTTATTTTACTACCATTAGATAATTCCATCGATTCTTTACCATACTCTTTTACACCCGGTTTTAACCAATTCGGTAAACCTTCGAAAGCCATACGCATCCTTGAAAATATTTCCTTAGCTGTATCTTCTTTGTTAGCAACAATTAATACAGATTGATAATCATTAAAGATAGCGTGCCATAATAAAAATATGGTTGAACATGTAGTCTTTCCACTCTGACGAGAAAACAATAAAATACTAAAACGATTATCTCTCATCAATCTTAATGCCTGTCTTTGATAATTATGAAGTTTAATTTTTTCTTTACCTTTGTCCAAGTAAATGATATCGAAATAATTTTCTGCAAAATATAAAACATTCATTTTACATTTTCTTAATTCCTTCGCCATTTCTGGTGAATATTCGAAAGTTGCATTTGCTGATGGCAAATTTGGATTATTCAAGTAAATATCCTTTGAAGAGGGTTTAGGCATAAAAATACTTATCTAAAAAACAAGTTTTTATATGTCACCCTAGAAAAATTACATAACATAATATAAATAGTTTTATGGCTAAAAATTCATTATTCGATCAATTATTCAATCAAGTTATCAGCGAACAGTCTGGTTTAGGTGCAGATATGGGTGGTGGTGCTCCCGACATGGGTGGTGCTCCTTCTATGGAAGATGATGCTGCTGAATTAGGTGTAGATACCGAAGGCGGTGAAGGTGATGAAGGTGGTGATGACACCGTTACACTCACTCTTTCAAAGGGTCTTGCTCAAGAACTCATGGAAGTATTAAAGGGTGTAGTAGGTGAAGGTGAAGAAGAAGGTGGGGAAGAAGAAATGGGTGGAGAAGAAGGTGGAGAAGAAGGCGGTGAAGGTGAAGGGGAAGAACAAGGTGGCGCAATGGGAGAATCTCCAGCAGTTGAAACAATGGAAGAACTTCCTGTAGATAAGTATGTAAAGGCTATGCAAAGCAGAAACCAAAGAGGCCAAGGTTCAGCAACTAATGCAACCAATGCTCATGGAAATGCTAGTGGCGAAGTTACCAAGCCACACGGTC
>JACCED011429605.1_pt1 | contig 23649 bp, 16 predicted proteins | sample 7455021 | NCBI WGS metagenome assembly JACCED01 (sample SAMN15323456, study PRJNA562643) | freshwater metagenome | isolation source: river surface water | place: USA:Blue River Watershed | collected 2017-08-19
ACTGGTACTACAAATCTTCAAGGTTTAGCTACAATTGGTTCAATGACTGTTTCAGGGAATACAAGTTTACAAGGATTAACTGCTACTTCAATTTATGGAACTTCAGCAAATATCACTGGTACTACTAATCTCCAAGGTTTAGCTACAATTGGTTCAATGACTGTTTCAGGGAATACAAGTTTACAAGGAGTAACTGCTACTTCAATTTATGGAACTTCAGCAAATATCACTGGTACTACTAATCTTCAAGGATCTTTAACTGCTACTTCAATAAATGCTACTTCAATTTATGGAACTTCAGCAAATATCACTGGTACAACTAATCTTCAAGGTTTAGCTACAATTGGTTCAATGACTGTTTCAGGGAATACAAGTTTACAAGGAGTGACTGCTACTTCAATTTATGGAACTTCAGCAAATATCACTGGTACTACTAATCTCCAAGGTTTAGCTACAATTGGTTCAATGACTGTTTCAGGGGCAAGTATTTTATCAGGTACACTAGGAGTCACAGGTGTCACAACTTTATCAAGTGCCACTTTATCGGGAGCTCTTAGTGCTTCTTCATTAGAAATCTCTGGAACATCAGCTTTATCAAGTGCTACTTTATCGGGAACCTTAGGAGTAACTGGTATTTCAACTTTATCCAGTGCTACTTTATCAGGAGCTCTTAGTTCAAATTCTTTATCAGTTTCCGGAACTACAGCTTTATCAACTGCTACTTTATCAGGAGCTCTTAGTTCAAATTCTTTATCAGTTTCAGGAACTACAGCTTTATCAAGTGCCACTTTATCAGGTTCTCTTAGTGCTGCTTCATTAGGTATATCAGGAACAACATCTTTATCAAGTGCCACTTTATCAGGAACCTTAGGTGTTACTGGTTTAACAACTTTAACTACAGCTACTTTATCAGGTGCTCTTAGTTCAAATTCTTTATCAGTTTCAGGAACTACAGCTTTATCCAGTGCTACTTTATCAGGAACCTTAGATGTCACTGGTTTAACAACTTTAACTACAGCTACTTTATCAGGAGCTCTTAGTTCAAATTCTTTATCAGTTTCAGGAACTACAGCTTTATCAAGTGCCACTTTATCAGGTGCATTAAGTGCTGCTTCATTAACTATTTCTGGAACTACAGCTTTATCAACTGCTACTTTATCAGGAGCACTTAGTTCAAATTCTTTATCAGTTTCAGGAACTACAGCTTTATCCAGTGCTACTTTATCAGGAACCTTAGGTGTCACTGGTTTAACAACTTTAACTACAGCTACTTTATCAGGAGCATTAAGTGCTGCTTCATTATCTATTTCTGGAACATCAGCTTTATCAAGTGCCACTTTATCGGGAGCTCTTAGTTCAAATTCTTTATCAGTTTCAGGAACTACAGCTTTATCAAGTGCTACTTTATCAGGAGCATTAAGTGCTGCTTCATTATCTATTTCTGGAACATCAGCTTTATCAAGTGCCACTTTATCAGGAGCTCTTAGTGCTTCTTCATTAGAAATCTCAGGAACATCAGCTTTATCAAGTGCTACTTTATCAGGAACCTTAGGAGTAACTGGTATTTCAACTTTATCCAGTGCTACTTTATCAGGAGCTCTTAGTTCAAATTCTTTATCAGTTTCCGGAACTACAGCTTTATCAAGTGCCACTTTATCAGGAACCTTGGGAGTAACTGGTATTTCAACTTTATCAACTGCTACTTTATCAGGTGCTCTTAGTGCTGCTTCATTAGCTATTACAGGAACTACATCTTTATCAACTGCTACTTTATCAGGAGCATTAAGTGCTGCTTCATTATCTATTTCTGGAACAAGTAATTTATCAGGAACATTATCTTTATCAACTCTTAATTTAGCTCTTGGAGTAGCTCCTACATCATCAACTGCTGCTGGAACAACTGGAGAAGTTATTTTTACATCAGATTATATTTACTATTGTGTTGCTACTAATACATGGAAGAGAACTGCTTTAACAACATGGCCTTAATTTTTAAATAATTAATTTTTAACTAATAATTTTTATAAAAATATTTATTTTATAAAATATAACAAAAATAATAATAATATTTATTTATTTTCAGAATCTTTTTCTTCTATTTTTAATTTATTCATATGGTCAATAAATACTAATTGAGAACCCAATGAACCAGAGAATCCATACGTGCCTATATGGGTTAGGCTACATTGTAAGTCGATCCATATCTCGTTTTCTGGAGACATTTTTAACCATCTATTACAAAAAGCGTAGTCTTCAGATAAATATCTTTTTGTATTTTCACAAATTAAACAATCAAAAAAAGTATAAAAATTAGCAATAACTTCTTCATTAATATTATAACCTCCAACATCATTTCTATAATTTAATTGAGGAAAAGCAAGTTTCATTTGCTCTAAAACTGTTCTTTGAATTAATAAAAATCCTGTACCTGTATATAAACATTTAGCAAATCCATCTTCAACTTGAATATTATCATTATCAAAATTTACAACATAATCTAATGATAAAGCTTGAATATTATCTTTTGTGACTAAAGGATTCTTAGATAATTCCATCATTTTTTCAAAATTTAAACCTTTCTTGGGATAAACACCAGCAACTATTGGTTTATCAAAATTTATCATGCGCAAGACTGAATTAGGATTAAAAACTATATCTGAATCTAAAAAGAATAAATGTGTAAAACTTTTATTAGCAAGCATTAATGCAACAAAATAATTTCTTCCACGTGTTATTAAAGATTCATTTGTTAAAGTTTGAACAGTTAATAAAACATTATTTGCCATACATATTTTTTGAAGTTCTAAAACTGACTGAAAACAATTCGCATATAAATGTCCTCCATAACATGGTATAGCAATGAGTATATGGATAGTTTTTGATGTGCTCATTTTCTTTATTATAAATTTAATTTTTTAAAAGATAATTTTTAAAAATTATAAACTAGTAAATTTATTAAATTTATTAAATTTATATAAAAAAATATTTAATTATTCATAATTATTTATTTTGTTTTATTTTTTATTTTATTTTTTATTTTATGATTTTTTTACATGAACATCTTTTTTCTTATTAAGAAAAAAGGATTTAAATAAAATATTATTTAAAAATAGAGTTTTTTAAATATTCAAATGTCAAACAACAAAAATAATAAAAAGAAAAATGCAAAATCAATTTTAAACACTTCTTTAATTTATCAACCTAGTGGACCTTATCAAAATCAATCTCCTGTTCTTTACAATAATGTAACAGTTTCATCTGATGGTATTGATACTACTTGGATTAAGGGACAATTATTATCACCTAATCAATCAAATATAACAACTATCGGGAATTTAACTTCTTTAACAGTTCAAGGTAATTCAAATTTACAAGGTAATTTAAATATTGATAAAAATGAAACTATAAAAGGAAATTTACAAATAGATGGTTACACTTTATTTAATGGTAATCTCTATTTATCTAATTCTTCTTATATTAATAGTAATGTTAATATTAAAGGTAATTTAGATGTCGATGGAAATATTTTTGGTAATATTCAAGGTAATATTAGTACTTATAATTTAAATCTTCCTGGTAATATTGAAGCTAATGGTTTTATTCAATCTAATTCTTATGTTTTGTCTAACACTCTTATTGTCACTAATACAAGTAATTTGCAAGGAGGATTAATAACTACTTCAATTAATAGTTCTTCAATTTATACAAGTGGTACTGCTAATATACAAGGAGGTTTAACATCTTCAAGTCTTTTAATTTCAGGAAGTACAAGTTTACAAGGTTTAACTTCATCTAATCTTTTAGTCTCTGGTACTACATCTTTACAAGGAACAACAATTAATGATTTATTAGTATCAGGTACAACAAGTTTACAAGGTTTAACTTCATCAAATCTTTTAGTATCAGGAACAACAAATTTACAAGGAACAACTATTAATGATTTATTAGTATCAGGTACCACAACTTTACAAGGAACAACAATTAATGATTTATTAGTATCAGGAACAACAAATTTACAAGGTTTAACTTCATCTAATCTTTTAGTTTCAGGTACTACCAATTTACAAGGAACAACAATTAATGATTTATTAGTATCAGGAACAACAAGTTTACAAGGTTTAACTTCATCTAATCTTTTAGTTTCAGGTACAACAAGTTTACAAGGAACAATTATTGATAATTTATTAGTTTCAGGTACAACAAATTTACAAGGAACAACAATTAATGATTTATTAGTCTCAGGTACAACAAATTTACAAGGTTTAACTTCATCAAATCTTTTAGTATCAGGTACAACAAATTTACAAGGAACAACAATTAATGATTTATTAGTCTCTGGTACCACATCTTTACAAGGTTTAACTTCATCTAATCTTTTAGTCTCAGGAAGTTCAAATTTACAAGGAACAACAATTAATAATTTATTAGTATCAGGAACTACAAATTTACAAGGAACTTTAACAACAACATCTATTGATGCATCTTCAATTTATACAAGTGGAACAGCAAATATACAAGGAGGATTAACAACAACATCAATAAATGCATCTTCAATTTATACAAGTGGAACCACCAATATACAAGGTGAATTGACAACTAATGGAATATATAATTCTAACACAACTTCTCTTCAAGGAGCTTTAACAGTAAATAACTCTACAACAATCTCTGGTGTAACTACTATAACTAATACAAATAATTCAACATCGGTTAATAGTGGAGCTTTAATAGTCCACGGAGGTCTTGGATTATCAAATAATATGATAAATACAGGTACAATATATTCTCAACAATTAGAGATAGGTAGTGTCGTAGGTGAAAATTATTCAACAACCATTGTTGAATCTAGTGGAATTGGTATCGTCACAACTGATCAATTAATAGCAAGTTCAAGTGTTACATCAGGAAAATTAATTACTACTAATATTGAACCTCCTTCAGGAAGTAATTTAGCAATAACTTCGAATGGACAAACATTAAATATTGGTACTTTATCAGATATAATAAATATAAAAGGTAGTATTACTATTACAGGAACAGTCACTAGTGCTAATGTAACTAATTTAAATGTTTCTAATTCACAAATATTTTTGAATACAGGAGGTACAGGATCAACACCACCTGCTGGTTCAGGTATATATGTTGAAGGTTCGTTAACTAGTGCAGAAGTTTATCCAAATTTAGCTTTGAATAGTAGTGGACAATGGATAATACAAAATTTAAATGGTTCAGCTTATAATGTTGCAAATATATCAAATATTGTTGCTAATGTTAATAATTATGTAAAAATTGATTCTACTAATTCTAATGTAAATGTTTATGCTCAAAATTTAAATATAAATCCAACAACTGGAGGAGCACAAGGTAATTTACAAATATTAACAGGTAATTTAGTTTTAGGAGGTACATCAAATACTTTAAATGCAAATTCAACAACTGGAAATTTAACCACAATTGGTAATATTGTAATTAATAATTATACTAATGCTACTTCAACTTCTACTGGTTCTTTACAAACTCTTGGAGGAGCTGCTATTGGACAAAATTTATATGTTGGTTCAACTATAAGAGGAAACTCAGATTTACTTATTCAAAGTAATCTTAATTCAATGAGATTTAATAGTACAAATGGCTTTCTCGGTATAAATACAACTAATCCTTCAACTGTATTAGATGTTGCAGGTCCTACTATTATTGCAGGTACCGCTAATATTCAAGGTGGTTTAACAACTACTTCAATTTATGGTACTTCAGCAAATATCACAGGTACAACAAATCTTCAAGGATTAGCTACTATTGGAAGTATGAGTGTTACGGGTACTACAAATTTAACAGGAGCTTTAACAGCTACTTCAGCAAATATCACAGGTACTTCAAAACTTTCAGGACTTGCTACTATTGGAAGTATGAGTGTCACGGGTACTACAAATTTAACAGGAGCTTTAACAGCTACTTCAATAAATGCATCTTCAATTTATACAAGTGGAACAGCAAATATTCAAGGTGGAATAAGTGCAGGAAATTCAAATATTGCATTAAATGGAAATTTAAGTTTAGAATTTCAATCTAATGTAAGTTCAAATGTATCATTTATTGATTTCCATAGTCAAACAAATAATATAGTAGATAGAGATGCAAGAATAGCAGTATCAACCTCTGCTACATCTACTAGTGTTAATACAGGAACTTTATATGTAGAAGCTTCAACTATTGATTTAGGAACATCTTCATATAAAGCTAGTTTAAATATTTTTGGTTCGACGAATATCTCTAATACAACAGTTTCAACATCAACATCTACAGGAGCTCTTCAAGTCGCAGGAGGAGTTGGCATAGGAGGTAATTTATATATTGGTGGTAGTGCTACATTAGCAGGTTCTTTAACTCATTCAGGTTCTGCTTCTTTAACAGGTATTTTAACTTTGAGTAATACCACTGCTTCAACCTCAACATCTACGGGAGCTTTACAAGTTGCGGGAGGAGTTGGTATTGGAGGAAGTTTATATGTAAATAATAATTTATATGTAAATTCAAAATTAACATTCCAAACAAGAGCATGGGTTTATTTTTATCGCACATCAACTAGTTTGATACAACAGCCTTATGGAATATATGTTGTACAAAGTGGTACGGGACAATATTTTGTTTATTTTTCATCTGGATATGCTCCTACTACTAATATATATTGTATAAATGGTACAGCATCACATACTAATAGTTTTAATAATACATCACAATTAATACTCACTCCATTTAGTCTAACCACTAGTGGATTTTCTCTGCAAATAACAGATCCAACAAATAATACTTATACAGATCCTTCTGTTTATTGTGCAGTATCAGTAATTTATTAATCCCATTCTAACATAGTATTTTCGTAAACACTCCAATAAATATCATTATACAAATCTTCCATACATCCGTATTGATAAGGATAAAATATTCCATTACAATATAATCTTACATCTGCTTTTTGCATAAATATATGAATAAAATCGGTTTTTTCATTTTTATTAAAACCAATATCTTTTGAATAATTTATTGAAAAACTAAATACTGGTATATTATTATCATATGCTAAATGTATTATACCTTTCTTAAATTCCATTGGTTTTTTAAAACAATGTTGTGTTGTACCTTCCGGAAAAACTATCACATTCTTTCCTTCTTTGGTATTCTTCAATATTAAATCTTTCACTTCTTCTCCACTCTTCTTATCACCTCTTTTATATGGTATAAATTGCATCTTCTCAAATATTTCCTCTTTCAAATATGTTAATAACCAACTCTCATCTTCATTTATAACTTCTCCTAATAAATCACTCTTCACTACTGAATAAAATTCAATTAATTCTGCTAAAAATAATATATCTGTTCCTGCATAATGATTCATCACTAATATTACTCCTTGACCTTTCTTATTCTCATTTCTTATCCATTCAATCTTTTCTCTATCTATAAACTGTATTTCACTAAATGAAAATGCAAATTCTATTATATTTTTCGCAAAATTCTCATAATTAAATTTACTATAAAATAATATAACTATTATACAATATATTATCGCATATATATATCTTCCTGTATAATATAATTTTTTAAATATAGCTTTTATTTTGAGTTTTATCGAATCTAATAAATTCATTCTTTTTACTTTATATTTTTATCTTTCCTTTTTTCTAATATTTTTTATTATTAGTTTTAACTTTTTTATTTTTATAAAAAAATATTTTTTAAAGTAATATTTTCAATTTAAAGAAAATAAGAATTTATAAAAAAAAATTATTAATTATTTATTTTTTATTTTTAATTGTTTTTCTTTTTGCCGTAAACGGATTTGCATGTTCGCTAGCAAAGCTAGCAGCACTAGCCTACAGGCGTCTAGTGTCCGCCTTAGCGGCGGCTTGGCATCAAAGATGCGGTCTTTTTTATAAAAAAGAAAAATGGGTTTGTTTATTTACTAACAATAAAATTACAGAATAATACAGCTCCAACCAAACCTAATACAAAACCTAAATGATAATGTTTTTGCATTACTCTATATACTTTCCACCAATTTTCATTATCCTCTTTATCACTCAAATATTTTAACATATAATCTTTCTTTGGAACTAAAATATAATAAAAATAACTAAAAGTAAATGTTACAGCAGCTACCATACAAATACTACCCCATCTATTCATTTTTTTCATGAAAAAATATAATAAAACTAATGATAAAACAAAACCAATGAAAAAGCCTGTTAAATAAATATTTCTTCTTTCCATAGTAATTTCAACATATTTTTTCTTTTGCATTTCATTTAAACCTTGAATATATTGTTTCATTATAGGATTTTTTTCAGTATTACACATTACAAAAATAGATGCTACTAAAAATGCTATAGCTAATACACAAGATACATAACAAGCCATTTTTTTCTTTTTTTCTTATAATTATAAATTAGATTTTTTATTTTAAGGTTTTTTTCTTTAAGTACTATTTTCAATATAAAGAAAATAAGAATTTATAAAAAATATTAATTAATTATTTTTCTTTTTGCCGTAAACGGATTTGCATGTCCGCCTTAGCGGCGGCCTGGCATCAAAGATGCGGTCTTTTTTTATAAAAAGAAAAATGGGTTTTTTACAAAGTTAATCTTCTTTTCATTTCTGATTCAATTCTTAATTTATCAAAATAATTATCTCTGCAATATTCACTACAAAAACGTTTATCAGAATAACAAAACGTCTCTGAAAAACCTTTAATATTTTTGTTACATTTAAAACATTTCATTTTATAGAATTCATTTTGTCCACATTTCCTATCCAACATTATCTCAATATTCAACTTATCTTTTGAATAATTCTTAAATTCTGGCATCGAATAAATTTGGTTCAGGTCTCTCATACTTACTCTCGATGCTATTCTTTTCCTATTTCCTGCCTCTAAATCTTTAATATTGTTCTTTTCTATTTCAATATCAATATCATTAAATCCATCATATTCTTTATCAACAGACATTTCAATTATTTTTGTTCTGTTATTATTTTTACAGAGTGATTTACATAATAAAAATCCCAAACCAACACCAATTCCTAAAACTGTTATTAGCGGAAAAAATCCATAATAATAACTAATTAAAGAATCATCATCATTTTGAGTTTTGTAATTTGTAAGTTCCCCTTTGGGGACAACCAAGAACCCTGTATGGGTTGTAAAATTTGAATAAAATAAATAATTAGTAAAATTCATACTATTTAATATTGATATCATATTTTTTTTATATTCTTATTAAAAATACACAAAAAAAACTTTAATATCTAATAAATTATCCACTAATTTATCAGTATTTTCCAGTTTATTATTGATATTTTTTACTCTTTATTTATTCTAAACTATTCTTTTTTCACTTTTTTTAAGTCTAATAAAAAAGAGAGATTGCCGTATTGTAGATTTTCTTATTTTTTAGCCTAAAAAATGCCTAAAATGGAATCTTTAATAATTCCAATATAAATTATAATTTTTACGTTTAAAAAAAAATAATAAAAATCCATAAAAAAATAGACAATAAATGATTTTTATAATTTTATGCGGTGGCAGTGGCACTCGCCTTTTTCCGATTAGTCGTAAGGAAAAACCTAAACAGATTCATCGATTGATATCCAATAATACTTTAATTCAAGATACTATTCTTCGTGTTAAAGATATTAATAATCATAATAATAAAGAATCTAATTTTTATTATTTTATCACCAATAATTCTATAAAGGATATTTTAATCGATAATCTTAATGAACTTAATTTAAATAAAGATAATTATAAAATTATTATTGAACCTTTTGGACGTAACTCTTCTCCTGCTATTTTAATGGGTACTTTATTATCTGAAGAATTAAAACGTAAAAATGAGTTTATAGTAGTTATGTCTTGTGACCACAAATGGGATGATGTTAAATTTAGAGAATTAATTCAAATTGATAATTTAAAAAAATATGAAGACCAAATTATAACAATTGGTATTAAACCATCTTTTCCTCATACTGGTTATGGTTATATTAAAAAAGAAATTGGTTCAGAATTAAATAAAATCAGTCAATTTAAAGAAAAACCGGATAAAGAAACAGCAACAAGATATGTAGAGAGTGGAGAATATTTATGGAATAGTGGTACTTTTATATTTAAATATGATACTTTATTATTAGCTTATCAAAAATATGCAAATGAATCATTAATAAATGGTTTTCAAAATATTAATTCAATTAAAAAAGAAAATAACATTATATATTTATCTCCAAGTGAATTTGGTACTTTTAATGATGTAGCATTTGATATAGAAATTATGGAAAAAATTGATAATGGAAGTGTATTATCATTTGATGGTTTATGGTCAGATATAGGAAGTTTTGATGCAATATATGATATAAAAGAAAAAGATGAAAATATGAATGTATTAGATGGAGAAAATATAATAAATTATGATACTAAAAATTCATATATTTTAAATCAGCAAAAAGATAAAAAAATAATATGTACAATTGGATTAGATAATATTGTGATAGTTGAAACAGAAGATGTGTTATTAGTTATGAATAAAGATAACTGTCAAGATATTAAAAAAATAATTAGTAAAATAGAAAAAGATAATGAATTAAAGAATGTTTTAATTAAATAATAATTAAAAATTAGTTAAAAAATGTTTTAAATTAAAGATAAAAAGAATAGTAAAAAGATGGAAAATAATAATCAAAATAATAATCCAAAATATATAATAACTTTTTCAGAAGAGATTTTTCCAAAATCAGAATTAAGACAAATTAATTTATCAGTTAAAGATGTACCTTATTTAACAAATCATTCACATGAAGTTTATGAATCAAAAATGGAAACTGAAGAATATATTTATTTATTCGAAGGTTTTTTTAATGATGGATTTTTAATTTTAATTTGTGATATTTTTGATAAAAGAGTTAATAATAAAATTGAAAGTAAAGATGTTTATGCAATACCAATTGATTGGAAATTAGTCCAACAATCAAAAAATAATTATAATAATATAAGAATTAATAATCATATTGAAACGAAATGGTGTATTGATGTAGGAACTGAAGTTTATTTAAAAATTTATCTTTTAAATATACGAAAAAGAATGAATGATATACCTCTTCTATCAAATTATATTAATAATGGTGATTATAAAGAAAAATATGTAAAAATTAAAAGATTTGATATTGAAAAAACACAAGAAGGTGTTATTTCTAAAAAAATATTCGGTTTAACTGAAAAAGTTGCCAAATTAGGATTATTTAATTAACCACTTCAATTATAATTTCTTTTTCATTAACTTCTTCAACAACATTTTTATTTTCATCAATATTCTCATTTTCATCAATATTTTCCGTATTTATTTTTAATTTTGATATTTGATAATTATAATCATCAAATACCTTTTTTATTTTTTCAGGAGTTATTTTATTAACCGACAAATAATTAATATTATTTATAGACATAATTTTTTTATAAAAATCTTGTGGTAAATTATTTATATTTATTATTTCAACATTATCAATATTTTCATGTATATATTTAACAAATTTTAAATATAACTCTTCTAATTCTGATTCATTATCATAATTAAATTCATTATTTATACCTAATGATTTAAAGATATTATTATAAAAATCAATTGGATTTTCAATAATATTATTAATATTATTATTTATTTTTTCTGAATTTTCTTTTAATTTATTATATATCATTAAATCTGTTTTCAATGATAATAAATCAAATTCTTTTCCTCCTGTGAATAAATACTTTTTATCTATTCTACTTCTATTCTTTATTTCTTCATTTTTCCATATATAATTTGTTATATAACCATAATTATTTCTATATCCTAATCCTTTAGGTGTATTATCTTCTTTCATAGGTATACCTGTCATTTTTAATACATTTAATAACATCATATTCATCGAATAACTTGGACTTAAAAATAAGAATTCTTTATATTCTTTCCTTCTTATGGCTCCTTTAGGTCTTACTAATGAATCAAATTTACTAACACTTGGTACAAATGATAATTCATAAACTGGCCATGGATACATCATAAAATGTTGAACAATAGGTATTCTTTGAGGTACTTCAATATGCATAAAATGGTCAGAAGTATGATGAACATGATATATTTTCAAAAATAATTCTGCCATTTGATTATTCATACAAAAACAAGGATTACACATTACATTTTGACGTCTTAAATGAGGAGCAGTTTGTAAAAGATGTTTTTGTGGATGATAAGCTCCACCTAATCCAATTAAAAGAGGCAAATTCCATTTAATATTATTTGCTTTTGTTTGTTGTTTACTAAGAGCACCAAGAATAGTTCGTTTAAAATGAGGCATAAATACAATATCATCTTCACAAATTAAAACAAATTTATATTTTTTATCGACAATATCTTGCCAAATACGAACAAAAGAATGCCAATTAGCTATTTGAAAATCAGTTAAAAAATTATTTTCACAACCACATCTTTTCTTTAAACAACGAAAACAACTAGAAGATTGTATGACTCTCTCCGATTTTTTAAATTCTTTTACTTCATCAGAACTAAAATGAGAAGCATCAAAAAATTCATAATCTTGTAAACCGACTTTAGCAAATTCTTTTCTAATGTGTTCTCTTCTATCATTACAATCTTTTAAACTTAAAACATATATTTTGTCAAATAATTTATTCCAAAACATTTTTTTCTTTTAGCAATTCACCTACTATTTTTCTTATTATATTCTATTTTACTTTTTTGAACTAAATTTTTTATTTTTTTCATCTATTTTTTATTTTATTTCGATTTTTTTAAATATTTATTTTTCACGAAAAGTTTCACAAAGAAATCACAAGAAAATATTTTCTTATAATTTTAATTTTTACATAAAAAAAATATCTAAATAATTAATAAGATTAAAAAATGGTACAAAATACCAATTCGCAATTTATTAGTATTAATGATTTAGTTATTCAAAATCCCAACATTGAAGAATATGAATATCATGAATTTGATGAAAATGAATACGATGAATATGATTCTCCTTCTCCTATTAAAGATGAATGTGATAATATAATATTTAGAGAATATGAAAGAATAGGAGATAATTTCATGGCTACTTCAAATTTTTTTAAAATGGATAATGACTTAAATTTAATTAATACGAATGATTGTTCAGAAGAACTTATTTTTTCAGTCGAAAATAATTCTTACTACAAAATTAATATTAAATTAGATTCAAATCTCTCTTTCGAAAATAAACAATTTGTTGATGTTTATTTATTCAAAGATATGTTCCTCGAATCTAATGAACATAAATTTTCTAAACAAGAACTTATATTACGTCTCTCTCTCAATAATATCGAATTAGACCCAAAATTTATTAAAGACCTCTATACCGATATTTATCATAAAATTTTTATTAAAAATAATAATATTTCTTACAAACAAACTATGACCAAAAAATATTTATTTGCTATTACTAATCGCGAAATACAATCCCCCCAACAACTCATTATCGAAAATTATTAATTAATTATTTTTCTTAATAATTTGTATTAATTTATTTTTAATAATAAATAATTAACAATAATTTATTGTAGTTTTTTATATATATTTTTATTTATTTTTCTTAAATAAAAAATAGAGCAAAAATTGGCATTAAAATAACATGATTTATTATATTTTTAATAAATTGTGTCAAAAATAATAAAATATTATTTTTCTAATAATTTATTAAAAATATAACGTGATTTATTATATTTTTAATAAATTGTGTCAAAAATATGCCAATTAGGAGAAAAAAAGAGTTAAAATAAAAAACAAAAAAATATTGGTAATAAATAAGAATATAAATTGAATTAAGATAGAAAATGAGTAATTTTAAGCATACAATGTCATCAATATCAACATCATTAAAAGATATTCAAAATTTAGATAGTGACCCTGAAGATAATGATTATGATAATCGAAGTGTTTATTCTAATAAAAGTATGAATTCGAATTATTCTATTAAATCAAATAATACTGTTAAATCAAATAATACTTTAAGTAGTATTAATCAATATAAACCTCAATTGAATAGTATCAGAGAAAATAATTATCAGAATCAACGAAATTATAATAATCAACAGCATGATGATTTATTATCAGATGCATTAGTACCAATAAATAATAATTCAATTAAAAGAAATATAATAGAAGAACCTAATTCTTTTTTTTATAATAGAAAAAATAATAATAATAATTTTATTCAAAATGAAGAATTAAATCAACAATATGATGAAGAAGTAGAAGAAGATGTTTACAGAGAAGTATTAGATGAATCAAATCCTGAATTTATAGAATTTAAAAATAATGTCAAAGAATGGCTTCAATTAGATGATGATATTAAAACTTTGCAAAAAGCCGCTACTGAAAGACGAAAAAGAAAAAATGATTTAACTCCATTTATAACTGGATTTATGGGAAGATATGAAATTGAAGATTTAAATACTCATGAAGGTAAAGTTCAATATGCTAAATCTATGGTGACAAAACCAATGAATAAAGATTTTATTAAACAAAGATTAACTGAATTCTTAAAATCTATGGATAAAGCTGAAAAATGCACAAAATATTTAATGGAAAATCGTATTAAAGAAGAAAGAGTACGATTGAAAAGAGTAAACCCTAAAAAAAAATAATTTAATTTTTTTATTTATTTAATTATCTAGAAAATTTATTAATGTTGAATACGTTTTCTTAAAAAGAAAAACGATTATCAATCAACTCCCTTTGGGAGCCACTAGTGATTTCTCGATTTTGATTTAGTTGATTTTTTAGTTTTTGATTTTTTTGTTGATTTAGATTTAGTTTTTGATTTTTTGGATGATTTAGATTTAGTTTTTGATTTTTTAGATGATTTTCTTGATTTTGAACCACCTGTCATTAATGTTATTGTTTTACTGTTTATATTTGATAAATTTTGAAGATCACCAATAGTATGCATTAATGGACGATGATGAGTTTCAACTGTGACAGCTGTTCCAGCGCGTGATTTTAACTTACTAGATAATTCTTTTAATTTACCAATTAATTCAGCAAATTGATCAGTAGTGTATTCGTCTCCAGTATTACCAATCAAGAATGGTTGAACAGTACCTGTTGCATAAGTTTTGAAATTTTCATCATGATGTTGTTTTGCTTCATCAGCTATTTTAATTAAATGTGCAGCGTATTCTTTAATTAATTCTGTTGATTTTTTTTTTATTTCAGTAAATTGATCAGCAGTTACATTTTTAATCGGTATTTCTAAAAGAACTTTTAAAGATTTAATTAAAGGTATACATGTATTTACAAATGTAATTAAATTTGTTTTTTGTTCGGGTGTTCTACTTTTGAAATATTTATCATTTATAAATTGTGTGCTACCTGTAACCGAATTATTTGTATTCCAATTAATATTATATGCAGCATTAATTCTTGATTTAACTATATTGTATACAAGTTTAGCATAATTTATATATTTATTTTGTTCTTTTAATGCTTCTTGTAATAGATGTATTAAGTTGCTTAATTCAGATATTTTTTGAGCTAAAGCAGATGAATTTCCATTAGTAATTGTGTTGTCATTTTCAACTGCTATTATTTTATCTTTGCTTTCACCTTCAACAAATTCATCTTTCATTGCTACAATTTCATCTTTTAAGTCAGTTATTTCACTTCTTTTTGCTTGTAATTCTGCAGTTCTAGCTTTATTTTCTGCAGCAGAAAGTGCAGCAGTAGTTGCTCTTTCATTTACTTGATAATTTTTTATTTTTTGATATTCAGTTTTCAATTCAGCTAAAATTTTATTGAGTTCTTCTAAAGTTTTATTTCCATTATTATAATTTGTAGTTTTAGCTAAAGCAGTTGCAATTTCTCTCTTTTTTGCTTCATTATTACTTTCAAATATTTTACCTTCTAATTTTTTTAATTCAACAATTAAACGAGCAATTTGAGCTTTTAATGAATTTTCTTGATCTGATTTTGTACTTGTGTTAAGAGTACTAATTAATGTCTCTATATTTCCAATTTTATTATTAAGATTACTATCAGTTGGTTTTAGAGTTGAAACTTTATTTAAAATTTCACTTAATTTTTGTTCTTTATTTGGTTTTCCTGTTACAACTTTTAATAATGAATTAGTTATTTTCTCTCTTAATTTACTTATTTTTTTAGCAGCAGCCAAATTGATTATTTTGTTTGTTTTATCTTTACTAAGTCTTGATAAAACTGTAGTAATTTTACCATTAAAATTTTCATATGGATCAGATGCAACAGTAACAGCAGAAGGAGATGATCTAATATTAATACCAGTAATATTTAGGTATAAAGTTTTAACACCTTCATTTTTAGTATTTTCAGTTAATGTTTTGTATTTGTCTATCTTTCCTTTCAATACTTTAGCACTCATGTAATTAATTAAATTATTGAAATATTCGTTCTTTTTAATTATTAATTCTTTTTCATTACCTTCTGAACTTTCATTCCATGATTTATTGTGTAATTTTTTAAATTGATTTTCAAAATATCTGTCAGTTATTTTTCCATATAATTCACCAAAATCTATTCTAAAAACATCTTTTTTGAAAGCACTTGGAATAATACTATTAGTTATTTTTAATATATTAGAAAGTGCAAATATTTTATAAATTAATAATTTGTATGAAACTAAATAATCTTGATATCCTTCTAAACTTAGAACTATTTGATTTAAATAACCATTCAACACTTCTTCTAATTCATCAAATGAATCAAAGTTATTTAATTGGTCGATGTATGAAGCATTTTCATTATCAAGACAATATTTCATTAATTCGTAAAATTTATAATCAATCTTATCAATGATATCATTTTTTAATTTATTTAATCTTAAAAGTTCAGATGTTTGTCCTTCTTTTTCTTTAATCTCTTTTGAAATAGGAACTAAACTATTAATCAAATCATTAATATCAGACACTTTTTCATTGAAACCTTCATTTTTATTATCTTTAAATTTCAAACCTAATTTTTGTATTAAAGTATCTCCTGTAATAGTTATTTTATTAATAGTTCTAACAAAAACACCTGTTTTTTTAGCAGTTATACCTAAATTTTTACTCTTAGATAATACTTCATTTATTTTTTTTTGTTCATTTGTTTTTGATAAAGGATTTTTAATTTTCATTGTTGGCATTGATGGTCTAAAAGATGAAAAAATACTAGTTATGGAAGAAGAAGACGAGGAAGCAGGAGAGGAAGCAGAAGCAGCAGGAGGAGTATATGAAGAAGGTTTATTTTCCCAACCTATACTTTGTTTAAATTTCATATATGGATTTGGGTTATCAATTTTTTGTTTTAATTTATTTAATCTTTCTTCTCTATTTCTTTGTTTGTATAATTCATGTTGTTTTTGTTTATTACTAATATTACTTGGAGATTTTGTTTGATTAAAATAATTCCTCATATAATTGAATGTTCCGTATTTACTAGGATTTAGTATTGATACTGATGATGATGCTAATCCTTGTGATTGTCGTTCTGATCTTAATAGTCCTTCTAATCTTTTCTTTTGCTGTGTTGTAGTTCTAAACATATTTAACAAACTTCCTCCATCTTGTACGTCGTCACCATCACCAATATCATTAGTTGTACTTCTATCCTCTAACAATTTGTTAAAAAATCCATGCATTTTTTCTAAATTAGCTTCATTCTTCTTTTGTTGCATTGCAATTATTGTTTGTTTATTTTGAAATTTTTGACCTGTTAATAATTTTAATAACTCTCCATCATTATTTTTATTATCTTTGTAAATTTTAATTTGTTCTTTAAAAACACCAATTTCTAAATGTTTTATAACTTTTTCTTTAACTTTTTCTTTATCTTCTGTTTGTTCATTTGGAGGAATTCCAGTAGAACGTTCAGTACAAACAATCTCATCTCTGATTTCTTCTTTTAATTTTTCATCAGTAATATCAACTTTAGCTAAATTTGTTAATATAGATTGAACATTTGCTCCAGTATATATTGAGAAAACAAGTATTTTATAAGAATATAATTGAATATCTTTTGGTAAACTATTTTCATTAAATAAACTTTTTAAATTTTCAAATTCAACTTCAGAAATTAATTCATTAATATACATATATCTTTCAGATATATCTAATAAATAGTATTGAACCATATCATTAAGTACTTTATTTATTTCATCAAAATTATTGTATCTTTGAATTTGTTCTGAAACTCCACTAGAAGTGTTCAATAAATTCTTCATTAAATCAAAAAAGAAAAAATCAATAACGGTAATAATATTAATTAATTCATTAATTTTTTTTTTATATATATTTAATTCTGCTTCAGTTTTTTGTATATTACCTTTAATTTCAGATTCTTTATTTATGTTTGTAGGATTTTCTTTTTTTAAATTTTCTAAATATTTTAATAAATTTTTATATTTAGGTAAAAAATCTTTAACATCTTTACATAATTTTTTTAATTCATCAAAATTATTTTCAATATTTTTAATTATTGTTAAATTATTTGTAATACCTAAATTTTTAAAATACTCTTTTAAATCTTGTATTGGACCTTCTAAATTAATTTTTTTTTTTGTTAATTCACTAAATAATCTTTGCTTTTCTGTGGCAGGTGTAATTGTTTTACTTCCAAACATTTATTATTAATTCTATATTATGTTATGATAAAAATATTAAATAATTTTTAAATTATTTAAATATATAAAAAAATATTATTTTTTCTTGAAAATATTTTTTAATATCTTTTTTTTAATGGAATTATTATTTTTCTTTTTGGAAGATTTGATTGTTGTGCTTTTCCTTTAATTAAACCTTGACTTAAAATAGATTGAGGTTTAGAAGGTAAAGATGTAGTTGGTTTTGTTTTTAAAGAACTAAATAATCCTATTTTTTTTATAGGTGAAATTGTTATAGTTTGATGTAAAGTTATAGTGTTTGGTTTATATACGTAAGGTTGTATATCAGGTGTTATATAAACGTATGATTTAATATTTTCTCTTGTTAAATTTTGATTTCTTTTATTTTTTTCTGATAAATTAAAAATATTATTTTTTGAAAAATTTATATTAGAACTTGTTGTTAAACTAAATTTATTAAAAACATTATTTTCCACTGTATTTTTTGTTTTCAAAATATTAATAATATTATCACCAATATAAAATTTATAAATATTCATATTTTCCATTAAAATATTATAAAGTTTATAATGTTCAATATTATTTTTATCACTAATTTTTTGATTAATTTTTTTCATAATTTTATATTCCAAATTAAGTTTATTAAATAATAAAAACATTAAATAATTATTAAATAAATAATTTAAACTACTAATAATATTTTTGAATTCTTCTTTACTAATTTTAGTATTTATAAAAAAATTATCATAAATATACTTATATAGTTCTCCTATTAAAATATCAATTGGTTCAATCATATATTTTATTTCATTATTATAATTGATATAAGAAAATTGAAAAGTTAAATTAAAATTAGTACGGTATAGAGATTCAAAATTTAATGCTTTATCATTTTTTTTTATAAATTCATACATTTCATTTAATTGTCTTATAATCGAATCCATATTTAAATTCAATTCATTCATTTTATTTAAAATTTCAAAAAATTTTTTATTTAATTCATTTTTTTTTGTTGGATTATCAAATGGTAAAATGTTTGTTATATTTTTAAAAAAATTAGTCATTTTTTTATACATTTGACTTTGAGTTAAATTTTTAAATAATTTAATAAATTCAATAAATTCTGTCATTATTTTTTATAATATTAATTAACCTTATTAATAAATAATATTTTTATTATTTTATTTAATTAATTATTTAAATATTCCAATTAACCGATTTTCCTAATTTTCTTTCAATTTCTTTAAACACATTACTTCCGAAAAATCCTCTTGATGCACTCAATGGTGATGGATGAACGCATTGTACAATTCTTTCTTCTGCATTTTCGACATTAATCAAATTTTTTTTACTAATAGCATAATTTCCCATTAGAACGAATATACATTTATTATTCTTTTCTACAATATATCTAATAACATCATCTGTGAAAGGTTCCCATTGTTTCATAAAACCAGCTGGACAACTCTCACGAACAGTTAAAGCAGCATTACATAAGAAAATCTTTTCTTCATTAAACCATCTCGATAAATCACCATGTTCAAAAACATAATTTCTCTCAGGAAATTCACTTTTTAATTCTTTGTAAATATTATTAAGAGAAGGAGGTATTTTAACACCTTTATTTACTGATACGGCTAAACCATTAGCTTGACCAGGTTGATGATATGGGTCTTGAAAACAAATGAAAATGTTAATATCTTCAATTGGCATTTCAAAAACCCTGAAAATCTGATTTTTAGGAGGATAAATATTACCAGGTAACATATCCATTAATTCAAAAATCTTGATAATTTCATCTTTCCATTTATTAAATAAAGGCTTCCATGATTCATGGATATTAATAATAGCTTCTTCCATTTTAACTTTTTTTAAATACTAATTATTTGATAATTAATCTTATTAAATTAATTTAAATCATTTTTAATCATTTTTTTTGAACCTTCTCGAAAACAAAAGAAAAATTAAAACGTAAATATATTATTTATTTAACGTAAAGAACCTTTTATTAAAATAGGAAAGGTGAAGGAAAACCTATGTTTACCTTCTAGGAGTTTTGAAAAGAACATAGGTTCTTTTCGTTCATATTTTAATAAAAAAGTATTAAATAATGAATTAGAGTGACTCCTTTTTTACATCATAAAAATGAATATATTGACGAAAGAATCTCCTAAAATTAAAGAATTTAAGGATTTAAAGATAAAATTAAAAGAACATCAGAATGCCTTAATTTATAAAACATTAGAAATTGAGAATAATATTAAAGAAAGTGAATCTCAAGAAAAAGAAAATAATAATTTTTTAATTTTAGCTGATGCTCCAGGAGCAGGTAAAACGAATGCAGTTCTAGGACATCTATATTTTTTAAAAAAGAAATTATTAGAAGAAAATCCTGAATTAGACGAAGATGAAGAAGAGAGACAACCAACTTGGATAGTTGTACCTCAAAATATTTTAACACAATGGATGGAAGCTATTAATAAATATTTTCCCAAAAAATTTAAAGTTAAAAAACTAACGAATTATGGTGAATTGATGTCTTTATATAAAAATACTAATTTATTATTTCGTTATGATATTATTTTAACTACTCCACTTGAATATCATATGTTAACAACAACATTGAATGACCAAATGATACAAATGGAAAGAATAGTATTTGATGAAATAGATACTATTTCTTCAATGTTACAATCAAAAGTTAGAGCAAATTATATATGGTTTGTATCAGCATCTTTTAAAAATGATAGAATAGGAAGTTATTATTCTCAAATAAGTGAAGAATTAATAGAAGAAAGAATGATTAAATGTTCTGATGAATTTATAGCTTCATGTTTTCCATTAGAAGAACCAGAAGTAGTAAAATATATATCAGTAAATAAATATATAGATGAGACATTATCGAATATAGTCACTGAAGAAGAATTAAGAGGTATGAATGCAATGGATTATACGAAAATGAAAAATGAATATTTTAAAAAAATACCTTTTTCAGATGAAGGAGCAATTGAATTAGTATTAGAAGAAAATAGATTAGATTTAGAAACAAAAAAGATTCGTGTTGAAGATATGGAAAAAGAAATTGAAAAATTGAAAAATGAAATTGAAAGTGAAGGTATAGAAGTAACAGATGTTATTGAGGAAAATGAAGAACCTCGTGTTTGTATGTATCGTGAATATACTTCTAGAATTGAAAGTGAAAGAAAGAGTTATAAAGAACAAGAAAAGAAGATGGAATTAATTCGTAATAAAGTCTCAAAAAATAGAATCTGTTTTGTGTGTTGTCAATACATTGATAATAAAATGGTTTATGATAAAAATGATTTTGAAAGAAATAAGCAAAACGCGAAATTAATGAAAGAGATATTCAGAAGTGAATGTTGTAAAACTGATTATTGTATAGATTGTATTCATTGGTTATTTGATAATAAAAAACGCGAAATTGAGATGAAAAAGAAAGAAGAAGAATTGAAAAAGAAGAATGAAGAGAAAGAGAGAAATAGATTGTTAGGTATTGTTAAAAGTCAGGAAGAGATTGAAAGAGAAAGAAATAAGCAAAGCGCCAGAATAGAAGAGAGAAAAAGAATGAAAGAGGAGATGGAAGCGAATAAAGATAAAGAAATAAATTATGAAGATGAGTTTAGAGGAATAGAAATTGAATGTAAAAGATGTTGTTGTAAAAATGTTGGATATAATAAATTCAAAAGAATGAGAATGATAAAAAGAAGGGGCAAAGAAGAGAAAGAGAAAGATAGAACAACAAAAATAGAAAGATTAGAACAAATATTAGATGAAGAAAGTAAAATATCCGAAAATAAAAAAAGAAAATACATAATATTTTCAGATTTTTATAATACATTCAGAGGAGTGAAAGATTTATTAGATAAAAAAGAGATGAAATATATGGAATTAGATGGTGGTAAAATTGAAAGTATAGATAAATCAGTAAAAGAGTATAGAGAAGGTGATACTCAAATATTATTATCAAATTCTACATTTTTTGGTTGTGGTCTAAATATGGAATTCACAACTGATATTATTTTTATGCATAAAATGGAAAAAGGTATTGAAAAACAAGTTATAGGAAGAGCTCAACGTCCAGGAAGAACGAATCGTCTTAAAATTCATTATATTTATTATAATAATGAAGAATATGGAAAAGAAGTTGAATATGATAGTCATACACAATTTTATATGGAAGATGACGTTTTAGCAACATTAAATGCTATTGATATTAAAGAAGTTGTTTTAGAATGAAGTCTTTTTCTTGAAAAATAAAAAATGTTGAAAATATAAAAATTTTAAAATATTAAAATATTAAAAATTATTGTTTATAAAAATCAGGATTTTTTTTTAATTCTTTTTGTAAATTGTTAAAAGCTAATTTAATAATTTTTATAATTTTATAAGATTCTTTAATATTTTTTTTAATTCCTTTTTCATCTTCTTTTGTAGTAAAATTTAATTTAAATTCTTTGTATCCTCCAACAAAAAAATCATTATAACAACAAATATATTTTTCTTTATTATCTTTTTTAATTTTATTAACAGATACAATAAAAAAAGGTACTCCTGATTCTCTTCCATAACGTTGAATTGGATTTGCATAAATAAAAACCATTTTTTTAAATCTTTTATTTGGATGGCAATGATAATAAATTTTATATTTTCTTTTGTCTAACATTTTTTGATTAAATTTATTTTTCATAAATTTTTTATATATATCTTCAATTTTTTCATCAAATAAATTATTTTTTGGCATTTATATTCTAAATATAATTTATATTTTTAAATTTAAAAATAATTATTTATTTTTATAACATTTATAATCATATTCTAATAAAAAGTCTAATACATTTTTTTCAATAAATGGATTTTTATGATGATTAAATTCATAAAATCTTTGCATAAATTCATTTTTATTATCTATTTTTAAAATATCTGTATATG
>JACCED011440999.1_pt1 | contig 23593 bp, 24 predicted proteins | sample 7455021 | NCBI WGS metagenome assembly JACCED01 (sample SAMN15323456, study PRJNA562643) | freshwater metagenome | isolation source: river surface water | place: USA:Blue River Watershed | collected 2017-08-19
AATTTTGCGGGGAGAATCAATCGACCCTTCTCATCGAGTCGTGGTTCGTGCGTCCCCAAAAACACTGTTTTTCCCCTTATTTCCTTACTTTCGAGCTAAACCCCCGTTTGGCTCTATTCCCCACTTTACTCCCTTTTCCTCCCTTTTCAACCACCTAACGCCACTTATTTCCCCAGTTACACCCCACTCCCTCCACTTGCCCAGTTCGTGGCGGCGCTCTGTAGAGGGGTCACCCCTGTGGCAGGGTCACCCCGATTGCTCTGACTAGGCTCAGGCGTCTATGTCCTCTTCAAACACCTACCAACAGGGCGAAGCCCTCATCACTGCAAAGGGACTGACCAAGCGCTACGGTGATTTTGAAGCGGTGGCGGGGATCGATTTTGAGGTCCGCAAAGGAGAGTCATTCGGATTCCTGGGCCCAAATGGAGCCGGTAAATCGAGCACTATGCGGATCATTGCCGCCACCTCAAAGCGCAGCGGCGGCACGATCAATATCTTGGGTAAGGATCCCGATATCAATGGTCCAGAGATACGTGCCCATCTCGGCGTAGTGCCACAGGCAGATAACCTCGATACTCAAATCACCGTTGAAGAGAACCTCTACATTTACGGCCGGTATTTCGGACTATCGCGCCCCTTCATTCGAAAGAAGATCGAGGAACTTCTCGAATTCGCTCAATTAGAAGAGAAGCGCGATACGAAAGTCGAAGCTCTCAGTGGTGGCATGAAGCGGCGCCTGACCATTGCTCGCTCGCTGATCAGTGAGCCCGAGATATTGATGCTCGATGAACCAACGACGGGCCTTGACCCACAAGCTCGTCACATTCTTTGGGACAGGCTCTTTCGCCTCAAAGAGTTGGGGGTCACGCTCTTGATCACTACTCATTACATGGACGAAGCTGAACAGCTCTGTGATCGCCTCATTGTGATGGACAAGGGAAAGATCATGGCTGAGGCTTCTCCTCAAGAATTGATCCGAATCTATTCCACAAAGGAAGTTCTAGAAGTTCGCTTTGGTTCAGATCGAAATCAGGTCATTGCGGATCAACTCACTTCGCTTTGCGAAAGAACAGAAGTGCTCCCTGATCGGATCCTGATGTACTCGGAAGATGGCGAAGAACTCCTAGAACGTGTCTATAAACAAGGACTTCATCCCATGACATCACTCGTTCGCAGGTCTTCACTTGAAGATGTTTTCCTCCGCCTTACTGGTCGATCTCTCATCGAATAATGAGGGTTGAATAATGAGGGTTGAATAATGAGGGTTGGTTCACTCAAACTTGTCGATTCTGCTCGTATTGCCCGCAGAGGGTCCTTTTCAGTTGCTGAGGCACGACTTCGAAATATGGCGAAGTTCTTATGGGTCATCATCTTCGAAGCCCTCGCAAACCCCATGCTTTATCTCGTCTCAGTTGGTATCGGTATCGGTTCTCTCGTCGATCAGAACCTTGGCGAAAACGGTGTTGGTGGAGTCTCTTATCTGACCTTCCTCGCTCCTGCTCTACTTGCAACGACGGCAATTCAAAGTGCAATGGATGAAGTCGTCTTTCCCTCACTCGATGGTTTCAAATGGCAGAAGTCATATTTCGCAATGAATGCCACACCCCTCACGCCACGGCAGATCGCATCTGGAGTCTTTCTCGCCGCGATGGTGCGCACCGTCTTTGCGGTCACTTGCTATTGGATTCTTCTCTATCTCTTTGGTGCCCTTGAATCAGATCGAGCATGGCTTGCCATCGTCACGGCAATCCTGGCGGGTGCTGGCTTCGGTGCATTAATGCTGGGACTGATCTCATTCATCGAGAATGAGGATCTCTTCCTCACCGTGGTCAATCGCATGATCATCATGCCAATGTTCCTCTTCTCAGGAACCTTCTATCCGCTTTCGAATATGCCGATATTTCTTCAACCCATTGGTTGGATCTCCCCTATCTGGCACGCAACCGAATTAGGTCGATTCCTCACCTATGACTATCCCATCTCAGGAATTATGGTCACGGTTCACATCGCCGTCATGCTGGTATTGCTCTTTACTGGACTTCTCTGGGCCTTCAAGAACTTCGAGCGGAGGCTTGCCAAGTGATACTCGATTCTGCGGTGGCGATCGCCCAACGGCGAGTTGGAAAGTTGGGAGAGCAATACTTCGCTGGACGCACCTCAGCCGTGATCGAGCGCAGCGTCATCGCGTTCAAATCGTCGACCTGGATCGTGGTCTTGACCGGCTTCATCGAACCTGTGCTCTTCCTCTTCGCATTCGGATATGGAATCGGTGAATTGATCGGCACTGTCGCACCATCCGCTGGTAAAGAAATCACCTACGCGATGTTCATCGCACCAGGTCTCTTGGCCACGAGCGCTATGAATGGTGCCATCTATGACTCGACATGGAATGTCTTTTTCAAGATCAAGCATGGACGCCTCTATGAGTCGATGTTGGCAACCTCCCTCGGCACGCTAGACGTTGCACTAGGCGAGATCATCTGGGCGCTCTTTAGAGGCTTGATGTATGCAACTGGTTTCATGGCAATCGTCACGCCACTGGGACTAGTCACAAGTTGGTGGGCGATCCTTGCCATACCTGCAGCGGTGGTGATTGCCTTTGCTTTCTCAGCTGTGGGAATGGCTTTCACGTCATACATGAAGTCTTACCAGCAGATGGACTTGATCAATGTAGTGATGCTGCCGATGTTCCTCTTTTCGGGATCCTTTTATCCCATTTCAGTGTTCCCAGAGTGGATTCAAAATGTCATTCAGTCACTACCACTCTGGCATGCGATTGAACTAGTTCGCGGGTTGATGCTCGGCGATATCACGTGGGCACTTCTTGGCCACGCGAGTTATTTTCTGGTGATGATTGTTCTGGGGACGTTCTTCACAGCAAGAAGGCTCAACGCCCTCTTTATGCGTTAGTTGTCGTTTTCTTGTCGACGATCCCAGCGCTCTTCCAAAGTCGCGCTCCACTTGGGTTTTTGTCGTGGCTTTCGTTCCTTGACGACACTCTCACTCTTGGTCGAAAGATTGCTGATCACCAGTACCAGTCCGATCAGCGCAAAGACAAAGCCGACGATTCCAACCGGAACTGTCTGTGAGACCAATCCAGCCAAGAGCGTTGCTATTCCCGTAAAGAAGAGTGCGACTCCAACAAACATCCGATTCTTCTTTGGGGTACGAGCTTTCCCGGAGAGGGTGGAGACCAACTTAGGGTCATCAACTGCGAGCGCAGCTTCCATCTCAGCCAGTAGGCGCTTCTCTTCATCGGAAAGAGGCATAGCAAAAGAGTAGTCCCACCCAGTTGTGCCCGTCATGTCGGGAGCTAGTCCCTGGGGTCAGAATCGCCTGAGTCTTCTTCGGGCTCAACCAACCGGGCGGGGCGAACCGAACCCTTCCCGAAGCGCTCCAAAGCCTGGTCGATCGCAGAGACTGCCTCTCGCCAACCTCTCGCGCGCGCTCCCAGCTCCAATTGCTCCGGTGCTTGATCTGCGGGGATCAACCCTTCGAGCGAAATGCCAATCAATCGAATCCGCACTCCCGAGAGTTTGAGCGCGAGAAAGAGTTGCTTCGCTGCTGCAAAGGTCTCAACGATTCCATCGACTGGATTGGCAAGAGTCTTCGACCTCGAGATCGTCTTGAAGTCTGCAAATCGGACCTTTATGCCAACCGTCGCTGCACGCATTCCCGCTCGTCTCAGTCGATAGGTAGCTCGCTCGGTGAGGCGAAGTAGTTCGGTGAGTACCTCTTCACTATCGTCGAGATCGAATGCAAAAGTCTCTGCTGCGGAGATGCTTTTCTCGTCATCATCGCTGACAACGTCGCGGTGATCTCTCCCCCACGCCAACTCATAGATCGCAGATCCTGAAGCCTCCCCAAGTGCACGTTTGAGCGTGGAGATCGGGGTATTGGCAATGTCCGCAACGGTTCTAAGGCCGAGATTAAGAAGAACTTCATTTGTCTTCGGTCCTACTCCCCAAATATCACCGACTGGAAGTGGATGAAGGAATTCAAGAACACGCTCTGGGTCGATCTCAAGCATGCCGTTTGGTTTGCACTTTCCGGAAGCAAGCTTTGCGATGAATTTCGATGATGCGATTCCAACTGAGCAGGTAATCCGCTCTTCACTCTCGACCGCTTTTCTGATCTGCGCCGCGATCTCTCGCCCAGATCCAAAGAGCCGCTGTGATCCTGTCACATCAAGGAAGGCCTCATCAAGCGATAGTGGCTCTACCTTTGGTGTGAATCGGTGGAATATCTCCATGATCCGGTCGGAGACATCGCTATACCTTCTGTGATCTGGTGGCAGAAAGATCGCTTGCGGTGCCATCCGTTGTGCCTTGGCAACCGGCATCGCAGCCCTAATTCCGAATTTTCGTGCTGCGTAATTGGCAGAGAGTACGACGCCTCTCGCTCCAGCGCCTACGACGAGTGGTTTACCTCGGTGCTCCGGATGATCCAACTCAGTCACCGATGCAAAGAATGCATCCATGTCGACGTGAAGGATCACAGAGCGCTCACTCACAGACTGCAACGCTACGCCACCTTTCATACGAGAGCGCTAGATCCCACGCTTTAGTGGCGCGAAGTGAAATCCCTCGCGCTCCAGTGCGTCGCGTGATGCCACGGACCAAGAGAAGCGAACTGGAATAAAGCAATTCAGCGCACTCTGCCTGAACATCCTCAAAGAAGGTGATGTCGCTACAACCGTATCCGTCGCTGAGCGTCAAGAACATGACGCGTTTTCCAGAGCGTATCGGCGGCGTCTGTAGCGCCACCTTCACGCCCGCCACCAGGATCTCACTATTGCTTCGCTGCGCCAGAAGATCCGATGATCGAACGGCGCCGATGTGGTTGAGGAAATCTGCATAGAACTCGATCAGATGGTGGGAGACATCCATTCCGAGGTGATCCATCTCGATGCGAACCTCTTCACTCTTGCTCAATCTAGGCAATCCACTCTCAGCAAACTCCGCCCGAAAACCTAAACTGATCTGTCCGGTGGGGAGTTTCTTGTCCCGACCCTTAGCGAGTCTTTGGATATCACCAAGATGGAGAAGTAGGTCTCGTCTATTCGCATCCTTGCCATAGATACTGGAGAAAGCGCCGACTAAGACCAGAGCTTCGGTGATCGGCTGGCTTGCACCTGATCGATAGACGAAGTCAGCAAGATCGCTGTAGGGGCGATTGGCGATGATGCTTGATACTTCATCGTCACTGATTCCCTGCACTTCAGATAGCGCTAAGGAGATCGCGTACCGATCTACATCTTTCATGACTCGATAGGTGCGATCTGATTCGTTGACATCAAGTTGTCGTATCGGGATCCCCCATTGGCGCACCTCATCCAAGATCAATCGCTTCGGATACATCCCTGGATCATGTGTGAGTACGCCAGCCAAAAAATGTGCGGGATAGTGGGTCTTAAGCCAAGCAGATTGATAGGTAGGTAGCGCGAATGCTGTCGCATGAGCTTTGCAAAATCCAAAGGATGCGAAGGCGCGAAGTACCTCCCACACCTCATCGATCACTTCTCTTTTGTAACCACGAGCAAGAGCGGTCGGATAGAACCAATCACAAACTCGCTGTTGTCCTTCCGGAGTGCCAAGCTCTCTTCGTTTCTCATCACCTTCCGCCAATGAAGCTCCCGTCATCGTAGAGATGATTCGAATCACCTGTTCATGGAAGACCACTACACCTGCGGTCTCTGCCAAGATCTCCTGCAGATCAGGGTGGATCAACTTTGGTGGCGCATATCCATGCCGCGCATTGAGAAATGGCGAGATCATGTCGCTTTTAACTGGGCCCGGCCTAAAGAGCGAGATATCGATGATCAAGTCATTGAACGAAGATGGCGAGAATTTCCCGACCAATTCCCTCTGACCAGGGCTTTCGATCTGGAAGAGTCCGAGCGTCTTCGTGGATTGGATCAATTCGAAAGTCTTCGGATCGTCGAGCGGGATCTCATCGATATCGAGTGATTTCCCATCGATGCGTTCGATCTCGCTCACCGTATAAGCAAGAGCTGATTGCATCCGAACGCCCAAGATATCGAGCTTGAGTAGACCAATATCCTCCACATCATCTTTATCGAATTGAATCATCGGATACCCACTCGCATTGATCTCGAGTGGTGCCCTACTTTGGAATGCGGTATCGGAGAGCGCGACCGCACAAGGATGCATGGCGAGGTTGCGCGGTAATGAATCCAATCGCTCTGCAAGCCCGATCGCCATTGCAACGAGTGAAGATTTCGAGCGCCTCTCTTCCAAGGATCGCAGTTCAGGGAGCTTTGCCATCACTTCAGAGATCCGTCCCGCTCGGATATGTGGCATCGATTTTGCGAGGATCTCGATCTCAGTCGGCGATATCGCTAACGCAAGCCCGACATCGCGAATCGCTTGTCGAGCGCGATATTTCTCGACCATCGCAACCGTCGCTACTTCTCTCCCGTACTTTTCAAAGACCAAGTCGTAGATCTCGAGTCTGCGCGCTGACTCAACATCGATATCGATATCTGGCAACTCCCTACGTAGCGGTGAACAGAAACGTTCCATGATCAAGCCATGTGCGAGTGGATCAATGGCGCTGATTCCAAGCAGATGACAGATGAGTGATCCAGCACCACTGCCGCGTGCGGCAACTCGAATGCCCCGTTCGCGACTTGCGAGCGCGATATCTGAGACGGTCAAGAAGTAGGACTCAAAACCAAGGATTCGAATCACATCCAACTCTTCACGCATCCTTGTAAGTGCTCGCTCATATTCAGAAGTTGAAAGATGGCCATAGCGTTGATTGAGTCCAGCGAGATTACGTTCCTTGAAGATCTGGATCATCTCGCTTTGATCTCGTGCGCCGACCATCGCAGGTTCCGGAAGATGGATCTCGCCGATGCCGATATCTCGCTCTGGTGAAAGCATCGCTCGATCTGCCAACTCTCGAGTCTCTCGAATCAGTCGCTCCACGCTTCGCTCTCCGGCAGCGCGTGCGATGTCACGGATCACCTCTGCCATCTCTACGCCTGACTTAAAGAAGGCTTCGGCATTCATTCGCTTCACATTCTTTTCATGCAGTGGAGCCAAATGTCGTGCGGAATCAAGGACATCGGCGATCGGTGCATCATCCCTATCGAGCATCCTGATCTCATTGCTCGCCACTGCATTGATCCCATGGTCGCGAGCAAAGGTAAGAGCCCGAGCTGCACTCATCGTTGATCTTGGTCCAAAAGGCGCGAGGTGGGAAACACACTCAATTGCTTGTTCGGCGAAGAAGGATGCGAGCGCTTGATAATGCTTGAGAGCCAACTCGTGGCGACGGTTGATGATGTTCTCGTGCAGGTAAGAATCAGGACCGTGCAGGAGAATCAACTCTTTAGTTAGCTCGCTCTTCTCTTCTAGGATCGCTCGAGTGAGGATCGGTTTTTCATTCCGCATCCATTGACCAATCCGTTGACCGTTCTCGGGATCGATGCCATTTTTGAGATTGATCGCAGAGAGCAATCGAACGAGGGCTGAATATCCGCCATTAGAGCGCGCAAGGAGCGTTATGCGGCTCTTCTCGTCGAGGAATTTGATGGAGATGCCGATGATTGGAGTGATGTTGAATTTCATCGCAGCCTTAGCGAATCGAATCGTTCCAGCGAGAGTATCCCTATCAGTCAGCGCTAGCGCCGGCATTCCATAGGCCGCTGCCCTAGCAATCAGGTCGCTAGGAGAACTGGTGCCGAACTTGAAAGAGTATCCACTGACCGAGCGAAGGTGGATGAAAGGATCATGAAGCATCGCTCTTGAATTCATCTATCTCGTGTCCAGATTGCAAGTACTCGGAACGAGTATTGGTGCGAGATGAAGGTCTGATCCGCCAGAGGAAACCTTGTGCACGTTGCTCATCGGTGAGATCGGCGTTATCGATTCGCTCGATCTCAAAGGTCGTCATTGCACCAAGCGGTGCAGCTTCTACTCGCCAGAGAGCGCGCGCTCCATCATCAGGGCGGTAGTTGCCATCACTTGCACGATTCCACCAGCCACCTGATTCTCGCCATCTCGAAAGCACTGCATGGATTCGATATCGACGGCCGCGATAAGTGAATTCGATCGGCTCGCCATCGAAGAGAGCGATCTCGGAGCCTGGCGTTTCTGGTTTCAACATGGTTCAACCTTCACTTGAGGGTTTTCGAACATTTGTTCTAACCTTAGGACCCTCCCCTGACAGCGTCAAACCCCTTCGCTTTAGCGACATTCCGGCAGGTCAAACCTCACTCTTCACTTGAGTGTAAGGAACACGTAACGAGAGATCCCCGAATTTCGAATAGCGCACTGCCACTATCCCGCCGTGAAAACCACACCCCTATCCCGCTTTATCTCCGTCAGCAGCGCCCTTGCGCTCCTGACATCCGCACTCGTGGTGCTCACTTCCCCGCAGGTTGTTGCAAACACCTATGCAGCTCCAGCAGCACCCACAGCAGTCCGCGCGACTGCTACGCCTAACGGCATCACTGTTCGATTCCAAACCGTGACGGCACAACCAGCCGTGACTCACTACATCGTCACCGGTGGCGCAGGTACCTGTCCGATCACAGTTCCTGCAACGACACGCGGCAGCGTCACACTCCCACTCACATCAAGTGGCATTGCTGTGACGCCTCAAGTACAAGCCGTCAATGCTTATGGAATCTCGGCGCCAGCAAAATTCAAAGCATTCACAGCAGCGGATCTTGCTGGAGTTAAGGTGTCTACAACGTTGAAGTCAGTTCAGATTCTTCAACTGAGTGACTTCCACGGCGCAATCGAAGGATCATCTTCAAATGCTGGTGCTGCACTCCTAGCAAGCGCATTCGAAGCTGATCGCAAGAAGGTAGCGTCAACGATTACCCTCTCTGCCGGAGACAACATCGGAGCAGCACCACCAATCTCTGCAGCCTTTGAAGAGATTCCAACCATCGAAGCAATGAACTTGATGAAGTTCGATGTCTCTGGATTTGGAAACCACGAACATGATCGCGATATTGCACATGTTCAGAAGGTGATCGCAGCCTCAGACTTTCAGTGGGTCGCTTCAAATTACAGTTCACTTGAACCACTCAAGTCTGGAAGTAAAGCAGCAAAAACTTTCACCTTGATTGAACGAGGCGATCTCACAATAGGTGTCGTAGCTGCGAATACTGAGCAGACGAAGGAGCAGATATTCCCAGGCAATCTCTCCTACAAAGACGCTGCCGGTGTAAGCAAAGAACTAGAGATCTCCGCATCTGCGAGCGGAATCAATCAAGCAATCAAGGATGCGCGAGCTGCTGGCGCACAGATGATTGTTGCGCTCCTCCATCAAGGATGGCAGGAGAACACTGGAGGAAAGGTAGTCGGTCGACTAGTAGATCTTGCGACTGAGATCAAAGGTGCAGATGTGGTCTTCGGCGGACATAGCCACCTTGCCTACTCTTCAATATCAGCCAATGGTGCTTTAGTTGGACAGACAATCAATGCCGGTCAGCAATACAACCGCGTTCAAGTCTGTATCAACACTGCTAGCAATCGCATGCGTGGTGCATCACTTGAATTGGTTCCACGCTCTTCTTTCGCAACATTGACGCCGAATGCTGATGCAGCTGCTTTGGTTAAGAAGTACAAGGACCAGCTCAGCTCCAAGCTTGATGTGAAGATTGGTCAAGTCAACGGCATCTTCGCGCAAGGTGGAAGCCCTCAGGTCCAGCGCGCCGGCGAGGCTGCAATCGGTAGCTTCACTGCAGATGCACTACGCAAGAAGTATGGAACTGATTTCGCGTACATCAATGGTGGTGGAATCCGAGACAAGTTCCCTGCATCGAGCTATACGCCTGCCGATAAGAGCTTCAATCGTCCAGGCACCGACAAAGTTGCTCCATACGATGTAACTCTCGGTGATGCGATTGCGGTCTATCCATTCGGCAACACCATCGGCGTTACCGAAGTCACGGGGGCAAATCTCTGGAAGGCGCTGGAAAACGGAGTGAGCAATTGGCCAGGCGATGGTCGATTCCCACAGATCTCCGGATTCAAGTTCACCTTCGATACCAGCAAGCCCGTTGGCTCCAGAGTCCAAGAGGTTATGAAGAGTGATGGCACTGCGATCGCAAAGGACGAGAAGGTCTACACGATCGCCGTTCCTGACTTCATGATCTATGGCGGCGATGGTTATGTCGGAGTCTTTTCGCCATCGAAAGCGAAACTTCGAGACCTACTCGTTGACGTATTCATCGAAGCAGTTCGTGCAGGTAATGCATCAGGAAAGCCACTCGAGATTCCTGCGCTCGATGGACGCATCAAGAAACTGAACTAACCAGTAACAAAAAACACGCTCAAAACGGCCACTCCGACACGCGGGGTGGCCGTTTTGATTGAAATTTCAACAAATTCGATTTACCCTACTTCTCAATCAGTCCTTCGATTAAGGACAAAAACCCAAAGGAGAAACATGGATATCGTCCTGCTTATCGGACGCGTGCTCTTTGCACTGCTCTTCATCAATTCCGGGATCGCTCACTTCACCCAGCGTGAGGCGATGTCAGGCTACGCACAGTTCAAAAAGGTCCCAGCAGCGAAACTGATGGTCCTTGTTACAGGTTTCATGATCCTGCTCGGTGGCGTCTTCGTTGCTGCTGGCATCTATGCAGACCTCGGTGCCCTACTTATCGCACTCTTCTTGGTGCCAACCGCTTTCATGATGCATAACTTCTGGACCATTTCAGATGCACAAGCAAAGCAGACAGAGATGATCAGCTTCTTCAAGAATCTCTCACTCGCGGGTGCCGCACTTGTGATCTTCGCTCTTGTCGCAACCGGAACGGATTTCGGTCCTTCAGTTACCGTTGATCACTTCTTCGACATGTAACTCTTAAGTCACTAAAGAAAACCCCAGCGTTCATCATCGCTGGGGTTTTCTTATGGGATAGTTCAAGCATGGAATTGTTCGGCGCACTTCTTGCAGGCGGCGCCATCGGGCTCGTCCTAGGTCTGGTCGGAGCAGGCGGCGCCATGCTTGCGGTTCCGATGCTGATCTACTTCTTCGGTTTCACGCCGCTTCAAGCAACAACTGCCGCTCTCGTTGTCGTTGGTTCTGCTGCACTTTCTGGTGCCGTCGAGAAGTTCAGCCGTAAAGAGGTCTTAGTCAAGGAAGCGTTGACCATCTCCGCTCTGGGCATCGCCACAAACATCGGTTTCGCATCAGTCGTTTCAGATCTTCCAGGAGACCTGATCACGACAGGTCTTGCGCTAGTTCTCTTCCTAGCAGGCTGGTCGATGCTTCAAAAACCATTGAGGCCTGGATCTGAACGCAGAATGCCGACTTTGGCGCTGGTCCTACTCTCGTTGCTGATCGGCATGATCACTGGCCTCTTCGGAATTGGAGGGGGCTTCATCGCGATTCCGATTCTGGTCCTCTTCTTCAACACCCCACCTGCAAAAGCAGCAGGCACTTCGCTCTTGATCATCTTCCTCAACTCAAGTATCTCGTTTCTCGCACGCAACGAGAGCTGGCACTCTCTTGACTGGTCACTTCCCGTCGTCATGGCGGTAGTAGCAATTCTTGTTTCTCGAATCGCATCACGAAAGAGTTCCGCGCTGCCACATGACCTGCTCAAGCGATCCTTTGCTTTCCTGCTCTTCGGCGTTGCTATCTTTACCCTGATAGAAACCTGGTTGGTAGCTTGAAGAACGATTCGAAGGAGCGTTATCCATCCCGATGGAAGAAGTCCTGACCCGTACTGCCGTTCGACGCGTCCAATCGGCGATTGAAGCAAATGCATTACCTGGAGAGATCAAAGTCCTCTCTGAGAGCGCAAAGACGGCAAAGGATGCAGCTCAGGGATTGGGCATCGAGGTAGGTCAGATTGCCTCCTCAATCGTCTTCAAACTCCCTGATCACTCACCACTTCTTGTCATTACATCGGGCCGACATCGCGTTGACACCAAGTTAGTTGCAAAAGAACTTGGCGTGAGTGAACTTCTTCGCGCAGATGCGGAGTGGGTCAAGAGCGTAAGTGGATTCTCTGTTGGTGGAGTTTCACCGATTGGTTGGGAGAGTGAAGACCTCTCCCTGCGAGTTACTATCATCATTGATCAAGCTCTCGCAGACTATGACATCATCTGGGCAGCTGCAGGCCATCCTCACGCCGTCTTCCCGACGAGTTTTGATGAACTTAAACGAGTGACTAGTGCCAGACCCTTGGTAGTCGGTGATTAGATCCACGTGAAGCTCGAAACCCAGGTCATTCCCTCGCTACGCAACGGCGAATCAAAAGAGATTCAAGACATCGTGCTGATCCATGGCATGGGATCTGCAAGTACCGCGTGGCGACTTTTGATACCGAAGCTGCGCAATGACTTTCGCGCCATCACCGTCGACCTGCCTGGTCACGGAAAGAGTCCTTATCAAAAAGGTTTACCTATGGATCCGATCTCATTGGCCCACATGGTCAGCGACACACTCGATCCCATCTCCGATGGCTACCACTTGGTGGGAAATTCACTAGGTGGCTGGGTTACTTTGGAGCATGCCGCACACTTTGGCGCCAAGGTTAAATCAGTCACTGCCCTCGCTCCCGCAGGAATGTGGATCAATCCATTTCAAAGGCGTTATCCGGCCACTGCATTCCTGCGAATATTCGCGAAAACCACTCGGCCCCTAACGCCCCTCTTCTTGCACTTTCAATGGTCCAAATCATTGGGATTCTCAACGGTCAGTCCTCGTTGGAAAAAATTCGATTACACGACTTGCATGGATGCTGTTCGCGCAATGACTGATTCCGATGGCTACTACCCAGCATTCGATGGAATGTTGATGAAGCGATTTGAAAGCGAGATTTCAAGCTCGATTCCAGTGACTATCGTGTTCGGAGATAGTGATAACACTCTCCCAGCGCAGAGCTGTCAAGAACGATCTCTTGCGCCATCCCACGCCCGATGGGTCACACTCTCCGCGACTGGTCACGCTCCAATGTGGGATAGCGTTGATGAAGTATTGGCAGAGATTCGACTGACCACTGCAATGAATATGAACCATGAACATTGAACCGAAGTCTGAGTCAGCAAGAATTATCTTTTGGCGAGTTCATCGACGACATGTGATTTGGGCGCTCTTGAGAATGGCGCTCGATCGGCGATTGCTTCGTAAGAGCAAGTTGAGTTTCTGGAAATTGCTAGGAACTGGAAGTGGCGAGACCTTCACCGTGGGGGATGCGAATCCTTATCGATGGGGTGTCCTGATGGTGGGCGAAAAGTTCCCGGAGATGCCCCATTGGGATCGCAGAGCAATCGCGCGAAAGGAGATCTTCATTCAACCTCTCGCAGTCAGTGGCTCTTGGTCACGGCGTAATCCATTTGATTCAGTCGAATCGATAGATCAGAAAATCTGGCAAGGGCGAGTCGCTGCAATTACTCGAGCGCGAATAAAGTGGCGACACAACAAAATCTTTTGGAGCTCGGTGCCTCCAGTCAATCTTGCCCTCAAATCTGCTCCTGGATTGATTGAGGCAATTGGTATTGGTGAGGCCCCCATCGGCCTTCAAGGGACCTTTTCGATCTGGGAATCACCCCGAGCCATTTCAGATTTTGCCTATCGTTCGACGGCCCATCAAGCGGCAATCGAGGCCACGCATCGAATCGGTTGGTATTCCGAGGAGATGTTTGGCCGTTTTGCCGTCATCAAAGAGTCTGGCGACTGGTAAAAAGTTACTATTCGCCTATGTCGATTCGACAATTCGTGCCACGTCGTCGACTCCGCCAACAATTTTCGATCTCAGAGGCACTTCCACTCTATTTCGTCTTTCTCGTGGCGCTCTTGTTACAAGTCTCCTACCCACTGCTCGAAGGCGAAGCTCTACGCCTGGTCACACTCGCGATCGTCTATTGGGGCGCGGGTGCGATGCTCTTACATTCTTACTTTTCATTCGGCCTCAAATTCGCTCTCAGATTTCTTTCGATCACCTTCATCTACTCCACTATCGTCGAGCAGATAGGGCACCGCACCGGTTGGCCATTCGGTGTCTATCAATACGACGCCTCCCTTGCCTATCAAATCTTTGATCTGCCACTGGTTGTTCCTTTTGCGTGGGTGATGATGTCGTATCCGATTCTCTTGGTAGCCAGGCGCGTCGCTCCGAGGTGGGTTTTTCTCTACGGCGGATTAGGGCTCATGGTCTGGGACCTCTTCCTCGATCCCCAGATGGTCAATGCAGGGCGATGGAGTTGGCAGATCGACGGAGCGACAGTTCCGTTTCAACCGATGATTCCGCTCTCGAACGCCTTCGGTTGGCTCCTGACCGGGATGGGCTTGATGGCACTTTTACACCTCGCACTTCCGAGAGAGAGACGTAAACGCGGACTCTCCTCGGCGATCCCAGATTTCTTCTTGCTGTGGACTCTCTTCGGTGGCGTCATCGGGAATATCTTCTTTTTTGGTTACCCGGCCATAGGCATTTCGGTGGGAATCGTTTTCTCTCTCTATCTTCTTCCTTATTTCATCATGCAACGCCTCGGCCGTAGTGACTTCTAATCGGAATATCGATGTTCTTCGTTGAAATTGCCCTAATTGTGCTTGCTTCTTTAGCACTCTCTTTATCGCTCATCAATGCAGCCACGATCCTCTCACCAAGTGATATCAAAGAATCGATACCGAGGAAGATCTCAGTTTTGCTTCCACTTCGAAATGAGGCGAATAACGTCAATCCCCTCATCGATTCCATCGCGCTGCAGATTGGCGAATCCACCATCCATCATCAATGGGAGGTCATCGCCCTTGATGATGATTCCAACGATCAGACGCATCAACTACTTCTTGATTCTCAATCCAAGCTGGATCTCTTGAAGATCATACGTAGCGATGGTCCGATGGAGAATTGGCTTGGAAAACCTGCGGCACAAGAAAAGCTCTTCAGAGAAGCAACCGGTGATTACCTGGTCTTCGTCGATGCGGATGTTCGACTTGAACGAGATGCCATCGCACGTTCTATCGAGTTGATGGCCGAACGAGATTGGGATTTCACATCACCATACCCGCGTCAGATTGCCCTTACCTTCATAGAGCGGATGATCCAACCTCTCCTGCAATGGTCCTGGTTCGCCTCGGTTCCATTGCGACTCGCAGAACGTCTTCGCGCGCCATCAATGGCAGTAGCGAACGGCCAGCTCTTCATAGTGAAGCGAAGTGCGCTAGAAGCAATCGGCGGTTTCACTTCAGTCAAGTCTGAGATCTTGGAAGATCTTGAACTAGCTAGGTCTCTATGGCGCGCCGGTAGTAAGGGTTCTGTCATCGACGGTAGTGCGATCGCATATTGCCGAATGTATGAAAGCGGACAGCAACTCATCGACGGTTATAGCAAATCGTTATGGCGTGCCTTTGGATCACCGCTGGGCGCGCTCTTCGCAGCCCTCCTCCTCTTGGCGACTTCTTGGTTGCCACTCCTGATCGCTTTGAGCGGTAACCCCTGGGGTTGGATTGCTTACCTCTTCGTCTCTCTATCGCGACTCGTTGCGGCTCTTCGCACACGTTCGTTCTGGCAAAGCTTCCTGCTTCACCCAATCAGCGTCGCCATACTTCTCTACATATTGATGCGCTCGTTTCTCCTCAAATCGCAAGGTCGACTGAGTTGGCGAGATCGAAAGATAGAGCTATGAGCCATCAACGAAAAGATAAGAAATCACTATCGGTATCAGTGATCGGCGCTGGTGTTGGCGGATTGACGGTAGCCGCACGACTGGCTCGCCGTGGCCACCAGGTCAGAATCTTTGAACAGAGTGATCGCGTCGGCGGAAAGTGTCATACCGAATGGATCGATGGATTTGGCTTCGATACAGGTCCTTCGCTTCTGACCTTGCCAGCGGTCTATCGTGATTTCTTCATGAAGACTGGCAAAGGCGTCGACCTAGACCTCGTGCCGCTTGATCCGGCATTCGATTATCACTTCGCCGATGGCACAAGGCTACGACTTCCCAACCTCTCCAGAAATCGAGCAGTTACCGAGATCGCTTCGGTCTTCGGAGATAAAGCAGCACAAGAGTGGAAGAGCTTGATGTTTCGAGCCGAGCAGATGTGGCAAGCATCGAGGACTGATTTCGTCGAAAGCGCGCTTCCCTCCCTCTCCGAGTTGATAAGGCGTGGCAGAGTCTTGAAGGATCTTCATCTCATCGCGCCATTTGCCAAACTTCGTTCATTCACCGACAAGAGGCTTTCTGAGAAGCGGTTGCGCTACATCATCGATAGATACGCAACCTACACAGGCTCAGATCCTCGTGAGGTTCCGGCTGTCTTACTGACTATCGCGTTCGTCGAAGAGGCATTCGGCGCATGGCACGTACGTGGCGGACTAGGAAAGATCGTCGAGAAAATAGAGAATCGTGCGAGAGAAAATGGCGTCGAGATCAATCTAGGAACGTCGGTCAAGGCCATCGAAACTTTTGGCGATCAGGTCACCGGCATTCGATTGCAAAGCGGGGAGTTCATCGCCTCTGACATAGTGATATCCAATGCAGATGCGTATCACCTCTACAACTCGATGATGAAGCCTTCGATTGCACAGCGTGAGCGGCGAAACCTCAATCGCACCACTCCTTCGCTCTCTGGGTTCTCGATCTTGTTGGGCCTATCGCCTGCACAGCGACGCACTTTTGATCATCACCACACCGTCTTCTTCCCAGCGGAATATGACGCTGAATTCGATGAGATATTCAAAACCAAAAGGCCAGTTAGTGATCCGACTATCTACATCTGCTCTCCTGATGACCCGGCAATGGTCCCAAGTCATGGCGGCGAGAATCTCTTCATCCTGATCAATGCCCCACGTCACGAACCCACCTCTGGCTTTGATTGGAGCCAACCTTCGTTCGTCGAAAGTTATGGTGAGCGCATGATCGATCTACTCATTGAACGAAGTGGCATCGATTTTCGTGATCGCATCATCGTAAAGAAGTTTCGCTCGCCCCTCGATATCGAAAAAGATTACGCAAGTCTGGGCGGATCAATCTATGGACCATCAAGTAATGGGATGCGCGCAGCATTCCGTCGGGCGCCTAACGTCTCTCGCCTCCGTGGTCTTTACAACGTCGGGGGCTCTGCCCATCCAGGCGGTGGCCTACCACTCGTGGGACTCAGCGGCGAGATTGTGGCGGATGCAATCTCACGCGAGGCGAATAAGCTCTCCTAAGCTTTAAGAGCCTTGGTTGCGAACTTGGCGATCATCACAAGCGCAATCGACTGTAGCGTGAGCCAGATCAAGGCGACGAATGAGATCACTAAGTCTCTCTCGAAGCCAAGAATTTCATTCATGTCACTCAGCGAATAGATCATTGAAATCACGAGAGCGACAAAAAGAAAGGCTGCCCTTACTGGCCGCTCTGCAGGCGTCACTATTCCGATTTCGACCACACCTAACCCGCCCATGCGGGCACGAATGTATTCCTGGGTTTGAGCTACCAACCAAGCAATAAGAACGATGAGATGGTCTGCACCGATCATGATCATTGCCAGGGCCCAGAGGCTCTCAACGATGCGGTCTGCAATTGCATCAAACGCTGCACCGAAACGCGAGGCTGAAGAAGTGACCAATGCGAGAGACCCATCCACTCCATCAGCAATCAGCGATAGGACGAGAATCATGATTGCCAGGGCGATCCAGAGCGCTTGATCTGAATGCGAACCGATAAGGCTCGCAACCAAACCTCCGCCAAGAACCAAACCAGCGAAGGTCAGTCCATTTGCACTCACTCGCAACCGGGCTAGCGATCGAGAAATCCGAAAAGACCAAGAAAGCCACCAACGAACAATCCCCTTGACCTCGGCTCCACCATGCAATTCGCTCCAGCGCAAGAAGAACTCTCCCCGCTCCATCATTTTCTGCTCCATTACCTGAGTCCAACTCGCTTGATGACTTCGATCGTGGATGCAGCCGAATTCATCGTATAGAAATGAACCCCCGGCGCACCTATTGCGATCAGCTTTTCGACAAGTTCAGATGCAATTTCGACTCCTTCACGTTTGACCGCCTCCACATCACCGTCAAAGCGGGAGATGCGATCGACTATCTCTCGTGGCAGTGCCGTCCCACCCAAATCGGCCATGCGAATCAACTGTTTGACATTAGTAATCGGCAGGATGCCAGCAATGATCGGTTGTTGGTAGCCCAGGGATTGCAGCCTGTCCCTCAGAGCTTCATATCTCGAAACATCGAAGAAGAACTGTGTCGTCGCGAATGTGGCACCCAGGTCGAACTTTCTCATCAGGACTTTGACGTCTTGTTCGAAATCACCCGATGATGCGGGATGACCATCGGGGAATGCTGCTACGCCAACAGTGAGGTTCCTGGCAACTGCAATCGCTACCAGTTCATCAGCATGATTGAGTCCATCGGGATTGATGACCCAGGGCGATCGAGGTCCTCCTGCTGGATCACCTCGAAGTGCAAGGATCGCGCTAATTCCGCTCTCTTGGTAACGATTCAGGACGCTATCGATTTCATCGCGAGTCGCGCCGACACAGGTCAAATGTGCGACAGTGGTAAATGAAGTACGCGAAGTAATCTCTGAGGTGACACGAATGGTTCGATCTCTAGTCGAGCCGCCCGCGCCATAAGTGACGCTGACGAAATCTGGTTGCTCTTTGGCGATGGCGCCCAGAGACTCCCAAAGCCGAGTCTCACCGACTTCATCCTTTGGTGGAAAGAATTCAACCGAGAATGTGGGTCGTACCGAGTCCCGTCGAAGGCTGAAATCCATAGTCGGTGAGGGTACCGTTACCCGCGTGACTTCAGTCGATGTTCAGGCTGCTCAAGCCGCAAAGGCTCAACTTGCTCTCATAAGAGAGCGAATCGACAACCAGATCTCGCTCTTCCTTGATGAGGCGTGTGTCTATATAGATTCGATTGGTCCAGAACTACATCCAGTCTCTGACGCGATGCGCAATTTCCTAACTGATGGCGGGAAGAGATTCCGTCCACTCCTAGGAGTCATTGGATCCATCACAGTCGCAAATCAGTCAGATGCTCCGAGTGATGCGACGATCAAAGCATGCGCTTCTCTCGAATTTCTACACGCTTGCGCCTTAATCCATGACGATCTAATGGACGGCTCTGATACCAGGAGAGGCAATCCCGCAATCCATCGTCACTTCGAATCGATCCATCGCGACCGCGGCTTGGCAGGAACCAGCAGTAAATATGGAGAAGCGAGCGCGATACTTCTCGGTGATCTCGCTCTGATCTGGGCTGATCTCATCTTGCATCGCTCTGGGCTCTCATCTGATGCGTTACTTGCGGTACTGCCCATTTACGATGATTTGAGAGTTGAATTGATGGCGGGTCAATACCTCGATGTCCATGAACAATCTCTGGCAACCGCCGATGCCAATCGCTCACTCAAGGTCGCCAACTACAAGTCCGGCAAGTATTCGATTGAGCGTCCGCTTCATTTTGGAGCACGTATCGCGGGCGGAGACGATGAACTACTTGCTGCGCTCTCCGCTTATGGAATCCCCGTGGGTGAAGCCTTCCAGTTACGAGATGACATCCTTGGAGTCTTTGGCGATCCAACAGAAACTGGCAAGCCCGCAGGAGATGATCTACGAGAGGGCAAGCGAACCGTCTTGATGGCCTTCGCCATGGAGCGAGCCCCTGAAAGCGCAACGGAACTCTTGAAGCGAGTTGGTGACCCAGATCTCGATTCTGAGACGATCGAGAAATTACGAGAAGTGATCATCTCGAGTGGCGCGCTCTCTCGCGTAGAGGAGATGATTAGCGCACGTTCCGAACAAGCACATCTCGCCCTTGAATCAGAGAGAATTGCGCCTGGCGCCAAACCTCTTCTGCAGTTGATGGCACATATGGCCCTGGTTCGAAACCATTGATCTTCCGTGAAGTCCTGTAGATCTGCGAAAGGCCCACTGTGAGCAAGAGCAAGATCCGTAAAGTCAAAGGCCCAACCGATCGCATAGTCATCGTCGGCGCCGGGCTCGCTGGTTTGAGCGCTGCACTTCGCCTTGCAGGTCAGGGGCGTGATGTGACGATCTTGGAACGCGAATCAGTTCCAGGTGGACGAAACGGTCTGCTCACCCGCGATGGCTATCGCTTCGATACCGGGCCGACAGTTCTCACTATGCCCGACTTGATCGAGGATGCTTTCAACGCGGTGGGTGAGACAACGAAAGACTGGTTGGATCTCATGCCGGTCTCCCCTCTCTATCGCGGTTTCTTCGCGGACGGATCACAGCTCGATGTTCACGCCGATGTCCATCAGATGGAGGCGGAGATTGCTCGCGTGATTGGCGGCGAGGAAGCAAGTGGCTATCGACGGTACGTCGACTTCGTTACCAAGCTCTACAAATATGAAATGAATGATTTCATCGATCGCAATATCGATTCTCCCTTCGACCTTCTCACGCCAAATCTTGCTCGCCTCATTGCAATCGGAGGTTTCAGGCGACTTGCTCCTCGAGTCAATGACTTCCTCAAGGATCCAAGGACGCAACGCGTCTATTCTTTCCAGGCGATGTATGCCGGTGTTAGTCCACAACAAGCTCTGGCTATCTATGCCGTCATCGCATACATGGACTCCGTCGCTGGCGTCTTCTTCCCTAAAGGTGGGATGCATGCGCTACCAAGGGGCCTTGCTGCCGCTGCTGAGAAACATGGCGTTACGATCAAATACAACTCCAAAGTCGTTGGTATCGAGCGCAAGAATGGTCGTGCCGTTGCAGCGATCACCGAGCAGGGCGAGAGATTCGAATGCGATGCTCTGATTCTTAATCCAGATCTTCCGGTCGCTTGGCGGGAACTTTTGGGCCATACGCCACCACGATTGAAGCGCTTGAAGTACTCGCCTTCAGCCGTGACCATGTTGATTGGATCGAACAAGAAATACGATCATGTCGCTCACCACAATATTCACTTCGGCCATTCATGGGATGGCGTATTCGACGAGTTGATCAACAAGAAGCAGTTCATGTCAGACCCGAGCCTTCTGGTCACCGTTCCATCACACGATGACCCGGATCTGGCTCCCAAGGGCAAGCACTCGTACTACGTCCTCTTCCCGACCCCTAACCTCGATTCCGATATCGATTGGCATGAAGCGAAGACCAGTTATCGAAAGAGCATGTTACAAACACTCGAAAGTCGCGGATATGAAGGATTCGAAGCTGCCATCGAGGTAGAGGAGATAACTACGCCTTTGGAATGGGAAGCGATGGGTCTTGAGCGTGGAGCCCCATTTGCGAGCGCTCACACCTTCTTCCAGACCGGACCCTTCCGCCCTCGCAATATGGCGAAAGGTTATGAAAACATCGTCTTTGCCGGATCGGGAACTCAACCTGGAGTTGGCGTTCCTATGGTCCTGATCTCTGGAAAACTCGCTGCGGAACGAATTCTCTAGAGGATCTCTTGTCTGACGAACTAACTGCGGCTGGCATCACTGATCCAGAGCTACAACGCTCCTATCTTGCCTGCAGGGCGCTCAATGCAAAGCACGGCAAGACTTATTTCCTCGCGACAAGGCTCCTTCCGCCAAAGAAACGCCCGCATGTTCATGCTCTCTACGGCTTTGCTCGTTATGCCGATGAGATTGTTGATGACCTCTCTTCCACCCTCTCGCCAGATGAAAAGAGGGAGTGGCTTGAGGCGTGGAGTGTGCAGATTCTTGCTGACCTACGTAATGGTCGATCAAGTGATGAAATCGGTATGGCGCTGATCGACACTGTCAATCGCTTTCAAATCCCGATCGAATACTTCGAAGCATTCTTGCATTCCATGGCGATGGACCTGACCGTCACGGAATATCGAACTTTCGAAGCCCTTCATGAATATGTATACGGCTCTGCAGCAGTGATAGGTCTTCAGATGGTTCATGTCCTAGGCGTGAGGGATCGAGCAGATCTATCTGCTGCTTTAGAAGGTGCTCAAAAGCTTGGAATCGCATTTCAATTAGCCAACTTCATTCGCGATGTCGGTGAGGACCTGAAACGAGGGCGCGTCTATCTGCCGCTCGAAGAGCTCTCCCGATTTGGAATCGATCGCGAACGTCTTGAAAAAGGGATCGTTGATGAGAAGTTCGTTGAAGCGATGAGATTCCAAATCGAGAGAGTGCGCACTCTCAAAAGAGAGGCCGACCTGACGATTCCACTTCTCGTTCCAGAGGCGGCTGGCTGTATTCGAGCAGCAAGTGAGCTCTACTGTGGAATCGTCGATGAGGTAGAGAAGATTGAATACCAAGTATTTACTCGCCGAGCCAAGACCTCTCTCGCGCGACGATTAAAGACGGCAGTACCGCAGTGGTGGCAGGCGCGCAAAATGTGGGCCTAGCGCCTGATTCCTTTCCTCCCCCAGTAGACCCAAAGCGCCATCACATTGGTAACGAGTGCGAAACCAAATCCCAAATCCTCGACGGGAGCGAAGGCGATACGCACACCTAGGATCACATCATCTGAATAGGTGACGATCTCGTTGGAGGTAAGCCAACCATTGGTCAACAACTGAAAGAAGATGATGATGGCGTAGGAGGTCCAAAAGACCTTTCGCGTCAATAACCTCGTCTTGAGAATATAGAGATCATTGATGACGGTGAAAGCGATCGCAACGAGAACCAAAGATGTGTATGTCATCGCTGACCATCCTCATCCCCAACCTTCCAGTGCTTCTTGACGTTGCGCACTGCTTCTAAGGTCAAGATCCCTGCCAAAGGAACGACGATGAAGAAGAGGTACTCCTCGAACGGGATAGCAAAAGGACCGTTGATGCCGAGTGTCTGCACATAATCGAATTGCCAATGATCTTGACTCACCGCATGGAAATCCCAGAGAAGGAAGACCGCTGAGACAGGAAGAATCGCAAGAAGCGCGCGACGAATGCGCACCAAAACGCGGGTCTTTAGGAAGATTTCCAACCAAAATGACCCGAATACCGTGAAGAGAATCATGACGAGGTATCCGTAACGCTCCACGACGAGATGCTAACCTTCATCCCAACGGGAGCCAAAAGTTGGCTGAGAGGGTCTTTGTTCAAGACCGACCGTATGACCAGTCTGGTAATGCAGACTTAGGGAGTTGGAAAATGTCATTGCTATCTTCGTTCTTTAATTTCGTCCTCTTCACTGCCTGGGACTACGAAGTGACGGTCCTAGAGACTGTAGCGGCACTCACTTCACTCGTTGCTGTCTATTTGGGCACGACTGGCAAGCGCATCATGTGGCCCTGGTGGGTTGTGAGTTCATCGCTTTATGCGATCTGGTTCTATCAATATGAGTATTACGCGAGTGTTGCGACACAGTTCATCTTCATCGCCTTCGGAATCTGGGGGTGGTTCGGATGGGGGCCAAACGGCGCTGATCCAGCGAGCATCCCTTGGAAGTATCGAGCAGTGGGGTTGATCGCCTTCGCACTCGCGTGGATCGCATTCACTCCATATCTCCAATCTGTCGGAGCTGTCTACATCTGGAGTGACACGCTAGGACTTCTTGGTAGCGCCTTTGCACAATTGGCAATGGTCAAGGAGAAGTGGGAGAACTGGGCGATCTGGTTCGTCGTCGATGTCGTACTGACTGTGCAGTATTGGCTCGGCGGAAGCTACTTCACTTCGATCATCTATTTCATATTTACC
>JACCED011913897.1_pt1 | contig 23575 bp, 21 predicted proteins | sample 7455021 | NCBI WGS metagenome assembly JACCED01 (sample SAMN15323456, study PRJNA562643) | freshwater metagenome | isolation source: river surface water | place: USA:Blue River Watershed | collected 2017-08-19
CAAGATGCTGCTGGTCACCCGCCGCGAGGGCAAGCGGCTGCGGCGCTACGGCCACCTGTCCACCGGCAACTACAACCCGCGCACCGCACGGTTGTATACCGACCTCAGCCTGCTGACCGCCGACAGTCGCATTACCGCCGACATGGACGAGCTGTTCACCCACCTCGCCAGCCAGAATCCCCTGCGCCGCATGCACAAGCTCTTGGTGGCGCCTTTCCAGTTGCATGCACGCATGCTGCACTGGATCGCTCAGACGGCACAGGCCGCGCGCCGTGGCCAGGACGCCCGCATCATCCTCAAGATGAACGCCTTGACGGATGTGCCCCTGATCGAGGCCCTGATCGAGGCCGGCCTGGCCGGTGTGGGCATCGACCTGATCGTGCGCGGGGCCTGCATGCTGCCCGCCGGATTGCCTGGCCTGACCGACCGCATCCGGGTGCGCTCGGTGGTCGGCCGCTTCCTGGAGCACTCGCGGGTGTCGTATTTCCGAGCGGCCGACGAGCAAGCCCTGTACCTTTCAAGCGCCGACTGGATGAACCGCAACATGATGCGCCGCATCGAGGTGGCCTGGCCAGTGGAAGATCCCGTCTTGCGCCAGCGCATCCTGGACGAATGCGTGAGCGCCTATCTGCACGACCAGCGCGATGCCTGGTGCATGACCCCAGAGGGAGAGTATGTCCCTGTCACGGGCAGTGGGCGCAAGCTTGGCGCACAGCAAGTGCTGGCGCAGCGCTACATGCGTTCGGGAGACTGAGATGGACCTGATCCTGTGGCGCCATGCCGAGGCGTTTGACCTGGAAGAGGGGCAAAACGACCTGCACCGGCGTCTGACGCCGCGTGGTGAGAAACATGCCGAGCGCATGGCACGCTGGCTCGACCAGCAGTTGCCCGAAGGCACCCGCGTCCTCTGCAGCCCGGCGCAGCGCTGTGAACAGACCGTGCAGGCCCTGCGGCGCAAGTACAAGATCCGCGATGCATTGGCCCCCGGGGCCACGGTGCAGGATGTGCTCGAGAGCAGTGGCTGGCCTCAGGCCCGCCATCCGGTGCTGGTCGTCGGCCACCAGCCCGCACTCGGCGCAGTGGTCTCACACCTCTTTGGCATGGGGCCGGAGCCCATGGCTGTCCGCAAGGGCGCCGTCTGGTGGTTGCGCCACCGGCTCAAGGACGACAGGAGCCAGACGGTGATCCTGTCGGTCACCACGCCCGACCGGCTGTGATCAGCCCTTGCCGGGGCGGCCGGTCTTGAGCGTGGGCACGGCAGCCAGTGACTTGCGCAGGCCGGCGTCGTTCTGGCTGGCCAGCAGCAGCAGGCCGGCACGGATCAGCTCGCTTTTCTTGACTTCCTGACCGAAGCCCAGGGCGCGCTTTTTGAGTTCCGCGATCTGCGCGTACTCGTGCTTGGGGATGGTGAAGCTGTCGCGCACCACTTTGACCTTTTCGGGCTTGTCTTTCTTCTTGTCGGCCTTGGCCGGTGCGCTCACAGAACTGGCTGACTTGGCAGGGCCGGCCTTGACGGGTGCGGGTGCTGCAGCCTGTTTGGCAGCACGTTGAGGCGGGGTGGTTGTCGGGGGGGGGTTCGAGGCAGGCGCGACTTTCTTGCGCGCAGATGGGGCAGCCTTGCGGACAGGACGGGCAGTGACCATGGGATCTCCTTTGAAACGGTATATACAGTTTATACCGTTTTCAGAGCGGGTCAACCCTCCTGAAGGAACAGGCGCCAGGGGGCCTTGTGCCAGGCCACACATTCCTCGCGCAGCAGGTGGGCCGATTGCGGGTAATGCTGCTCCCAGCCTTCGGGCAGGGTCAGCCGGAACGACTGGGCATCCGGCCCAGCGCCCAGTTGCAGGCCGGCCATGTCCGGGTCGCGCCGGGCGTGGCAAAGCACCACAGCCAGGCGCAAGGCCAGCAGCTGCGCCACAAAAACCGGGTCGTCCAGCGGGTCATCGAGCTTGCGCAGCTTGCCGCGGTGACCCAGCACCAGCAGGCCCAGGCGGTGCAGCTCGTCCACGGTGAAGCCCAGCAGATCGGTGTTTTCGAGGATGTAGGCGCCGTGCTTGTGGTAGTCGCTGTGCGAGATCTGCATGCCGATTTCGTGTACCTGCGCCGCCCACTGCAGCTTGCGCTGGGCCCGCTCGAGCGCGACCGGATCGTTGTGGCCTTGGGTGATCTGCGCGAACAGCTGCTGCGCGGTCGCGGCCACGCGCTGGCCCTGATTGCGGTCGGTGCCGAAATGCCCGGCCAGCCAGTCGATCATGCGGGTGCGCACATCGGTGTTCGGGTTCTCGCGGTCGAGCAGGTCGAACAAGGCACCCTGGCGCAGGGCGCCCTGGGCGGGGCGCATCTCGTCGATCGACAGCAGGTCGAAAACTGCCCGCAGGACCGCCAACCCGCCGCCGATGACCGGGCGCCGGTCTTCCCGGATGCCCTCCAGGCGAAGGTTGTCGGGCTTCTGGGCCTTGAGCAGTTTGTCAAGCAGCCAGTCCAGCGATTCCTGTGTGATCACCCCAGGCGGCCAGCCATTGGCTTCCAGCGCATCGGCCACCGCGCCGATGGTGCCCGAGGAACCGTAGGCGCGGTCCCAGCTCGAACGGGGGTAGAGACTGATGGCTTCATCCAGAATGGCTTTGGCCGCGATCTCGGCAATGCGGAACGCCTCGGCTGTCCATTGACCGCCGGGAAAATGCTTGATGGACCAGGCCACGCTGCCCACCCGGTAGGATTCCAGGGTCTTGGGCACATGGCTCTGGCCTAGGATCAGTTCGGTCGAGCGGCCGCCAATATCGACCACCAGCCGTCGCTCGTCGCCGTCGGGCAGCAGGTGCGAGACCCCCAGATAAATCAGCCGGGCTTCTTCGCGGCCGGCGATCACCTCAATCGGAAAACCGAGGATTTTTCGCGCCTGCGCCAGGAAGGCGTCGCGGTTGCGTGCCTCGCGCAGGGTCTGGGTGGCCACCGCCCGCACGTGCGAGGGCCGAAAGCCGGCGATGCGCTCGGCAAACCGTGCCAGGCAGGCCAGGCCCCGCTCGATGGCTTCGTCAGTGAGGTTGCGTTCGGCGTCCAGGCCATTGCCCTGGCGCACCGTCTCCTTGAGGTATTCCACGCGGCGCAGGTGGCCGTTTTCGAGACGACCGATCTCGAGCCGGTAACTGTTCGAGCCGAGATCGATGGCGGCAAAAAGATTCTTGGTTTGCATGGCGTCTGTACTGCTTGGCCATGCATTATGTGACTTCAATGTGACGAGGCCATGACGCTTTGGCGTCGGAACCGGCTTGGATGCGCCTCAGTATTTCTCCGGCACGAACATTTCAGCCGGCACCGGATGGCGGATGTAGTCCGCGTGCCGTACCCGTTCGGGCAGCAGGACTTCATCGTGCGGGACATCGTGGTAGGGCACTTGGGAGAGCAGGTGGTCGATGCAATTGAGGCGGGCGCGTTTCTTGTCCACCGCCTGCACGATCCACCAGGGCGCTTCGGGAATGTGGGTGCGCTCAAGCATGGTTTCCTTGGCCCGGGTGTAGTCTTCCCAGCGGCGACGGCTTTCCAGGTCCATCGGGCTGAGTTTCCATTGCTTGAGCGGGTCCTGGATGCGTCCGACAAAGCGCAGGTGCTGTTCGTCATCGGTGATCGAGAACCAGTACTTGACCAGCTGGATGCCGCTGCGCACCAGCATTTTTTCGAACTCGGGCACCGAACGGAAAAACTCTTCGTATTCCTCGTCAGAGCAAAAACCCATGACGCGCTCAACGCCGGCCCGGTTGTACCAGCTGCGGTCGAACAGCACCATCTCGCCTGCGGCAGGCAGGTGCGAGATGTAGCGCTGGAAATACCACTGGGTTTTTTCGCGGTCGTTCGGTGCTGGCAGGGCGGCAACGCGGCAGACCCGCGGGTTCAGCCGCTGGGTGATGCGCTTGATCACGCCACCCTTGCCGGCCGCATCGCGGCCCTCGAACAGAATCACCATGCGGTGGCGGCTGTGCACCACCCAATCCTGGAGCTTGACCAGTTCGGTTTGCAGCCGCAGCAGGTCGCGGAAATACTGGATGCGGCTGGAAGTGATTTCGCCGGGGCGCGCAGCGTCCTCGCCCAGGCGGTCTTCCATTTCCAGTTCGAACTCCTCGTCAAGGGAGTCCAGCAGGTCCTCGCGCAGCTGCGCGATCTTGTCTTCGGTGATTTCAAGGGAGTGAGCCATGTTCGGAGAGTGCCGGACCTCTGTGACAGGCCGATGTCATGAAGGGCCGTGGCCTTCGTCAGGGACTGCGGTAGCGATTGATGAACGCCACCAGCGACAGCATCACTGGCACCTCGACGAGTACCCCAACCACCGTCGCCAAGGCCGCGCCAGAATGCAGGCCAAACAGTGAAATGGCAACAGCCACTGCCAATTCAAAGAAATTGGATGTCCCGATCAGGCAAGCGGGGCCGGCAACCGCATGGGGAAGCTGCAGCCAGCGCGCAGCCATCCAGCCCAACAGAAAAATGCTGTAGGTTTGCAGCACCAGCGGCACGGCAATCAGGGCGATCACGCCCGGTCGCTCCAGCAGCGTGTCTGCCTGCAGTCCAAAAAGCAGCAGCACCGTCATGATCAGTCCGATCATCGACCAGGATTTGAGCGATTGCACCCAGGCCTGCAGGCGCTGGTCCGTGCCCAATGCCCAGCGGGTAAAAAGGCCTGCCAGGAGGGGAAGCAGCACATAGAGGACTGTGGAAAGCAAGAGTGTGGACCAGGGCACCTGCACATCGGTCACGCCGAGCAAAAAGGCGGCTATGGGTGCAAATGCAATCACCATGAACAGGTCATTGACCGACACCTGCACCAGAGTGTAAGCCGCATCGCCTCTGACCAGTTGGCTCCACACGAAGACCATGGCCGTGCAGGGTGCCACACCCAACAAGATCATGCCGGCAATGTATTGCTGCGCCGATACCGGATCGACGCAGCGCGCGAACAGGTGTTCGAAAAACAGCACACCCAGACCCGCCATCGAGAAAGGCTTGATCGCCCAGTTGATGACCAGCGTCAGCCAGAGTCCTTTGGGCTCCTGCCCGACAGCGCGCAAAGCCTGCCAGTCGATCTGAACCATCATCGGGTAGACCATGGTCCAGATCAGCACTGCCACCACCAGATTGACTTGGGCATATTCGAGAGCGGCCAGGCTGTTGAAAAGACCGGGCAGCCAGACCCCCAGGCCCACCCCACAGGCCATGGCCAGGCCTACCCAGAGGCTGAGGTAACGCTCGAAAATGCCCATGGTGTCTGATGCGTCGACCTGACTGCTCTCAGGCCACGCCGATGCGCTGCACTTCGCGCTGCAGGCTCAGCCGGTCCAGCTTGTCGAGCGGCAATGCGGCAAACATGCCAATGCGCCGCTGCAGTGTGATGAAGGCATCGGCAAAGGCCTTGTTCATCTGGCTCTCGTCACCCTGTAACTGCACTGGATCAGCCACTCCCCAATGGGCGCTCAGGGGCTGACCCGGCCAGCTGGGACAGACTTCGGCAGCGGCGCGATCGCACACGGTGAAGACAAAGTCCATGACCGGCGCGCCCGGCTCTGCGAACGTATCCCAGCTTTTGCTGCGCAGACCTTCGATGGCATAGCCGTGGCGCTGCAGCAGAGCAAGCGCCTGGGGATGCACCTGTCCCGCAGGCTGGCTACCGGCGCTGTAGGCCTTGAAGCGCGAGCCCCCCATCTGATTCAGACAGGCTTCGGCCATGATGCTGCGCGCCGAATTGGCACTGCAAATAAAAAGCACGTTGAATGTGTGTTCACTCATGAGTCACTCCTTGGGGTCACATGTATTGCATTCAAATTCCGTCAGCGCACTGCAGGCCTGGCCCTCGCAGCAGTTCTCGGTCAGGTAGTCCAGCAGCGCATTCATGTGGGTCAGCGCCGCGCGGTAAATCAGGTGGCGGCCATCGCGTTCCTGCGTGACCAGGCCCGCGTGCAGCAGTTCCTTGAGATGAAAGGACAGGGCCGGGCCGGTGAGCGCCAGCGCAGCAGCCAGTTCGGTGGGCGTGCGACCGCTGCGCCCGGCCACCACCAGCGCCTTGAACACCGCCAGCCGCGAGGACTGGGCGAGCGCGGCCAGGGCCTGAACGGCTTGCGTTTCGTCCATCACTTCGCTTCCCCTTGGCCGAGCCGGTGCTCGGTGGGCAGCCCCAGCGTGACGAGCCAGCAGACCGCCAGCATCAGGGCCGAGCCCAGCAGCGCATACAGCAGGCCTCCCCACTGGTAGAGCAGGCCCGAGAGCAGGGTGCCGCCAAAGCGGCCGAGCGCATTCGCGGCGTAATAAAAGCCCACGTCTTCGGCCGCCTTTTCGCTGCCCGCGTAGGCCAGCACCAGGTAGGAATGCACCGAGGAATTGACCGCAAAGGCAAAGCCGAACAGGCCCAGCCCGCCGACCACCCACCATTGCAGGTGGTCCACCTCCAGCCACAGGGCTGTGGCGATGCCTGCGGGGATGAGCGCCAGCAGCAACGACCAGGTACGGGCCGCCGGCACCTCGGCGCTCAGCCCGTCGGCGCTGCGCCGCACGATGTTCGGTGCCAGCGCCTGCACCAGGCCGTAGCCGATGGTCCAGGCGGCCAGAAAACCGCCCACCATGGTGAAGGTCCACCCCTGGGTATACAGGAACACCGGCACCCCCACCACGAACCACACATCGCGGGCGCCGAACAGGGCCACGCGGGCCGCCGCCAGGCCGTTGATGCCCGCGTTCTTGGCAAACAATTCCCTGGCCGACTTCGAGGCCTTGGCCTTGCCCATCATCGGTGGCACCGCCAGCACCACGCCCGCCAGCACCAGCAGCAAGAGCGCGGCCATGGCCCACAGCGCCTGCTGGAAACCCAGTGCCTGCAGCAGCACGCCACCGAGGAAGAAGCCGATGCCCTTCATCGCGTTCTTGCTGCCGGTGAACCAGGCCACCCATTTGAAGAGCTGGTTGTTGCCACCGTCTTCGGCCTTGGCCTGCGCCTGGGTGATCTTGATGGCCGATTTGCTGGCGGTCTTGGTCAGGTCCTTGGCCACGCCGCAGACGCCCTGCGCGACCACCACCCAGGCCACCGACATCGCCGCTGTCCAGCCCGGATCGAGCAGCGAGAGCAGCCCAAAGCCGCTGACCTGCGTCACCAACCCGACGGTCAGCATGCGCTGGATGCCGTAGCGCGTGGCCAGCCAGCCGCCGATGAGGTTGGCCAGCACACCGGCGGCCTCGTAGAGCAGGAACAGGAAGGCCAGCGTGAAGGGCGAGTAACCCAGCCTGTAGAAGTGCAGCAGCACCAGCATGCGCAGGGCGCCGTCGGTGAGCGTGAAGCCCCAGTAGGCGGCGGTGACGATGGCGTAGTGGCGGGTTGCGCTGTGCATGGCCAGGCGCTCAGAGACCGGCCTGTTGCAGGTGGCAGGCCAGGTCCACCATGCGGCAGGCGTAGCCCATCTCGTTGTCGTACCAGGCGTAGACCTTGAGCAGGGTGCCATCGGTCACCATGGTCGAGAGCGCGTCAACGATCGAGCTGCGCGTGTCGCGGGCATAGTCGGCGCTGACCAGCGGCCGCGTCTCGTAGCCCAGGATGCCGGCCAGCGGCCCCTCGGCAGCGGCCTGGAACAGGGCATTGACTTCCTCGGCCGTGGTCTCGCGCCGCAGCTCGAACACGCAGTCGGTCAGGGAGGCGTTGAGCACCGGGGCCCGCACTGCATGGCCGTTGAGCTTGCCCTTGAGTTCGGGGTAGATCAGGGCGATGGCGGTGGCACTGCCGGTGGTGGTGGGGGCCAGGCTGGTCATGGCGCTGCGGGCGCGGCGCAGGTCCTTGTGGGGCGCGTCCACCACCAGGTTGGTGTTGGTCGGGTCGTGGATGGTGGTGATCTGCCCGTGGCGGATGCCCAGGTGCTCGTGCACCACCTTGACCACCGGGGCCAGGCAGTTGGTGGTGCAGCTGGCGGCCGTGACGATGCGGTCCCTGGCCGGGTCGTACAGGTGTTCGTTGATGCCGACCACGATGTTGAGCACGCCGCCGGTCTTGACCGGGGCGGCCACGATGACCCGTTTGGCGCCGCGGTCCAGGTGGCCCTGGAGCGTTTCGGGGGTCAGGAACTTGCCGGTGCATTCGAGCACCACCTCCACCCCCAGATCGCCCCAGGGGATGTCGGCCGGGCTGGCATGGCTGCTGAAGGAGAGCTGGCGCTGGTCAATGCGGATGCGGTCCTCGCTTTCGGCAGCGATGTCGGCGCGCCATTTGCCCTGCACCGAGTCGAAGGCCAGCAGGTGGGCGGTGGCAGCAGCGCCCCCCTTGAGTTCGTTGAGGTGCACCACCTCCAGGCGGTGGCCACTGCGGGGGTCGTCCGCGGGGCGCTCGGCCGCGCCCAAGGCGGCACGCAGTGCCAGACGGCCGATGCGGCCCATGCCATTGATACCGACTTTCATGGGGTCAGGTCCTTTCCTTAAACACTTCAATCATTATTGAATTGAAATGTGACGGACTCGTGACGGGCTCGACGGTGCGTGTCTGCATGAGATGCGTCGGGCAAGGGATCCGTGGCAGGCACTTGAGCCTGGGAGAGGTCTGGGGATGGCGTCATCGAACTGACACCGTCCCTTCATGCCCGATTCATGGGGCTTCTCTACATTGAGCCTGTTCTTCAACCCACAGGAGCAATTCCCATGTCCAGCATGATCCGTGACGACGACGGTGTTTCCAACTCTTCTGCCAATGACCATTTGCATGACCTGATCGAGCGCGAGATCGTTCGCAACCCCAGCCGCCGCAGCCTGCTCAAGTCCGGCGCCAGCCTGGGCCTGCTCGGCATCTTTGGCAGCGCAATGACCGCCTGCGGTGGATACTCGGGCCCGGTGGCCGGCACGATTGGATTCAAGGCGGTGTCCACCAGCAGCGGTGATGCCATCGTGGTGCCCGAGGGTTACACCGCCGATGTGATGTACCGCTGGGGTGACCCGATCACGGCCAGCGCCCCTGCCTTCAAGGGCGACGCCAGCGAATCCTGGCGCGAGCAGGAGCAGCAGTCCGGTGACAACCACGACGGCATCAATTTCTTCCCCTTCCCGGGCACCGATGGCAGCAGCCGCGGCATCCTGGCCATGAACCATGAGTACATTAATCCCGAGTACTTCCATGATGTGGCCAATTTCAACAAGCCCGAAATCCCGGACAACACCAAAAAGCAGCTGGCAGCGCATGGCGTGTCCATCATCGAAGTGCAGCGCAATGCCGCCGGCAAGTGGGAATATGTCAGGAACTCGAGCTACAACCGCCGCATCACGGGCTACACGCCCATGACCTTGTCGGGACCTGCTGCCGGTCATGATCTTCTCAAGACCGCAGCCGATGCCACCGGCACGGAAGTGCTGGGCACCCTCAACAACTGCGGCGCTGGCCAGACCCCGTGGGGCACCTACATCACCTGCGAAGAGAACTTCAACGGCTACTTCGGAACCGAGACCGCCGGCTGGACGCCCAATGCCCTGCAAAACCGCTACGGCATTGCTGCTGGCGGTTTCGGTTACGGCTGGCACAAGGGCGATCCGCGCTTCGATGTCGCCGTCAACCCCAACGAACCCAACCGCTTTGGCTGGGTGGTCGAGATCGATCCCTACACCCCAGGCAGCAAGCCCAAGAAGCGCACCGCGCTGGGCCGCTTCAAGCACGAAAACGCAGAATGCGTGCTCTCCAAGACCAGCAAGGCGGTGGTCTACACCGGCTGTGACGAGCGCAACGAGTACCTGTACAAATTCGTGTCCACCGGCACCTACGATCCGGCCAACAAGGCCAGCGGTGCCAACCTGCTCGACAGCGGTACCCTGTATGTGGCCCGTTTTGATGCCGGCACCGTGGTCGGCGACAACCAGGGCACTGGCGTCTGGCTGCCCCTGGTGCACGGCCAAAACGGCCTGACCGCCGAGAACGGCTTTGCCAACCAGGCCGAAGTCCTGATCAAGGCCCGCCAGGCCGCCGACCGCGTTGGCGCCACCATGATGGACCGCCCGGAGTGGGTCGCGGCCAACCGCACCAAATCGGGTGAGGTTTTCCTGGCCTGCACCAACAACAACCGCCGCGGCAGCTCGTCCACCCCGAGCGCGAACATGGCCAACGGCACCACCGTTGCCGGTTCGGCGCGGCCTGCCCTGGATGAAGCCAACCCCCGTGCCGTCAACAACTGGGGCCATGTCATCCGCATCAATGAAATGGGCGCCGATGCCGCTGCCACCAGCTTCAACTGGGACATCTTCGTGATCGCCGGCAATCCTGCGCTGACCGGCGACAAGAGGGGCTCGGGCAACATCAACACCAGCAACACCTTCAATTCGCCGGACGGCATCCAGGTTGACCCGGAAGGCCGGCTGTGGATCCAGACCGACGGCAGCTACGCCAACACGGGCGACTTCGCCAACCAGGGCAACAACCAGATGCTGGTGGCCGACATCGAGACCAGGACGATCACCCGTTTCCTGGTCGGTCCTGCCGGCTGTGAGGTGACGGGCGTGTGCTGGACACCGGACGGCCGGACCATGTTCATCAACATCCAGCATCCTGGCGAGGTCGGCAGCCATCCCAATGCGCCTGCAGGTTACAAGGCAGCCACCGAAAAGGATGCCTGGATCAATGCCAACCCGACGGCTTTCTCCAAGTGGCCCGATGGTCCCAACAGCGGCCGTCCGCGCTCGGCCACAGTGGTGATCCGCAAGAACGACGGTGGCGTGATCGGCACCTGAGCGGTGCATGGGCGGACCTGTGTGGGGTCCGCCCGTCTGCATTGGCCAAGTGTTCGGGCCACCCTGGGGGTGGCCCGATTTTTTTATCTTTTCTGCAGTGGTGTGTACATGTCTGCCCTGAGATTGACCGCGGCCCCCGTCTTTGCATCGCGAACCCGACACCGCCTGTCTCTGCTACTCAAGGTGGCGGCTGGCCTTGTCCTGGGCTGTGGCTTGCTCGCCTGCGGCGGCGACGCCGGACCCGGGCCCGCGCCCGGCATGGCCCCGGTGCCACCGGAGCCAACGGCCAAGGTGTTGGCCCCGCCCGTGCTGTCCTTCACCGACACGGGCCTGAGTGTGTCGGATGGTGTGACCCGCATCGGTGCCTGGAAGGTCAGCACGCTGGAAGCCTGGGAATATTCCTTTGACATGGGCAACACCTGGACCCGGGGGCAGGGTGATTTTTTTGATGTGCAGGGCGACGGCGCCAAAAGCATCTGGGTCCGTGCCCGTGACGACATGGGCAACACCTCCGAGATCGTCATGGTCCGCTGCGTGCTGGACACCATGCCGCCCGCGCCAGTGCAGGCGGTGGTGACCTTGCAGGACCAAAGCCGTCTGGTGCGGATCGGCGGACTCGAGGCGCAGGGGCGCTGGGAATACTCCCTGGACGACCAGCGATCGTGGTTGCCGGGCACCGGCGACCGGCTGGCGCTGCTGGGCAATGCCTTGCCTGTGCTCTGGGTGCGGCAGGTGGATCTGGCGGGCAACCTCTCGCCTGCAGAGCGGGTCAACCTGCTGGATGCCAGTGGGGCCACCTGGCACGAGGCTTCAGGCAATCCCTTGCAGCCGAGCCTGCTGTCCCTGCAGCAGTCCCGCACGGTGGTGTTGCACGGTTCCGTGGTGCGCGGCGATGCCGACTACATCCGCTGGGACATCCCTGCCGGGCACAAGCTGCAGTCCATGCGGCTGGTGCACTACGCCTCTGCGGACCCTGTCGCATTCTTTGCCCTGCAGCGGGCACCGGTTTTTGACGCGGGCTTTGATGTCAGCCGCATGCTGGCGTATGGTCACATGGGGCCACCGGACCTGCTGCGCAATGTGCTCATGGACATCGCCCAAGCGCAGCTGACGGCGGGCCCGATGACGCTCTGGTTCCAGCAGACCGGCCCGCAGGCCACGGACTACGCGATCGAGCTGGTCTTTCAACCCTTGGAGTGAGCCCATGAAGGCGGTGATGGCTTCTGTGCTGCTGGCTGGCGTTGTGTCGGGCTGCGGTGGCGGCGCCGAAGCGCCAGCGCTGCCAGCAGCGCCGGTGGTGCCCGCCATCACGGCCGGCCCGGATCCCTTGCTGGCTGCCCAGTGGCACCTCTTCAACACCGGCCAGGGCGGCGGATGGCCCGGCATGGACCTGGGGCTGCAGGGGGTGACGCAGACCGGCAGGGGGGTGCTGCTGGCCTTCATTGACGGAGCCGTCCAGATCGGCCACCCTGACCTGGTGGGCAACCTGCATGTGCTCAACGGTTTTTTGACTGCGCCAGACCCTTCTGCGCCCACCGCACCGCCGGGTGCACCCTACAACGACCGTGCCGGCGAGTGGGACGATGCCCACGGCACCGCCGTGGTCGGCATCGCGGTGGCCAGCGCCGGCAACAGCCTGGGGGGGCGGGGTGTGGCACCGCAGGCCCGCTTTGTGGCTTTCGACGGTCTCTCCAAAGGGCAGATCGCGGCGTCCCTGCGCTCAGCCACCGTCCTGGGCGCGGACATTGTGAACAACAGCTGGGGCACGCTCGACGCTGGTTTGGGACAAGGTGCCAGTTACCGCGCGGCGGACCCCGCATGGCGGCAGGCGCTGGACGAGGCCCTGGCGCAAGGTCGCCAGGGCAAGGGTGCAGTGGTCGTGTTTGCCGCCGGCAACGGTGGACGTTCTGACGACAGCAATCGGGATGGCTACGCCAACCAGCCGGGGGTGCTCGCCGTGGCGGCCGTGGATGCCCTGGGGCGACCGCCGGCCTATGCCGAGCCCGGGACCAATGTGCTGGTGAGTGCGCCTTCCGGCAACTCGCTGGGCTCGGCGGGAGCGACAAGCGGCATCTGGACCACCGACATCGCCGGCCCGCGTGGCCTGTCGGGCGGTGCTCTGGCCAGCACCGCCGATTACGCTGCATTTCCGGCCGGCACTTCGGCGTCGGTGCCCATGGTCTCGGGCGTGGTGGCGCTGATGCTGCAAGCCAACCCGGCCTTGTCCTGGCGTGATGTGCGCTGGTTGCTGGCCCGGACGGCCCGCCCGGCCGACCTGGGCGCTTTGGCGGCCGAGGCCTCGCCCATGAACGCCCATGGCTTCCATCCGCTGGTGGGCTTTGGCCGCGTGCATGCCGGCGACGCGGTCGCTGCCGCAGGCCGTTTTGCGGGCTTGCCTGTCCAGCGGCGTTGTGACAGCGGGTTCTTGCCCGTGGAGTTGCCCATCGGCGATGCCCCGGCACCAGCCCTTGCCCAGGCACACCGATTTGCAGATTGCGCCATCCGGGTGGTGGAGTCCGTTGAGGTGACGGTGCAGGCCGACCATCCCTACGGGGCCGACCTGCAGATCGAACTGACGTCTCCGGTCGACAACCGCAGCCTGCTGGCCCGCCCCCATTTCTGCAGCGCAGCGCTTCAGGGGCCCTGTGGTGACCTGGGCACGGGCTGGACATTCCATTCGCTGCGCCACATGGGCGAATTGGCCAGCGGGCCATGGCGGCTGCAGGTCCAGGACATGCAGCAGGGCGATGCCGGCCGCTGGGTGGCCTGGCGCCTGGTCCTCACCGGGCATTGACGGTTAGGGCCAGTTTGACCCTTCCAAACCGGGGTTTTGTGACATGAAGCTGTCACATTTTGGCCATAAAGTCCCGCATGTCTTTGGACAAACCTCAATCGCCCGACCGGGCGACAGGTACGAATCCCCCACTCGTGTCTCGAACAGGAGCTTTTCATGAAATTCAAATCCCTGCTGGCCGCTGTCGGTTTTGGCGCTGCCGCCCTGACCGCTTTTGCCGCCGACATCACCGGCGCCGGTGCCACTTTCCCCTTCCCGATCTACTCCAAGTGGGCCGAGGCCTACAAAAAGGAAACCGGCGTGGGCCTGAACTACCAGTCGATCGGTTCCTCGGGCGGCATCCGCCAGATCCGTGCCAAGACCGTGACCTTCGGTGCCACCGACGCGCCCGTCCCGGGGGCCGACCTGGACAAGGATGGCATGGTGCAGTTCCCGGCCATCATCGGCGGCACCGTGCCGGTGGTGAACCTGGAGGGTTTCAAGCCCGGCGAACTGCGCATCACCGGTCCGGTGCTGGCCGAAGTCTTCATGGGCACCATTGCCAAGTGGAATGACCCCAAGCTGGTCGCCCTCAACCCCGGCAAGAACCTGCCCAACGACAACATCACCGTGGTGCACCGTGCCGACGGCTCGGGCACCACTTTCAACTTCACCGATTACCTGAGCGTGGTCAGCAAGGACTGGGCCGACAAGGTGGGCAAGGGCGCTGCCGTCAAATGGCCGGCCGCTTCTTCGGTGGGTGGCAAGGGCAACGAGGGCGTGGCCGCCAATGTGACCCGCGTCAAGGGTGCCATCGGCTATGTCGAATACGCTTACGTCAAGAAGAACAACATGAATTTCCTGCAGGTGCAGAACGCCGATGGCCGCTACGTCAGCCCCGACGACCTGACCTTTGCCGCCGCCGCTGCCGGTGCCGACTGGTTCAGCGTGCCGGGCATGGGCATCTCCATGGTGAACGCCAAGGGTGCCAACAGCTGGCCCATCAGCACCGCCTCCTTCATCCTGATGTACAAGGAGCCGACCGACAAGGCGCAATCCCAGGCTGTCCTGAAGTTCTTCGACTGGGCCTTCAAGAATGGCAAGCAGATGGCCGCCGAACTCGACTACGTGGCCCTGCCCGATGCCCTGACCGCCCAAATCCGCCAGCGTGTCTGGTCGCAGATCAAGCACTGATCTGTCACGAAGCTGTCACAATAAGGCCCCAGGCCCCAGGCCCCTCCCGGCCCGGGGCTTTTGGATTGAAAGCCCGCCAGAGAGGCCGACATGGCAACCCTTGAAGGAATCGACATGAGCCCGAGCTCCGCATCGGATCAGGCACCACGGGCCATGGCAGACGTCATGGTGGTGGTCAAGCGCCAGCGCCTGCAGGATTTTTTCTTCCACAAGATCACATGGTTGTTTTCCATGCTGGTCCTGGTGGCCCTGATGGGCATCATCATTTCCCTCATCCTCAACGCCTGGCCGGCTCTGGCCAAATTCGGTCCCGAATTCCTGTGGCGGATCGAATGGGACATCATCAATGAAGAGTTCGGTGCGGCGATCGCCATCTTTGGCACCGTCGTGAGCGCGTCCATTGCGTTGGTGATTGCGGTGCCGCTGTCCTTTGGCATCGCCCTGTTCCTGACCGAGACCTGCCCGGTGGCATTGCGTCGCCCGCTGGGCACCGCCATCGAATTGCTGGCCGCCGTGCCGTCCATCATCTACGGCATGTTCGGCCTCTTCATTTTTGCGCCGCTGTTTGCCGAACACGGCCAGCCGGCGCTGCAGTCCACCCTGGGCCAGATGCCGCTGATCGGCCCCCTGTTTGGCGGCGCCACCAACGGCATCGGCATCCTGGCCGCCGGCATCGTGCTGGCCTTCATGATCTTGCCCTACATCGCCGCCGTCATGCGCGATGTCTTCGAGATCGTGCCCCCCATCCTGCGTGAATCGGCCTACGGCCTGGGCTGCACCACCTGGGAGGTGGTGCGCAACATCGTGCTGCCCTACACCCAAAAGGGCGTCATTGGCGGCATCATGCTCGGCCTGGGCCGCGCCCTGGGTGAGACCATGGCCGTCACGTTCGTGATCGGCAACTCGCAGCGCATCACCGGTTCGCTGTTCTCGCCCGGCTCCTCCATCGCCTCGACCCTGGCCAACGAATTCGGCGAGGCGGCGGACTTCCACCTCTCGACCCTGTTTGCCCTGGGGCTGGTGCTCTTCATCATCACCTTCGTGGTGCTGTCTCTGGCCAAGATCCTCATCCTGCGTGGCGAAAAAGCCAAAGGCAGCAAGACCTGATGAAATGACTTTGCGGGACAGTTCTTCAGCGCTGTCCCCAACACCTCAAAGAGAAACTGCAATGGATGCTGCCATTTACCGTCGCCGCAAGGCCGTCAACCGCATCGGCCTGACCCTCTCGATGACTGCCATGGCCCTTGGCCTGGCGGTGCTGATGTGGATTTTGGTGGTGTTGTTCAAGAACGGCTTTGCCGCCATCGACTGGGCCATGTTCACCCAGTCCACCCCGGCACCCGGATCCGAAGGCGGTGGTCTGGCCAATGCCATCGTCGGCAGCCTGATGATGGTGGTTTTCACCGCCCTGGTGAGCACCCCCATCGGCATCTTTGCCGGGGTCTACCTGGCCGAATACGGCGACCAGAGCAAGACCGCCAGCCTGACCCGCTTTGTGACCGACATCATGCTGTCGGCGCCCTCCATCGTGCTGGGCCTTTTTGTGTATGCCATCTATGTCTCCCAGGTCAAGCACTTCTCTGGCTGGGCCGGTTCGATCGCCCTGTCGCTGATCGCCATCCCGGTGGTGGTGCGCACCACCGAGAACATGCTGCGCCTGGTGCCCGGCAGCCTGCGCGAAGCCGCGTTTGCGCTGGGTGCGCCGCGCTGGAAGGTGGCCACCTTCGTGACCCTGCGCGCGGCCAAGGCCGGTGTGGTCACCGGGCTGCTGCTGGCGCTGGCCCGCATCAGCGGCGAGACCGCGCCGCTGCTGTTCACCGCACTCAACAACCAGTTCTTCTCGACCAACATGAATGCGCCCATGGCCAACCTGCCGGTCGTGATCTTCCAGTTCGCCATGAGCCCGTATGACAACTGGGTGCGCCTGGCCTGGGGCGGCGCCCTGCTGATCACCCTCACGGTGCTGGTGCTCAACATCATCGCCCGCGTGTTCTTCCGCGACAAGAGCGCCCACTGAACCTGCATTGAACGAGACAGACCATGACCACACCGAATGCACTGACCCCCAGCGGCTCAACCAATGCGATCGAGATCCGCAACCTGGATTTCTATTACGGCAGTTTCAAGGGCCTCAAGGGCATCAACCTCGACATCGCCGAGCGCAAGGTCACCGCCTTCATCGGCCCCTCGGGTTGCGGCAAGTCCACCCTGCTGCGCACGCTCAACCGCATGTACAGCCTGTACCCGGGGCAGCGTGCCGAAGGCCAGATCAACCTGTACGGCGAGAACATCCTGGACCCCAAGCAGGACCTGAACCTGCTGCGCGCCCGTGTGGGCATGGTGTTCCAGAAGCCCACCCCGTTTCCGATGTCGATCTATGACAACATCGCCTTCGGGGTGAAGCTTTATGAAAACCTCAGCCGTTCCGACATGGACGACCGGGTCGAATGGGCCCTGACCAAGGCCGCCATCTGGAACGAGGTCAAGGACAAGCTCGGCCAGAGCGGCCTGTCGCTCTCGGGCGGACAGCAGCAGCGTCTGTGCATCGCCCGCTCGGTGGCGGTCAAGCCCAAGGTCATCCTGCTGGACGAGCCGACCTCGGCGCTGGACCCGATCTCGACCGCCAAGGTGGAAGAACTGGTCAATGAACTCAAGAGCGATTACACCGTGGCCATCGTGACCCACAACATGCAGCAGGCCGCGCGCGTCTCCGACTTCACTGCCTACATGTACCTGGGGGAACTGATCGAATTCGGCCAGACCGAGCAGATTTTCATGAAGCCCAACCGCCAGGAAACCGAAGACTACATCACCGGCCGGTTTGGCTGATCACCCCAGGAGCACACCATGGACAAGCACATTTCCAGCCAGTTCGATGCCGAGTTGGCCAGCGCCTCTTCCCGCGTGCTCGAGCTCGGCGGCCTGGTCGAATCGCAGATCCGCCATGCGGTCTACGCACTCTCGCAGTTCAGCATCGATGTGGCCGACCAGGTGATCACCACCGAAAAGCAGGTCAATGCGATGGAGGTCGAGATCGATCGCGAGTTGTCCTCCATCATCGCCCGCCGCCAGCCCACCGCACGCGACCTGCGCCTGCTGATGGCGATCTCCAAGATCACGGCCAACCTCGAGCGCGCCGGTGATGAATCCGAGCGGATCGCCCGCATGGTCAAGCTGATCGTCGACCAGGGCGTGACCCGTTCACTGCCCGCATCCGAACTGCGGGTGGCGGCCGATCTGGCCTCCGGGCTGTTGCGCAAGGCGCTGGACGCGTTTGCCCGCCTGGATGTGCAGACTGCGCTGGTGATCCTGAAGGAAGACGACCTGATCGACGCCGAGTTCGACGGTTTCCTGCGCAAGCTGGTCACCTACATGATGGAAGACCCGCGCACCATCTCGGCCAGTCTGGACTTGCTCTTCGTGGCCAAGGCGATCGAGCGCATCGGCGACCATGCCAAGAACATCGCCGAATTCATCATTTACGTGGTCAAGGGTGCCGATGTGCGCCACACCGCCATGTCCGACGTGGAATCCGTTGTGAAATGAGAAACCTGCCGAGGGTGCTGATCGTCGAGGACGAGCCCGCGATTGCCGAACTGATGGCGGTGAACTTGCGCCACAACGGCTTCCAGCCGGTGTGGGCCATGGACGCAGAGACCGCCCAGAAGGAACTCGACGAAGTCCTGCCCGATGTCATCCTGCTCGACTGGATGTTGCCCGGCGAAAGTGGCCTGAGCCTGGCCAAGCGCTGGCGTGGCAATCCGCGGACCAAGGTGGTGCCCATCCTGATGATCACCGCGCGCGGGGACGAACCTGACCGCGTGGCCGGGCTGGACGCCGGTGCGGACGACTACATCGTCAAACCCTTCTCGCCGCGCGAACTGCTGGCGCGCATCCGTGCCGTGTTGCGCCGCCGTGTGCCCGAGCAGGCCGGTGGCCTGGTCCAGCTCGGTGCGCTCAGCCTCGATGCCGACACCTACCGTGTCAGCTGGCAGGAGCAGCCCCTGAAGGTCGGTCCGACCGAGTTCAAGTTGCTGCATTACTTCATGCGCCACCCCGAGCGGGTGCACAGCCGCGGTGCCCTGCTCGACAAGGTCTGGGGCGACCATGTCTACATTGAGGAGCGCACCGTCGATGTCCACGTCAAGCGCCTGCGGGAGGCCCTCGGTGGTGCCGGGAAAATGATCGAGACTGTGCGCGGCGCTGGTTACCGCATCACCGCCCAGCCGCTGGCCTGACCCATGTTTGTATACCTGTTTGGCTTCTTGTCATGGGGTCTGCTGGGGGGGCTTGCCAGTCTGTTGCTGGGCGGCGTCGGCACGATCGCCGAAGGGGCCTGGCTGGGTGGCCTGCTGTGGGTGTTGCGCCAGCTCTGGCAGGCCCACCGCCTGGAACTCTGGTTCAGGCGCGGCGCCCAGGGCGATCCGCCCCGGCTCGCGGGGCTGTGGCGCGAGGTCAGTGACCGCATCCGGCGCGTGCTGCGCCTGCTCGACAAGCAGGTGCGTGACCAGACGCTGACGCTCGAGCGCTACCTGAGCGCCATCCAGGCCTCCCCGAACGGCGTGACCCTGCTCGACCGAGAAGGCCGCATTGAATGGTGCAACAGCGCCGCCAGCCAGCATCTGGGCCTCGATGCCCAGCGCGACCAGGGCCAGCATGTGGTCCACCTGGTGCGCGAACCGGCCTTCGCGCGGTTTTTCCACCAGGACAGCCATGCCGGCGAGGTGCTGATGGACGGCCGCTCGCCCTCGATCAGCCAGCTGCGCAAGATCTCGGTGCAGCTCTACCCCTATGGCGAAGGCCAGCAGTTGCTGCTCACGCGTGACGTCACGGCCCTCACGCAGGCCGACCAGATGCGGCGCGATTTCGTTGCCAATGTCTCGCACGAAATCCGCACCCCCCTGACGGTGCTGGCCGGTTTTGTCGAAACCCTGCAGAGCTTGCCGCTGGCCGAAGCCCAACGCCAGGATTACCTCGCGTTGATGGCGGTTCAGGCCGGCCGCATGCAGACCCTGGTGCAGGACCTGCTGACCCTCTCGCAGCTCGAGGGCAGTCCGCCGCCCGGAGCGGCCGAGCAGGTTCCCCTGGCAGGGCTGATGATGGAGGTGCAGGCCGATGCACAGGCCCTCTCCGCCCTGCTGGGCCAGTCGGGACAGCCGGTGCACGCGCTGGTGTTTGCCCCTTGTCCCGATTGGCAGCTGCAGGGCTCCAGGACCGAACTGCTCAGCGCAGTGTCCAATCTGGTGAGCAATGCAGTGCGCTATACCCCGCCGGGCGGTCGCATCGAGGTGGACTGGCGCGAACAGGGCGAGGAACTGGTGCTCGCGGTGCGTGACACCGGGCCGGGCATCGCCCCCGAACACCTGCCACGCCTGTCCGAGCGCTTCTACCGTGTCGACCGCAGCCGTTCGCGCGAAACCGGTGGCACCGGGCTGGGCCTGGCCATCACCAAGCATGTGGCGCAACGGCATGGCGGCGCCCTGCGCATCGAGAGCCAGCTCGGCGCAGGCTCGACCTTCATGCTGGTGTTGCCGACATCCCGGCGCCTTCAGGCCGCGAACTGAGCCCTGGCGCGGCGCATGGCCCGCCACAGCAGGGCCATGAACAGCAGCGACACCACCGCCAGTGCCACGGTGCTGGCGGCCCAGAAGGTCTCGACCGAAGGCCGGGCGGGCCAGGGCCCCAGGCCCTGGTAGGCCAGCAGGTAGCCGCCCCACAGCCCCAAGCCCCAGAGCAGGACGGCGTAGATGATCAGGGGCGAGAGCGTGACGCGCCAGCAGCGCAGCACAAAGACGCACACCGCCTGCAGCGCATCGGCCAGGTGGTACCAGGCCACCCAGCCCAGCCAGACGGCGGCGGCAGCCGCCACCGCCAGGTCCTTGGCGTAGGCCGCGGCCACCGCCTCGCGTGCCAGCCCCAGGCTGGCCGCGCACAACAGGGCCATGCCGCCCGCCAGCGACAGACCTGTCCAGGCCGCCGCACGTGCCCTGGCCTGTTGTCCGGCACCCATCCAGTAGCCCGCGCGGGCACTGGTGGCGATGCCCAGCGACAGTGGCACCATGTACAGCACGGCCGCCATGCTGGCGGCGATCTGGTGGCTGGCCAGGGCCACCTCCCCCAGCCGGGCGATGAACAGGGCCATCAGGGTGAAGGAGGTCACCTCGACCATGATCGACAGGCCCGCCGGCACGCCCAGGGCCAGGAAGCGGCGCAGTTGCGCGGCGTCGGGCGCCTCCATGCGTCGCCAGAGCTGGTAGGGGCGGTAGATGTCCTGCGTGCGCAGCAGCCACACGCCGGTCAGCAGCATGAGGCTGTTGACCGCGAGGGTGGCCCAGGCGCAGCCGACCACCCCCAGACCGGGCAGGCCAGCCCAGCCGAAGGTCAGCAGCGCCGACAACGGCACCTTGACCAGCAGGGCCCCCGCCTGCAGCCAGGTCACCAGCCGCGGCAGGCCCAGACTCTGGTTGAGGGTGCCGTAGAGCCGGAAAAGCAGCGATGGCGCCAGCGCCACCGCCAGCACCTGCAGGTATTGCCTGACTTCGGGCCACAGTTCCACCGGCACATCGGTCCAGGCCAGCCATGGGTCAGGAAAGCACAGTGCCGTGATGCCGGCCAGACTGGCCAGCGCACAGACATACAGGGCCTGGCGTACCGAGCGGCCCAACTCGGCGCTGCGGCCCGCACCATGCAGTTCTGCCCAGACCGGCAGCAGGGCCTGCACCAGGCCATTGAGTGCCACATAGATGCTGATGTAGATGGACGAGGCCAGTGAGAGCGTGGCCAGGGCCTGCGGGCTGTGGCGCCCGGCGATCATGGTGTCGGCCACGCCAAAGGCCATCACTGCCAGCTGGCCCACCAGCACGGTGCCTGCGTGCCGCAGGATGACGCGCAGTTCGGACACTTCAGGGTTTCCTGGGTTCGAAGATCACCAGGGTCTCGTTGTTGTCGGTGGGGCGTCGCAGGCGGGTGACTTCCTGCCAACCCCAGCCGTGCAGGCGCTCGCTGTGCGTGGCCAGCGCCCGGCTGTCGATGAGCAGCCAGGGGCAGTCCGGAGCGGCCGGACCGGCCTGGCGCAGGTTCAGCGGGCCGTGGTGCGCCAGTGCAGCGGTCTGTGCATGGCTGAGTGCCAGCGCCTGCACACAGCGGGCAGGGCCGGTGATGGCAGTGACCTTGGCCACCAGGGGCGCATAGCTGCGGCCATGGTTGAGCAGGGGCAGCCACAGGCTCATGAGCAGCGACCAGCACAGGGTGGTGCCGGCCGCTGGCAGCACCAGCGTTTTCCAGAGAGCGGTGCGGTGCCGGCCGGTCCGCCAGCGCACCAAGACCAGCCAGCCCAGGGTACTGGCCAGCGCCGTCACCAGCAACAAGGCAGAGAAATGGTGCAGGAACTCCGGGGCTGCCCGCGCGACATTGCGGGCCGGCGCGGCCGGGGTGCCGGTTTCCATCGCCACCCAGACCACCCAGATGGCCAGCGCGCCGGCGCTGAAAAAGAGCAGGGTGAACCAGTCGATGAAAGCCCCCACACTGCGGCGCAGGGTGGGCAGCGCGAAGGCGGCCAGTGCCGCAATGGCTGGCAATGCGCACAGCAGGGCCCGGTCCGTCAGCCCAGTGGACCAGGTGGTGCCCAGCGTGACCAGAGCGAACCAGAACGGCAGCCCGATGTGCGGGAAGCGCCAGCTGCGCAGCCACTGGCGACGCCAGCGCCACAGCGACCACAGCGCCAGCGGCCCCGCCGGCCAGGTGAACCACAGCAACAGGCGGCCAAAACCGTAGAGGTCCGACAAGGTGTGGGGCACCAGGCGCCAGCGCCAGAGGTCGAGCGCACCCGCCAGCGTGATGGACAGCAGCATCAGCAGCCCCAGCAGGCCGAGCTCGAGCATGTTGAGCCGACGGCGGGCACTGTCGGCCGGCGCCATCGCCCGCAACAGGGTGCCGCCAGCCCCCAGCAGCAGGGCCAGCGCCGGGGCACCCGAGAGGGTCAGCCCCAGCATGCCGGCGGTGGTGGCAGCGCCACTCCACAGCCGCCGCCTGGGCAGGCTCGACAGACCGGCGAAGAGCAGGGCGGTGCAGCACAGCTGACTCAGGGCGGGCGTGATCTCGTGCGACAGCTGGGCCAGCCCCATGCAGGCCAGCAGGGCCAGCAGGGCGCCATCGGCGAGCGTGCGGGCGTAATCGACCGGGTGGGCTTCGCCGCCAAAGGCAAAGGCCACGGGCTGTGCGGCATCGCCGCGTGCCAGGGCGTAGACCGCATGCCAGGTGGCCAGCAGGGTCAGCGCCAGCATCAGCGCAAAGGGCAGGCGGGCGGCCAGGGCTTCCCATCCCGCAGGTGCGGCCCCGATGGCCAGTGCGCCCAGCCAGGTGGGCAGCAAGGCCAGGTTGGGTTCGGGCTGGCCCAGCAGGGTGGGCTTGAGCCAGTGGCTGGCCGCATCGGTCACGCCCCGGGCCAGCTCCAGCATGAAGCCAAAGGCCTCCATGTCGGCATTTTTCCAGGGGTCGCGTCCGATGAAGCCGGGCACCACGTAGGCGATGCACAGCAGCCACAGCGCCCAGCGCGGGATCGGGCGCACGGCAGACTGGGCGACGAGGGCGGGCGAGGGCTGGTTCACAGCGGCCGAAGATAACAGGAAGACGGGGGGCAAAACAAAAGGGCAGGCCGGTTGCCCGGTCTGCCCTTGCTGGCGAGGCGCCTGCCGGATTACTTGGCCAGGGCGGTCTTGCCGAAGCGGTTGCGGAACTTCTCCACGCGGCCGCCCATGTTGTCGACCGACTTCTGGGTGCCGGTGTAGAAGGGGTGCGACTCGCTGGTGGTGTCCAGCTTGAACAGCGGCAGCTCGCGGCCGTCGTCCATCTTGATCATTTCCTTGGTGTTGACGCAGGAACGGGTCACGA